>JGI20206J14855_1000024_pt1 | contig 51266 bp, 37 predicted proteins | sample NGESurdeep092012_6_FD_14855 | JGI IMG/M metagenome (IMG submission 14855) | reverse complement strand
GAAACAAAATTGATATAATCAATATCGTTTAACCTTCGGGGAATACCATTTGAAATGAAAAGATCTTTCAATCCGTCATTATCAAAATCCATCCAGAGCGGCGACCACGACCAGTCAGTAGCTGCCACGCCTGCATATAAACCAATTTCACTAAACATACCATTGCGCCTGTTGAGTTGAAGGTTGTTCCTTGGATATTGATAGTAATATCCTAATTTTAATTTCAAATCAGACAGATCTTCATCATCGTCTATATGAGTGCGCTTTAATACATCCGGATCTGGCGAGAGCATATCCAAACTCATGATATCCGGGTATCCATCATTGTTGGCATCGGCAATATCCACACCCATTGTATATTTACTTGTGTGCATTATGTGATCCGTAAGCTCGTCTTTGAAAGTGCCATTATGCTGATTGATATAGAGGTAATCATTTTCTTGAAAATCGTTGCCGATGTAGATATCAGGATATCCATCCATATTAATATCAGACACGGTAATGCCCAGTCCAAAATCCAAAACAGAGCTGTTGATGCCCGTTTTATTAGTAACATCAGTAAAATGGCCGTTACCATCATTTCTATAAATACGGTCGCCCGAAACAGGCACTTCCTTTTTTAATAAAATGCTTCGTGCGCCAACAATCCCGTTTTCAAAAATAGTATGGTTCAACAGGAACATGTCCAGATCACCATCACCGTCATAATCAAAAAAAACCGCCTGGGTGCAAAAGCCCGAAAAATCAAGGCCATATTTATGCGCTTCATCTTTATAATAGGGTACTCCGTTTTTATCAATGCCCTGGCAAATCAATAATTGATTTTTACTATGTAGAGATCCAAAATTACCTACCCTGCAGATATAAATGTCCAATAATCCATCATTGTTTATATCAACCACTGATACACCGGTTGACCATCCTCCATCCTCGGGTATCATTGCTTCTTTGGTTACGTCTTTAAAATGGAGATTGCCTTCATTCAGATATAATTTATTATCCCCCTGGTTAGAGGCAAAGAACAGGTCAATTTTCCCGTCGTTATTAAAATCGCCTGCACCAACTCCGGCGCCATTGTAGTAATACATATATTTCAAAGCATTCATCTGCTGAGTTGGGGTTAAAGTATTAGAGAAATCCAGGCCGGTACTTTTACTATCTTTTACTATAAATATTGGTGGTACAGAGGGCTTGTGGTTGCAACCGGCACAAAGTATAAAGACATAAGCAAACAGGAGAAGAAGATGGTGAATTCCTTTATTTTTGATCATGATCGAACCAGGTTATTGATATTCTTTTATGTAATCTAATTTTAATTCTATCAGATAGATATATTTCTAAAAAAAATTCGGAAAGGAAAATGTGAAATGAAATAATTACAATCTATTAGAGGTGCGAAAGTTCATCCGACTTTAAAATTAAAACTTCATAAAATATTGTTTATTTTAAAATTTAGTGAACAAAAGTAATGTTATTTCAGGCTATCTTTACCGGCATATTTTCTATATAAGTATCTTTCGTAAAATGAAAAAAGGGATTGTCGTTATTTTGATAATTATTATTATCTTTTCTATTGTCTCTTTTTTCCCCATTACACAAAATTCCACAATAAACATTTCCGCTACTTTTGATAATACCGTTCTACAAATTGTTCACGTAGAGGATTGGAAAAATTGGTATCCCGAAATAAAAGAAGCCTATAAATCGAATCCCGCAGATTATAGTTTTAGAAAAGACAGCTCAAATAAAATAGATACAATAATTATCCCAGGCAAAAAGTTTATCATCCATACTTTAACACCAATGTCCTATAATATAAGTGAAGTAGGTAATCACATGGAAAACAATTTTGCTTTTACTGTTTTTCCCGGCGGGGCAAAAAACAAAATGAAAATATTTTTGGTAAATAGATCTCCATTGATATTTACACTTCTCAATATCAACAAAGCCGGAGAAAATGCATTAAACGGTTTCAGGAATTACATGGAATCTCCTGAAGAATTTTATGGTTTTGATATAAAAATGGCTGAAATAAGAGATCCTATAATTGCGAGCCTTGTTACCAAAATAAAAGAGAAAGATATTTTTCATCAAATCCAAATTTCTTTTACAGATTTGATGAATTACCTCAATACCAACAAGCTTATAAAAACCGGTCATATTTCTATTTCATATATTCCTCTCCAGGGAGATTCCCTTCAAATAACTGTAGGTATTCCTGTAGATAAAGTTGCGGCACCTGCAGATGGCATTAGTTGTTTGTCCTTACCGGCAAAGGGAAAGGTTCTGGTAGGAAATTATGAAGGTAAATTTTCGGACCGGCAAAAAATTTATAATGCGATGACAAAATATCTTACAGATCATGCTCTTTCTATCCCTGCAGAATCCTTTGAACGTTATTTGAACGATTTGATACCAACATCAGATAGTTCAGAAATAAAGATAGAATTGGATTATCCTGTTTATTAAATTTCGGATAATTTATAAGGGATTTGTCAAAAATTCTTCTACAGTAAAGCAATTAATATCGGACAATTTACTGTAGCATTTTTCACGAAATAATAAGTTAGCTAAGCACCTACGAAATAAAGAGTGGCTATTCGCCATTTGATTGCATCAGCAAACAAATACCCGCCTGGCTGTAATTCATGCAGGAATAACCAGGTTTTTCTATTTTAAATCAATAGAAAGTTTTTTCTAATTAATATACTTTAATAATTAAAATGATAATCATCAATCATTCTTATTCAATATTTAAATAACGGTCATTTTGAAAGTTTTTAAAATAAATTTTGAAAATGTATGCAACATTTACAACAAGTAAGTACCTTAGAAAAAAATAAAAACTATGCTAAAAAAATTATTCTTTCTTTTAATCATTATTTCTTTTTCTCCGATCTTTTCATTTTGCCAAAGCCCCAATACTCTTTCTTCTGAGGAAAAAGCAGATGGCTGGCAGCTTTTGTTTGATGGAAAAGATTTAAAAGGATGGCATTCTTACCTGGAAAAAGAACCCGGAAAAGCATGGCAGGTTCATAATGGTATGATCATGCTCAACAAAAATTCAAAAAGTGTTTATAATGATTTTGCCGACCTGGTAACTGATGCCGAATATGAAAACTTCGATCTCAAATTGGAATGGAAAATGGTACCGTGTGCCAACAGTGGCGTTATGTTTTATGTAAATGAATCCCCCCAATATAAAAATACATATGAAACAGGACCCGAAATGCAAATTACCGATTTGTCCTGCCTTTATACTTCCGACCATAGTAGTATCAGTGATAGCAGGATTAATATGCACCGTGCAGGCGCACTTTACGATCTGGCTCCTGCAGATACAGAATGGGTAAACCCGGCTCCTAAATGGAACCAATATGAAATTATTGCCAATAATGGGCATGTACAATTTTTTCAGAACGGGCATAAGGTAGTTGATACTGAATTTTGGGATAGCAACTGGTGGAAAATTATTTCGCGCACCAAGTTTCACCAATGGCCGGATTTTGGGACATTCAGGACAGGCCATATTTCTTTGCAGGGCACAGAAGATGGAAAATTATGGTTCCGAAATATCAAAATAAAGACATTTAGATTTGGTCCTGCCGGCTAAATATGTTTTATTATTCACATTTTACACTTCGTGATGTAGCTCAACGTTGCGTTCCATAAATATAAAAATAAAAATAAAATAAAATAGTTATGAAAAAAATAATTGGCAGGCGGAAGTTTATAAAAGATACAGCTTTAACGGCAGCAGCATTTTCTATTGTACCCAGTCATGTATTAGGCGGCAAGAACCATGTAGCCCCAAGTGATAAATTATATATCGCGTGTGTGGGATGCGGTGGTGAAGCACAAAATGATATTGAGCACTATGCTTATGCACCTAAAAAAAATGCTGTCATTGCATTTCTTTGCGATGTAGACGACCGCATGGCTGACCCACGCAGGAAGGAATTTCCGGGTGCAGGATTTTATCACGATTGGAGAGAATTGTTTGACAAAGAACACAAAAATTTTGATGCCGTTTCTGTAGCGATTCCTGATCATAATCACGCAATCGTAGGCCTGAATGCCATGAAATTAAATAAGCATTTATATCTGCAAAAACCATTAACCCATGATATCTATGAAGCACGAGTGCTGACAGAAGCTGCCAAAAAATATAAAGTAGTAACCCAAATGGGAAACCAGGGAGCTTCTTTTGACGGTATGAGAACCTTAAAAGAATGGTTTGATGCAGGCCTAATCGGTGATATTACGCATGTATACAATTGGACTAACCGCCCTGTGTGGCCGCAAGGAATTCCGTGGCCAAAAGATAAACCACCTGTTCCAAAAGAATTGAATTGGGACCTTTGGTTGGGCACTGCTCTAAAAACTGATTACATTGATAATCTCGTTCCTTTCAATTGGCGTGGATGGTGGCGGTTTGGAACCGGGGCTTTGGGCGATATGGCCTGCCATATTATTGGACCGTCATTTAAATTGTTAGGACTTGGTTATCCTACTGAGGTAACGTGTGATGCCAGCACGGCTTTTACCGGAGTGTTCAAAGAGTCCGATGATCCTATGAGCATTCCTGCTTCCAGCAGGCTTCGTTACACATTTAAACGAGAGAATGGAGATGATTTGAAGCTTTATTGGATGGATGGTGGCATGTTACCAGAACGCCCGGATGAGTTAGATCCCGATGTAAACCTGAACGATGCATTGGCCGGTGTTCCCAAATTAGGCGATTATGAAGGCGGAACTTTGTTTATTGGGAAGAGAGGAAAAATATCCTGTGGTTGGGGAGGACGCAATCCGAGATTGCTACCGCTTTCTCTAAACAATGACATAGACGTAGCCCGAAAATATCCACGTGTTGAAGGTTCGGGAAATGGTCATTGGTGGCAATGGGTGGATGCTGCTATTGCGGGTTATCATAACGATTATAAGGGGAATGCTGCACTTCCAATGCCAGGCAAGGAAAAAGCATTCGTGGATTCTCCGATTGACGATTATGCAGGCCCCCTTACAGAAACAGTATTGATGGGAAATCTTTTATTACGGAGCTTCGGAATTAGAGAAAAAACAAAAAGGCTCGATCCGGTTTATGGCGAAGTGGAAGACATTACAACTCCTGGCCGTTATATTTCTTACAAGTGGGATGGGGCCAATATGCGTATCACCAATTTTGAACCAGCTAATCAATTTGTAAAAAGGGAATATCGTGACGGATGGGGGAAATTGGAATTGTAAACCCCTATCCCCTAAAGGGGTAAAAAAATAGTTATAAGAGGCATTACCCCTATCCCCTGAGGGGGTAAAAATAGTTATAAGTCAACCGCAGTAAACAAATAAATATCGAGGATTCCTGTTTCAAATCGTGCTGGTTATTGAGAGGCCTGAAGAGCGGAATAAATTAACCCAGGTAATGCCCAATGAACAACAAGTAAAATAAAGCATGAAAATTATTATTGAAGACGATTATGAATCCATGTCCGCGAAAGCCGCAGATGAAGTAATGAAAATTATTGCTCCTCTTAAGAAGCCCGTTTTGTGCCCCGCAACGGGTGATAGCCCAAAAGGTTTATACAAAGAAATGATTGGCAGAATAAGTCAAAAAAAAACAGATGTTTCGAATTGGTATTTCGTCGGATTGGATGAATGGCTTGGAATCAATGGAGAAGATGAAGGAAGTTGCCGGTTTCATTTGAATAATGACCTGTTAGAACCTTTATGCATAGACGAAAACAATGTTCGTTTTTTTGACGGCAGAGCAAAAGATATTCAAGATGAGATTCGGAAAACAGGTAGTTTCTTACAAGAGCACGGTGGTATTGATATTGCAATCGTTGGGCTTGGGATGAATGGGCACGTAGGGATGAATGAACCTGGAACAGATCCCACTTTACACTCTCACATTTCAGACATTGATCCTATCACTCAACAAGTGGGACAAAAATATTTTAAGCAGGAACGCCGGCTTACTAAGGGTATTACTTTAGGCATAGCCAATCTAATGGAAGCCGGTAAGATAATACTATTGGTAAGTGGCAGCAAAAAAGCCGGAATTGTTCAAAAGGTTTTGGAAGGAGATATTTCAGAAATGATACCTGCAAGCTTATTATGCAAACACAAAAACTTTAGTGTTTATTTGGACAAAGGAGCGGCAAGCCGACTTTCCAAAAGTTTTGTTCAATCATCTGAATAAAAATGACGATTGTGATTTATGAAAAAGTTTGAATCAAAAAGAGAGTTCTAACTTTTGGAAAGTTTTACAGTAGATGAATCCCGCCTGACTGTGTCTTTCGGGCAGGAAATAAATGGCATTTCTGTTTTACATAAAACTTTTGGAAAGTTGGATAGCGGTTATATCTATTTCAATGTTTCAAAGAAACTTTCCTAAAGTTATTCAATCTCTGAATAAAAATGATGGTTGTGATTTATGAAAAATTTTGAATCCAAAAGAGGGTTCTAACTTTTGGAAAGTTTTATAGGTAAACAAATAAAAAAAATCAGTTATTCCTCTAAATATTTAGATATGTATCCAGGAAATTATTACCATGTTTACAACCATGCAAACGGCAAAGAGAATATATTTCTGGAACAAAAAAATTATCATTTCTTTCTTGAAAAAGTTTCATTGCATATTTTACCTTTTGTAAAATTGCATGCTTATTGTTTACTTCCAAATCATTTTCATTTATTAATTTATGTGAGGGAATTTGAAGAAATAAAATTGCTACAACAATTTAGTCTCATTGAAAACAAACCGGAAGAAGAACTTCAATTATTAATGGAAAAAAATATAAGCAAATCCTTTTCTAATCTGTTTAGCAGTTATGCTCAATCTTACAATAAAATTTATAAAAGAAAGGGAAGTCTATTTATGCCTAATATGAAAGCAAATATAATTGAAGACAATAGTAGCATTTGTAAAGTAACTCATTATGTCCATGCAAATCCCGTTCATCATGGGTTTGTGAAAAAGCTTGAAGATTGGAAATTCAGTTCTTATAATTCTTATTTATCTGATTTAACTACAAAGCTTTCAAAGAAAGAAATTATTGAAATTTTTGGAAGCAAGAATTATTTTATTGAATATCATAAGCAACCTGTAGAGCTTAAATTGAATTGGGATAAGTGAAAAACTTTTGGAAAATTGGGTAGCCGTTTTATTTATTTCAATATCTCAAAGAAACTTTCCAAAAGTCAGGAACGTTGGACTTTCCAAAAGTTTTGTTTAATGACCGAATCAAAACGATACTTGTGATTCATAAAAAAGTTCGAATAAAAAAAGTGTAGTAACTTTTGGAAAGTTTTATAGTGTATGAATCCCGCCTGACTGTGTCTTTCGGGCAGGAAATAATTGGGAATTCTATTTTATGAAAAACTTTTGGAAAGTTGCGTGGCTCTTTTATTTATTTTAAAGTCTCAAAGAAACTTTCCAAAAGTCATGCGCTTTGGACTTTTAAAAAATCAAAATAAAATAAAATGGAAAACAATTCAATTATCGGAATTGACCTCGGCGGAACTAATGTTCGCGGAGGACTAGTAAGTGATTCTAAATTATCAAATATAATTTCAAAAAAAATTAATTCACAAGGTTCCACAGAAGAAGTTTTAGAGGAATTGTTTTCAATAATAGATCATTTAATAAATCATTCAGTAAAAGCTATCGGAATAGGCGTACCGGGCCTGGTAAACAGAGAAGAGCAAATGGTTTATGATGTAGTATATATTCCATCGTGGAAAAAGGTTCCCTTACAAAAATGGATAGAAGAACGTTATCATATTCCTGTGTATATTAATAATGATTCGAATTGTTTTGCCCTGGGCGAATATTATTTTGGAAAAGGTAAAGGAATGAATTCAATGATTGGGGCAACGATTGGAACCGGCCTTGGATGCGGGCTGATCATCAATAAAAAATTATTTGAAGGAAGAAATGGAGGCGCCGGAGAATTTGGCATGGTCTCTTACCTGGATAAAACGGTGGAATATTATGCAAGTGGGCAATTCTTCGAAAACGTTTATCATATTAACGGGGAAACAGTTTTTAAAAGCGCCAAAGAAGGACAGGCAGAAGCATTAAAAATATATGAAGAAATGGGCGCACACCTGGGTAATGCGTTTAAAACAATTCTCTATGCATTGGATGTAGAAATGATTATCATTGGCGGATCAGTGCGACATGCTTTTCCCTATTTTTCTAAATCAATGTGGGAGCAGATCAAAACGTTTGGTTTTCAAAATGCGGTTACGAATTTGCGGATAGAAATATCCGAATTAGAAAATGCCGGTTTGTTGGGGGCCGCGGCTCTGTATTACGACAATGAGAAATGAGAAATTCATTGTTTATATTGAATTACACCCACGTCAATTGCTTTGACTCCCGTGCCTGCAAAATATCCCCTGGTATACATTGTAATTACACTTTGCCCTGAAATAACAAGAAATCCCCCGAGTACAAAATCAGTAGTGCCGGAGACGGTTGCTTCAAAATAATAAGTTCCAATGCCAATTATAGAAAATGATTCAGCATTCTGATATGAGCTGAAATCGTCAGGCAAATAGGCACAACCAGAAAAAATTTTATATCCAACATAACCTGCATTTGGATAGGCCCAAACATCAAGCGGAGGCGCATCGGGCGAAAGATTTAAAAAACGTATCTGGCTTACACTCGTATCCGTGCTTGTTATATTATCTTTTAATAAAACAGAAGTAACACTACCGTGAATTACAGTATCTGTAAGAAAAAGTGAATAACTGGCGCTGGGTTCAAAGTTATTATTCAATTGTCCGAGAATATTACTATTTCCATAAGATCCAAAATCTAATTGTTCGTAACCTGATTTGATATTAATATAAGGAAACATTACTGTATCCGGAAAATAAGTAGTGGCATTTCTAATAGAAGGAACAAATACTGTCTTTCCAAAAGAAACCGGTGAATCGGGCAATGAAACAAGCTTATTATTTAAATAGAGTTGAAGGTTGGATATAGACGGCGAAGCATTAGTAATTGAAATAAAAGATGAATCGGCAGCAGGGATTTGATAAATGGTTCTTACTTCTTTTTTACAACTTATAAAAAAAGTACTGCAAAGCAGAAATGCAAACAATATTAAATCACTTTTTTTCATGTGTTTAAATTTTGCGGGAGAAACCATTTATATGCACATATACATCATAATTAAATCACGTTTCAACTTTTTATTTCAAAGTGGTATTAATCTTATTCTCTTTAAATATCTGGAGCGAATCATTATTCCTTGCCATTAAAATGTAATTACCTTTTTGGGTAGATATTTCTTTTACATCCCTGACTTCTCCTCTGATAAACAGACCGCTTTTCTTTGGTTTCATATAGTCAAAACCATGCTTTTTATTACCCAACAAGGTAACGCCATAACTCGCATCATAACGGCCAACTTCAGGTTTCAATCCGTAAAAATTGCCGCCTAGAAAAATATCTTTTATACCATCGTTATTTAAGTCGGTTACCAAAATACCGAATACAGGAGATATTTGAGCCATCATCGGTAAAGGTTCCATTTTAAAATTCCCTTTCCCGTCATTATAAAATACACAACTTTTCGTTTGCTGAACTACCAGTTTTTGTGCATGATCCAATTCTTCTTTTGTAAAAACCTCATCAATCGTTTTGCCCGCGTAATCACTATACTTAGGAAATCTCTTCTTCATATAGGGGAGCTGTGCTATTAAATCATCGCGCAGGTTGAAGGGATAGGACTTGCCATCAGTTTTATAATAGGCAGCTATACAATCAGTGCGCCCGTTATTATCAAAATCATCAATGAAAAGCCTTGCAGGGTGCGTACTATCCGCCCTTATTTTTGAATTTAATCCATTGTTTCCTGCTATCAGATCAGGGTAGCCATCACCGTTAACATCCGCAACAGTAAGGCAATTCCACCAACCGGAAGAACCCGCTACTTCCCCCACCTTTACAAATTTACCATTTTCATATTTTAAAATGGTTACAGGCATCCAATCGCCCACAACAATCAATTCCTGTTTCCCGTTTCCATCTGCATCCACCCATTGAGCATCCGTTACCATTCCAAGTTTGGAAAGAATAGGAGCAACGGAATTGGTAACATCAACAAATTTTCCGTGTCCCATATTACGCAATAATTTACTTTCGGGAATAATTCCATAAGAGCCGGGAACACTTCGGGCTCCAATAAAAATATCTTTAAGTCCATCCCCATCATAATCTCCCACGCGTACACAGGAGGCATTGATACTTAGTGTAGGCAAACCATTAAATGAACGTGTGAAATTACCTTTGCCATCATTAATATATAGCCTGGGCGCTAAATATACAGATCCTAATGGATATTGATTGCCTCCTGACGCAACTACTAAATCCAAATCGCCGTCGTTGTCTGCATCAAAAAATTCAGCACCTATACTTTCATAATCTTTATCCTGCATAAAAGCAAATTGGGGACGTTCCTTAAAATTCCCATCAGGCTGCTGAATAAATAACTTATCTGTATCGCCCGTAGCGCCTCCCACAAAGAAGTCCTGAAGCCCATCTCCGTTCACATCCCCTACAGCTAATTTAGGGCCTTCTGTAGAAAGCATTTTAGGAATCAATGGTTCCACATTAAAATCTATGAAATCATTTTCCTTATGAGTGATATTCCCTGAAATTACAGAAGAGGTGATATTTTTATATAATTGAGGTGAAGCAATAGGTGGTTTAAAAATACCGGTTGCATTTTTTTGCACAAGTGTGAGCGTGGTATCAACTCTTATATTCCTGATTTCCTGTGTTTTTAAATTAGGCCATAATACAATAAGGCTATCTACCTTTTTGGCTTTTCCCAAACCAAAGTTGAGCACGGGTTCTACAGAACTTTCAAAGCCACGACTGGGCATTTGCTCCAATATTTGTTTTATGCCATTTGAATAAATGGTTACCCTTGCGCCATATCCCAGGGTATTAGGTGTATTCCCTTTCAGGTTTATTTTCAAATAAGAATTATGCAATTTTTCAGAGGCCATATTTCTATATACAAAAGCCTCCATATTTTCATTATTCACCACGAGGTCCAGGTCACCATCGCCGTCGAGATCGCCATAAGCTGCACCATTGCTAAAGCCTGGCGTTGCTAATCCTAATTCAAGAGATTCATTTTTAAAAGTGAGATTTTTTTGATTGATGAAACCGTAATTGGAGAGTGGCGTCGAAGCCATTTTAGCTAAAAATGATTTAAAATTAAAACCCTTACTTCTTACAAGACTCATAGCTTCATCACTGCTAAAATAATCCAGGAAATCCTGATTAGTAAGATCTTTGCTGATGCCATTGCTTACAAAAAGGTCCTTCCATCCATCATTATTAAAATCAAAACTCAAAGCCCCCCAACTCCAGTCTGTAGCTTCCACACCAGCCATATCCGCTATCTCACTAAACGTGCCGTCACCATTATTCATCTGAAGACAATTGCTGGTGAATTGATGATGAAAATAGTTGCCAGGTTTGGTCTTTTGAGCATCATAATTATCAAATTTGGTAGTTGTCTTTAACCTCTGATCACTTTCAGGAAGCATATCTGTAGTAAAAATATCAAGCCAGCCATCGTTATTGAAATCGGTCATGTCAGAACCCATAGAAGAGTAACTCATGTGTCCTAACGCTTCATCGCTCACCTCTTTGAATGTGCCATTGCGCTGGTTGATATAGAGGTAATCCTTTTCAAAAAAATCGTTCGAAACATATATATCATCCCATCCATCGTTATTCAGGTCGCCAACAGTAACGCCGAGTCCAAAACCAATTTCGCTGCCATAAATGCCTGCCTGTGCACTCACATCGGTAAAATGTCCGTTATCATTTCGGTAAAGACGTTGACCGCCATTATAATTACGAACATCACGTAGTTCGAGGTTATTCCCAAAACTCTCAATAGGACGATAACTATTATTCAGGATAAAGCAATCCAGATCGCCATCATGGTCATAATCAAAAAACACGGCTTGTGTGGAATATCCCGAGTCAGCTAACCCATATTTTTCTGCCTCTTCTTTGAAGGTGCCATCTTTCTGGTTGATGTATAATTCATTTGCGCGACTTTCGCCTTTGACATCTCCGCTATTGCAAATGTAAATATCCAGCCAGCCATCACCGTTAATGTCAACCATGGTAACGCCGGTGTGCCATCTATGACTACCAGTTAATCCTGCCTTTTGCGTTACATCTTCAAACTTCCAGTTTCCCTTATTTATATAGAGTTTATTGCTACCCTCGTTTGAAGTAAAGAAAATATCCGGTTTACCGTCATTATTCACATCGCCTATTGCCACTCCACCTCCGTTATAAAAATTGCGATACTTAAATACATTGAATAATTTGGAATCCTCCACTTTGTTATCAAAAGTAATTCCCGTTTTGGAAGAAGGCATTAATTGAAACAGTGCATTTTTATTATTAAATTCCTTTTCACCGGAAAATTTGCAACCTGCAAAGACAAATACCAGGAACCCAAATAAAGGGAAAGGATTTAATTTATACTTCATAGAATGATACGCTATCTAAAATAAAAAAGAAGCAGCTAAAGTTCGCTACTTCTTTGAAGAATTAATAATAATTTATAGAAAAATTAATAGCCGGGATTTTGCTTTAAGCTAGAGTTTGCGGTCAATTGATTTGTAGGTATTGGAAACACCATCCAGTGTTGGTCAGGATCGGCGGCTTTACCACCTACTGTCCGGGCTTTAGTAAAGTATGGGCCATTGCCCAACACTTCGTACCTGATGAGATCATCTCTTCTTACGCCTTCATAAGCCATTTCTCTTCCTTTTTCGTCCAAAAGGTATTGGAGAGTGAGTTGTGAAGATGTTATTTCATGGTTATCATCACCATAAGCTCTGTCTCTGATAGCATTTATCAGATTCAGGGCATCGGCTGTATTACCTCCCGACATTCTCAATTCAGCCTCAGCCTTGATAAAATAAATCTCAGCCAAACGAAATATTACAAAATCATTATCCATATCCGAACCGTTTTGACCTGATGAAGGTGAAGGGAAATATTTGATATTCCTTACGCCTGCCAAACGGCCGGCAGCACTTGCATCAGAAAACAATGTGAAATTAGGATTGAATGCCAAAGGTGCAGAAGTACCGGCATCTATAACCATATCAGAAGAAGGACCCGAAACTACTACCTTTTGAGAAGGAGGATAATTATAGGTGCCAATATATTGCTGGCCAACTAACCACTGTCCTGAACGCTGATCTTTATAATTCCGTAATACATCCGCTCCACTTTGAACATAAGTTGACGTGGTATCAAATGTATCATAAAAGTCAGCTTGTGAACAGAACCCATTCCAAAGATTGGCGCCGCTTGCCATTCCAAAAGCCTGGTAACTCTGGTAATGTAAAATCGCGTTTTCCCAATCGTTTGATTTATTATTGGTATGGTCACAAGGGTATGCATAAATATTTTCAGTACTACTCGGTCCGTTAGAAGGCATAAAATTGTCAAAATAATCGCTCATCAAAGAATAAGGTCCAGCTAATACTGAATCGCACTCATTAATGGCGCCCTGCCAGTTTGCAGTTGATCCTGCCTGATAGGAAGGCCCTGGTACACCTGTAAAGACCTGTGCATTCAGATATAATCTTGCGAGTAATGCGTGTGCAAAATATTTAGTAACCTGTCCATAAGTATTTGCATCTACCTCAGAAGTTAAATTGGGCAAACTTGCATTTAAGTCAGACACAATAAAATTATAAACATCTGCCCTGGCTGCAGTAGGAGGAGTACTACTTGTGGTAGTATCTGTAACGATCGGGACATTGCCAAAAACACTCATGGCCAGGTAATAATAATAGGCCCTGATGGTTTTTACCTGTGCGATAATTGAAGTCAATGAAGGAGGCGCCGGCTTTAATCCTTCAACTGACTTAATGATCAAATTACATTTGCTTATTCCACCAAATACATCGTTCCAACCATTATTCCAGTTAGAATTGGTAGGTTCATAAGAATGGTACCAGAGCGCATTCCAGTGGCCTGCATCTCCCCAGTCATTACCCCTGGTAGGTACTATCATTTCGTCCGTTACCCCTTCTATCATATTGGCAATATCGCCACCTAATGTCTGAACTCCGTTCAAAGTAGAATATGCGGGGGCAACACCAGCCGCAACCTGTGCGGGGGTTTGCCAATAGGAAGCGCTGGGCACTACACTATATATATTTGTTTGCAGTTTGGTACAGGAACTTATTACTAAAAGTCCGAGGCCCCCGGCAAGCAAACATTTGTTTAAGTTATTTATTTTCATATACATATTTTTTTATAATGATAATAATGAATTAATTTATTTAAAAGTAACATTTACTCCTAAAGTATAAGAATGTGTCTTAGGATAATAACCCTCTCCGGAGTAAGCTGCATCAATATAAGGCCCTGCTGAACCATTCTGAGAAAAATTATTGCCTACACTTGCTGATCCTAAAGCATCAAAAAGTACATTTCCGGGCCTGGAAGCCACATTAATTTCAGGGTCTAATCCACGGTAATTGGTAATTACAAAAAGATTATTGGCAGCTACATAAAACCTGATGCTTTGAAATAAGCTTACGGGTCTTAAAGTATAGGATAAATTCAGATTTGACATACGTACATAAGAGTCATTTTCCAGCCAATGATCTGATGCCTGCGGGGAATTGGTAATTCCATTAGTTAATGCTTCTTTAGTTCCATTATTTCCTCCAAACCTGTTAATATTATCCAATACCATCCTGGTATTATCAAATACCTTTCCACCTGCCTGGCCATTCAGGAAGAAGCTCAATCCAAATTGTTTATACGTAAAATTCGAAGTAAATCCATAAGAGAATTTTGGTTGTGGATTCGTATAATAATTCGTGCCATGCAATACATTGGTAGTAGTACCGCCTTTTGCGGAATCATACAATTCCTGTCCGGCGCTGTTTAGTCCTACATAGTGGGGCATCCAAAAAACACTGGGTGTATATCCCACTTTGTTATAAGTAATAGGTGCAGCACTTAATCCCCTGCCTTGTGCACTTCCTATCGGAATTGCATCGGTAGAAAGCTCATAAGTAGAGACTCCGTTACTAAAACTACCCGCCAAACTGGTGATTTTTGTAACTACATTACTTATTTGTCCGCCTGCAGTCCATGTAAAATCTTTTGTGCGGACTACTTCGTAATTCAAATTAAACTCAGCACCCTTATTCGTCATGGTTCCCACATTGGCCAGCAATGTGTTTACAACTGCACCGGGGCTTGGGAACGGAATCGTGTAATCATATAATAACTTGGTGCTTTTATCACTAAAATAATTGAAAGCTCCTGTTAACCGGTTGTTCAGCACTGCAAAATTAAACCCAATGTTTCTTCCCAATCTTTGTTCCCATTGAAGATTTGGATTTGCATTTTGGGTAGGTCCATAAGATGTTAACCATAATCCTGAAGCAGCATTATAATAAGCAGAACCAGGTCCGTACAATTGAAGCTTTGAATAAGGATTAATAGCATCCTGGTTACCGGTTTTACCAAAACCTGCATTTATTTTTAATTCATTCAACCATCCAACATTTCTCAAAAATGTTTCATTGCTCAATCTCCATGCTACGGATACAGAAGGGAAATAACCAAAAGCATTAGCTGATCCAAATTTGGAGGAACCATCAGCACGGATACTGGCGGTCAGGTAATATTTCCTGTCCCAATTGTATGCCAATCTGCCTACATAGGAGATTATTTGATATTCATTTCTTTCACTGTATGAATGTTGGTAAGCCTGTGGAGCTGATTCTAAACTCCATGCGCCGAGGTCATCCAAAAGCATATTGGTAGAAACTGCTCCTCCACCATTATAAGCAAAATCGTTATATTCATAAACAGCAACTGCAGAAACAGTACTCTTTCCCCAACTGTTATCATAGTTGATATGGATATCCCCTTTTTTTGAATCATCATTTGAAGACGCGATTGCTCCTACATTAGAGTTGTTTACCACAGGAAATACGGGGGTGAAATATTCGAATTGATCATTAAATTTTGAAAGAGAACCTCTCACGCCCACTTTTAGGCCATGTATTAGTTCATAGTCAACTACGGCATTTAGAATCGTAAGGTTTTCTGTTGCATTTTCGGTTTCTTCATTTTGTTGCTCTACCGGATTTTGAAGAGCGAAATCAACATAAGAAAAATAAGAACCATCCGCATTTTTTACAGGATAAGTTGGTGGAGTGCTATAGGCTTCGTAGAATACATTATAATCAGTTAACTTTCTTTTAGTAGTGGTATTAAGAATTCCGACCTGCAAAGTAAGTTTATCATTTAATGCCTTTTGCTGGGCATCGAAACGTAATCCTATTTGATTTCTGCCTGAATTAATAATTACTCCCTGCTGATCAATATAGTTGGCAGTCCCACGATAGCTAAAACCGTTGCCGCCGCCAGACATAGATATACTGTGACTTGTAGAGATACCGGTTCTCAATATAGCTTTTTGCCAATCTGTATTTGCACCATGATCGTAGTTAGATATAGAAGAGTCTATTTTACCCTCGCTGGCCCCTTGTGAGGAAAGTAATTTTGTATATCCTGCCTTCCACTCTGAAGCATCGGCCATATCATATAATTTTGCAACTTTATCAACGCTCACAGACCCATCATATTCTACAGTTGTCCTGCCTGCCTGGCCTTTTTTAGTATTTACCACTATTACACCGTTTGCAGCACGGGAACCATAAATTGCAGCAGCAGAAGCATCTTTTAATACATCAATAGAAGCAATATCGCTTGGAGGAATATCTGCAAGTGTGTTCGGATCATCCAAAGGAACTCCGTCAAGTACTATTAATGGAGTCTGGCCACCTGATAAAGAAGCTTGTCCTCTTAAACGAATAGAAATTGCACCATTTGGATCGCCGCCGGGCACATTAACTACTACGCCAGGTACTTTGCCCCCAAAAAGCTGTGCGGGACTAGATAAGTTACCTGTGGTAAAATTCTTTGCTGAAATTTGAGAAACAGCACCGGTCAGGTCTTTCTGACGGGTAGTGCTATAACCGGTAGAAATTACTACATCAGCCAAAGCTTGTGTAGCATGTTGGAGTATTACATCCACATTTGATGCGGAGCTAATATCTACTCTCTGGTCAGTATAACCCACAAAACTAATCTGAAGCGCTTTAGCATTGGCAGGCACACTTATTGAAAATGTACCGTCGGCTGCGGTGGTTACTCCAGTCCTATGTCCGGCGACAAGTACAGATGCATCAGCTAAAGGATTACCTTCAGGAGAAGTAACCTTTCCTGTCACTGTTCGCTGCTGGGCCATAGTCTGAAAAAAACATAAGAGCAGTAGTACTCCGCTAAATAGAATCTTTTTTCTCATAAAAAGCTATTTTTAAAAATTAATGATTAAATAAAAATTGTGTAATTATTACACAAGGTAAAGTATTTGTTAAATAAACAAAAAAAAATCTTAAAAATTACTCAGATTTTACAAATGGAAATATTTAGAAGATTTTAAGGTTTATAGTTTTGAGTTAAAAGCTAGTGTGGACGCCAGTTAACAAACAAACAAGCAAGATTTCTATTTTCTAAGATTAACAAGTATTGTCCAGGCTTCGGAAAAAAAATTCAACTTTTCAATCATCAATTTTTATTTTTAATAAAACTTATAGAATAATTTGCATTGACTGCATTGTATTCGATAATAATGTTGAAGAGCTATTAAAAAATTTTACTAAGGTTTTGAAAAGCATCCTCAAGCGCTTATCCGGCTTTGTGTATTAAATCTATATTTTTTATGAGGCAAGCTTTAAAGATTTGACAACGGTTGTCGAATCCAAAACTAAAGTTGTCAAATCTATAAAGTATCTTCTTCTCATTTACCATCCAAAAACTCAGCAAACAAATTGAAGGATGCCTTTCTTTCGTTTCATTATAGCCATTCTTCGATGAAAGAAGGAGAAAAAGCAATTAAGATTTGATTTTTTTAGCTAAAAATGACAATCTTTTAGCTTTTTTTCGGGATTCTTAGCTAAAAATGACACAGTCTTAGCTTTTTTTCGGGATTCTTGGCTAAAAAGAGTGGGTTTTTAGCCAAAAACAGTGCATTCTTAGCTAAAAGGAGCGTATTCTTAGCTTTTTTTGCCCCATTCTTGGCTAAGATTGTGTCATTTTTTGCCAAGATTGTGTCATTTTTTGCCAAAAAACAGGATTCTTTGTCGAACTATTTCGATTTTTAGCCAAAAGAACTGCTTTTTTAGCCAAAATTTTCATCTTTTTGTTCCAAAAAATACAAAACCAAACCGGGGATTATTTTTTAGAAATGTGGTTTTTGCTTTCTTCTATTTAACGTCTGCGTTACAATGAGCATCGTCGTCTCCTTCACGGTTTTGTTCCTTGAGCAGCATAGTTTTCCCACAATGACGGAAACTGTGAGTTCAGACTACAAACTAAGAACTATTAACTAAAAACCATGAACTAAAAACTAATTCAATCCGGTTTTTCTCCATCCAAAAAAGTATTGATGGTGCTTATTTCAGCATTATTATTTTCATCAGATTTTACAGTGTAATTGCTGTAAAAAGTTTCTACATCCGCAATAGAATTTTGCAATTCCATATTGCGGCGGAGGTATGCCGGAACAGACTCAAACTCATTGTTAGGATCCGTAGCGTTTACGTTAAAGGAAAGATTCCTCAACTTCGCAATACGATCTATTGCCCGGCGCTTTAGTTCTTCTGTTTCGTCCACCATTGGCGGTTCCTCAACAGACGACATCATGATAGGCATTGTTTGGTGTACTTTCTTTTCCTGGTTTTCCTCCACCGCATCTTTGGAATTTTTCACCACCAATTGCATTTCTTCCACAGGCTCGTCTTCCTGTTTCGAAATTGGCAACGGAGTGTGCTTTTCCAGAGTTCCGGATTCGACATTTGGCGTTTCCTCAGCATAAATTTGCTTTGGCTTAGCCAAATAACCGCCTGACGTTGGGGCGGTGCTAGCGTCTTTATGAATTTCTTTTTGTTTCTTTAGATGTGAGTTTTCAGCGTCATCCTGCTGAGCACAGTTAGTTTTTTGAGGATTCGGATTATAATCCGAAGATAACTCAAAACGAATAACAGTCTCAGATGATTTATCAACAGTAATTTTCTCATCTGCTTTTAGTAGTTTTACTATTTCCTCCTCAGGGGCTTCTACTATTTTAGGACTCATTTTATTTGAGTCATCTTCTTCTTTTTGAAATGCCCCATATACATCTTCATCTCTCAGGGTTTTAAATCCTTTTTGTTCTGTGATGTTTTCTTCTTCATTATAAGTTTCGTTTTCAGCAACCACTTCATTTTTATTAACAAGAGATTCATTTTTTTCATCAAAAAGAAAAAGCGGCAGACCGTGTTTTTTCTTTTCTTCCTGCTGAAGTACCATTACGATTTTCTCCTCTCCTTTTTTCACTTCTTCAGGCCCCTTTTCTTTTTTATCAAAAGGCTCCTTATGGTCAAACCCAGTAGCTATAAGGGTGATGCCTATTTTACTACCAAGAGAATTATCATATCCTAATCCGAGAATTACATCAGAATCTTCACCAGCCTGGCTCAATAAATGGTTTTGGATAATTTCTACTTCATCCATAGTAAATTCTGTTTCGCCTTCTGCAGAATTGATATTGATAAGTATCCATTTAGCACCGCGAATATCATTATCATTCAGCAACGGAGAATTCAATGCCTGCTCAATGGCTTTCTGGGCACGGTTATCACCTTCGCATTCTGCACTGCCAAGAATAGCTACGCCACCACTGCGCATCACAGTGCATACATCTGCAAAATCGACATTAATTTGCCCGGTACTGTTGATCACATCTGTGATACATTTTGCAGCTGTTGCCAACACGTTATCCGCTTTTGCAAAAGCAGCTTTCATGGTAAGATTTCCAAACTGGTGACGTAATTTATCATTACTGATCACTAAAAGCGTATCTACATGATCTTTCAGTTTATTAATACCTTCCTCTGCCTGGGCAATTCTTTTTTTGCCTTCATAAGCAAACGGAGTGGTTACTATGCCAACGGTAAGAATACCAAGGTCTTTGCAAATTTTTGCTATTATCGGTGCGCCACCTGTACCTGTGCCACCGCCCATTCCCGCAGTAATAAAAGCCATCTTTGTATTTACTTCGAGTATCTTTTTTATTTCCTCAAGGCTTTCCTCTGTAGCCTCACGGCCAATCTCAGGATTAGCGCCGGCACCAAGCCCCTGGGTTAAATGTGGTCCGAGTTGTACCTTATTGGGTACTTTACTATGAGTAATCGCCTGCGCATCAGTGTTACAAATAATAAAGTTGACACCATCAATATTTTGGTTGAACATGTGGTTAACAGCGTTGCTGCCACCGCCACCTATTCCTATCACTTTCAGGATAGATGATTGTTCTTTTGGCAAATCAAATTGAATCATAATAAGGTTCCTCCATTTCCCCAAAGGGATTTTATTTTTTTGGTTAGTAATTAAAATTAAAATTCTTTAAAAAAATCATTGCGTTTTTATTCTCCACGGATGGCATCTATGGTTATTCATGTTCAAACCATTCGCAGGTTTACATACCTTTTTAATCCTTATTTTTTATTCTTTCAGGATTACCGGCACGGGCTACAATTCTGAATCTCCTTCATCTTTAAACATCTCTATTAATCCGTTTTTGCAGGAATCCAAAAAACTTTTCAGTGTCTTCCTCGGTTTTACCACATTCGTTCTTTCACCAGGAACTTCTACTTCGATTTCGTTTACGCCTGACTGTTGCAAATGAGCAGGAATATTTATTTTAGCGTATTGTAATTCAAATTGCTTCCGTTTATTTTCATAATCATTATATCCTTTCAGAATTAAACCAAGGCAGGTGGCATACATCGGTTTTGCCAGTTCTTCAATATGGCCGGGTGCAAGGTGTTCATTCGGATACCCGATACGGGCATTTAACCCGGTAACATATTCTGTCAACTGGATCAGGTGCTTAAGCTGTGAGCCACCACCAGTAAGCACTACGCCACCATTGAGCATTCTGTTATCAAGGCCTACCTGTTTTAAATGATAGGAAACAAAATCCATGATCTCGCTCATACGAGCCTGGATAATAGACGCAAGATTTTTTACACTGATCTCCTTGGCAGCCATACCACGCAAGCCCGGAATGGTAATGTATGTATTTGATTTTGCCTCATCAGCAAGAGCGCTTCCAAATTGTACTTTCATCTGCTCGGCCTGTGTTTTTAATACACCCAAACCTGTTTTAATATCATTGGTAATATTTTCGCCACCAAAAGGAATCACTGCGGTATGTTTCAAAATTCCTTCATAAAACACAGCGAGATCAGTAGTGCCACCACCAATATCCACGATAGCAACGCCCGCTTCCAAATCATGCTCGCACATAACGGCTGCCGCAGAAGCAAGAGGCTGAAGTACGAGGTCTTTAATTTTTAACCCGGCTTTTTCTACACTGCGGTTAATATTTCTGATCGCATTTTTATCGCCTGTGATAATATGGAAATTTGCCCCCACTTTTACACCGCTATATCCAATGGGATCGGGAATGTTCTGGAAATTATCTACCGTAAATTCCTGTGGTATCACATCAATGATCTGATCGCCTGCGGGAATATATGTTTTGTATTGATCATTCACCAACTGATCTATTTCAGATTGCATAATTTCTTCTTCGGTATTCTGCCTTACAATATCACCGCGTGTTTGAAGGCTTTTAATATGGTGGCCGGCGATACCTACATAAACTTCGGTAATAGGTAAATTCGGATTGCTGGCATAGCAGTTTTCCAGGGCAGTTTGAATTGCTTTAATGGTCTGATCAATGTTGAGCACCATTCCGTGCTGCACACCGTTGCTGTTTGCCCGGCCAAAACCAAGGATTTCGAGTTTGCCGAATTCGTTTTTTCTTCCGGCAATGGCGGCGATCTTGGTAGTTCCAATGTCGAGGCCTACGATAATGGGTTGTTCGTTGTTCATGTTTTTGTTTTTTTGGTCTCCTTGTTCCTCCTTATGCGGGTGATTTCAGAGATAGCCGTTTTTAAATTATGGGTTACTTATCAATTTTGAATTTTAGTTCCTTATTTCTTATTTTAAAATCTTCAATATTTATTCGTTTACCGATTCCCGGATTGCATCTGCCTCTTCATAAGTCGTTGCCCAATGCTAATTTATGTCGCCCCCTCCGTCCGAACTTCCATGGCTTTTTTCGTCTTGCTTCTTACTTCTTGCTTCTTCCTTCTTTCTTCTTTCTTCTTACATCTTACTTCTTGCTTCCTGCACTTTAATAATCACTCTTTGGCGGCATTACCGCCTTCGGTATCTTTTTCACCTCTGGCGCCGTTTTTTTAATCTCTTTTTTGCCTACCCCTTTTTCTACAACCGTTTTTTGTAAAGGGGTAGGACCTGGTTTTTCATTAGATGATGGATGCCTGATTACTGACTTACTCCCTTCCGGCATTTGTTTTTTAATAAAAGGTTTTTCATGATCATGGACAGGGGCTACAGTACTCTTTCCGCTTTCATTGGATTTCTTTTTCAGGATTTTGTTATCTGCCTTTGTTTCATCTGGTACATTTTTTAGAACGGGCGAACTATTTAATTTATCATTATTATCAATATCGTCTGGAGGTTGTTGAGGTAATTGAATTTTAGTGGAATCATTTGAATTTTTTTGTGCTTCTTCAATATTATTTTTCATGATCTGGATGGCTTGCAAAGAATCGGCCTTTATTGCAGCCTGGTCACGGTTCACACATACTACCTGGTTTTTAAACCGCACATCAATTACTGAATATTTATTCCAGCTAATTTTAGTTTGCACCTGTTCATAAAAAGTAAGGAGCTTATTGAATTTTTCTTCGCAGTCATCTGCGTTCCCAAAACGAATAACCTGGTTTCCCAATTTTGGAGTTAATTCAAAATTGCCTTCTGATGTAATATTTACCTGGTCTACCTGCGCCATCCAAAAAGGATGCGAATTAATATATTCACTTACTGTTTTAATTTCATCAAGAAGAACACTATCCTGTTTTTTAAGAACCTTCCCGATGTTAGGGAAACCGGTAAATACAGGGAGTCGTGCAGAAAATTGATCGCTCAACGGGATCCTTGTCAATGAACTATCAATATAAAAGGAGGTACCTGATAAAGTGAATATTCTTGCCACAGGTTCTCTTTCGATAATCTTTACCTGCAATACATTATTATTATCAAAAAATGCTTCTGCATTTTCAATCCAGCTATTCTTTTTTAATTCTTTTTCCATCGTTGTAAGATCGAGGGAACCCAAATCCATTTTACTTATTTTTTTCCCATTTGCTTTCTCCAGGATATTGATCACATCTTTTTTGTCAATGAAATTATTATTCTCCATACCTTTTATGTGTATCTCCAATCCGGCTACGGGCTCGTTGAATTTTTTTGAAATGGCGGCTACCAGCAACACAACAGAACCTGCGCCCAATAATACCCATATTGAGATTACAAGAATTTTTCTAAATGTGTATTTGCTATTGCCTTCCATAATTTTTTTAAATAGAATCCAATAATATTTTTTTAATGGGTTGTACCAGTTGATCAATATCGCCCGCCCCTGCCGTTATTAATATTTCACCAAAGCTGCTTTCTTCGACTGATTTCAAATAATCTCCTCCGATATATTTCAGCAAACCTTCTTTTGATATCACTGTTGCATTTATATTTTTCATATCCTTTAATATCATTTCGCTGGTAACACCTTCCACAGGTAATTCTCTTGCAGGATAAATGGGCAGCAGCAAAATCCTATCAGCCATATCAAGGCTTTGCGCAAATTCTTTTGCAAAATCCCTTGTTCTTGAAAAAAGATGAGGTTGAAATATAATGGTACACTTTTTAAAGGTGAATAAACTTTTAGCCCCACGTATCAAAGCATCCAATTCGGCCGGGTGATGTGCATAATCATCAATGTACACAACATTATATTTGTGATTCACAGCTTCCGAAGGGCTGATAATATATTCAAATCTTCTTTTAACCCCTTTAAATGTTCCGATCGCATTTATTATTTTAAGGGGAGCAATTTTTAAATACATTCCTATAGAAATCGCAGCTATTGCATTTTCTACATTATGCATTCCCCCCATGTGCAACTTTACATTGCTCAGCTCCCAATCTTTTGCAGTTACATCAAACTCATAACCACCGGTACGCATTGTGATATTTGACGCGTACACATCAGCCATGTCATTCTGAAGACTATAACTGGTATGATTACTCGCAATAAATCCTTTTTCCGGCAATCCGTATCTTGTCAGTAAGAGTCCACCAGGTTTTAATTGATTGGCAAAATCAACAAATGCATTTTCCATATTTTCCCTGGTACCATATATATCAAGATGATCGGCATCCATTGCTGTAATAAGTGCTATATCCGGAGATAATTTCAAAAAACTCCTGTCGTATTCATCAGCTTCTACCACATCCACATTATTGGCGCTGCTCCAGAAGTTGGTATTGTAATTTACTGAAATGCCACCCAGGAAAGCATTACAGCCAAAACCGGAATGTCGCAATATATGAGCCACCATTGTGCTGATCGTTGTTTTGCCATGTGTGCCTGCAATGCAAATATTAAAAGAGGATTGAGTTATCTGCTGAAGCACATCACTGCGTTTGGCTAATTCATAATGGTTTTCTTTATAAAAATTAAATTCTTTATGATCTGCAGGAATGGCCGGAGTATAAACGACCAGGTCCGCATTCTTATCCAGCAAATCCACATTATCTTCATAGTGAATAGAAATACCTTCCTTTTCCATTTCGTGGGTGAGCGCTGTCGGTGTTTTATCGTATCCACTCACATACATTTTTTTGCTTAGAAAATATCTTGCCAGTGCGCTCATGCCAATGCCGCCGATACCTATAAAATAAACCCGTGATATGGTTTTAAAATCCTTCATTAATTATTTCTATACGTTTTATTCAATTTTTTGATTTTAAAATATTGGTTTTTTATTTGTTTACTGTAATGTTTTTAAGATTGCTTCTGCTATCACTTCATCAGCATTTGCATTACTCATCTTTGAAATATTATTTTCTAATTCTTTCATTAATTTTTCATCATTTATCAAATGCAGCAAACAAACAAATAATTCAGATTTCACTTCTGCATCCGGCACCATCAAAGCCGCTTTTTTATCCACCAAAACTTTTGCATTCACCGTTTGGTGATCTTCCGCTGCAAAAGGATATGGCACAAATATGGCAGGTTTTGCCACCACACACATTTCCGCTACCGTCATTGCTCCCGATCTTGCTATCACCACATCTGCTGCTGCATAAGCGTTTTCCATCCGGTCAATAAAAGGATTCGTCCAGATGTTCATCCTTTCTTCTTCCCTTTTCGCAGCTTCCGCCGCATAATTCTTACCGGTTTGCCAAATCAACTGCAGGTTGTTGTTTTTAAAAAAATCTATATTTTTATCAACTGCTTCATTAATACTTTTGGCTCCCAGGCTTCCACCCATCACAAAAACAGTTTTCTTACCAGGCTTCAATCCAAAAAAATTCAACGCTTCCGTTTTAGGAATTTTTTGCGAAAAAATATTTCGAACAGGGTTACCCGTTATCATTATTTTTCCTGCAGGAAAAAATTTTTCCAAACCTTCCGAAGGCACAAATATTTTTGTAGCCCTTTTACCTAACATGATATTGCTTTTGCCGGGCAACGAATTACTTTCATGTATGAATGAAGGAATTCCTTTGCTTTGCGCATATCGCAATACCGGAAAGGTGGAATAGCCGCCCACTCCTACTACTGCATCGGGTTTGAACTGCTTAAAAATTCTCCTTACCTGCAAAAAGCTCCTGGCCAGTTTGAAAGGCAATCCAATATTTTTTATCAAAGAACTTCTGTTATATCCTGCTATATCAAGTCCCACAATTTTATATCCCGCTGCAGGAATTTTTTCCATCTCCATTTTACCTAATGCACCTACAAATAGAATCTCTAACTCCGGCATTTTATTTTTCAATGCATTGGCAATCGCTAATGCAGGAAAAATATGACCGCCCGTGCCGCCACCTGCAATAATAAATCTCATATCGGCCTCCCTCCCCTCCAAAGGAGGGTCTTAAAAATCCTACCAGTAAACAAACAAATAATCATGATTTCAATTTTTATTTAAACCTCTTCTTCATCATCCTCTTCCTCAATATCTTCTTCACTTTGCTGCAATGCCAGTTCCGCATTTTTGCCTTCCGCATCCTCTACATTTCTGGCAACACTCAAAATAATTCCTATAGAAAAACAGGTAAATAAAAGACTGCTGCCACCCATACTCACCAATGGTAAAGTAACTCCTGTGGTAGGAAACAGGTTTACATTTACCGCCATATTTACCAAAGCCTGAATCACCAATGTGAAACTCAATGCCACTGCCAAAAAGGCCCCGAAAGCGTAGGGGCATCGCTGAAAGAGTCTTATACTTCGAAATAGAAACAATAAATAAATCAATAAAATAATAGTTCCGCCTGCGAGCCCATATTCTTCAATAATAATGGCATAAATAAAATCGCTGTAGGGATGAGGCAAAAAATTTCTTTCTTCACTTTTGCCTGGTCCTTTGCCAAATATGCCGCCTGTAGCTATAGCAATCTTAGCCTGTTGCACCTGGTAAGATGCGTCCTCTTTATCAGCATACATAAAATCCTGTACCCGTTTCACCCACGTAGGCATTCTCCCAAATGATAAAACAGCTGGCAGATCTTCAGATACATGATCTTCGTGATCATAATAATGAGAAGCAATAGAAACCAAAATAATTAAAGGAATCATGGCCAAGCCGATTACAAGCATGATGTGCTTCAGGCTTACTCTTCCAATAAACATGAGCATCAGCGCTATGCCGCCTATCAATAGTGAGGTAGAAAGATTAGCAGGGGCAATCAATATACAAATGACAGCTACCGGAATGATCAAAGGAAGAAACCCTTTTTTAAAATCTTTAATAATGTTTTGCCTGCGGCTAAGAAGACGACTCAGGTACATGAACAATGCAAGTTTTGCCAGGTCGGATGTTTGAAAAGTGAGATTGATAACCGGCAATTTTATCCAACGGTTTGCTTCATTGATATCACTTCCATATTTTAAAGTATATAATAAGAGAGGAATAGAAATAATAAATAAAATAGAAGCCACGCGCGAATAAATAGTATAATTAACTCTGTGAGCAAAATAAATAATGATCACCCCCAGGCAGATATAACCTATCTGCCTGAACAAATAACTTTCGGTGGATTTATTCATTCTATAAGCGAGTGAGCCTACGCTGCTATACACAACCAGGATACTCACCATAGTAAGTAAGATCACAATAGCCCAAATCACTTTATCTCCTTTGGTACGGTTCCATAGTTTACCCGAAACCTTCTGTGCGGAAGAAAAAGTATTGGCTACTATTTGTTTTGCTTCACTCATTTATTTATTACTTCGTTTTTGTTTTCTTAAGTCCCCTTTCGGAGATTTAGGAATTATAAATCTTTTACAGCCCCGATAAATTGCATGCCACGGTCCTCATAATTTTTAAACAGATCGAAACTGGCACATGCCGGGGATAATAAAACCACATCACCTTTATCCGCAAAATGAAAAGCAGCCTGAACCGCATCTTTAGCGCTACTCGTATTTACCATTAACTGTACGTCATTTCCAAATGACTCGTGTATTTTTGTGTTTTCAAGTCCCATACATACAATGGCCTTTACTTTTTCCTTTACCAGATCTTTTATAAATGAATAATCATTCCCTTTGTCAATACCGCCAAGAATAAGGATTACAGGTTTATTCATAGACTCGAGCGCATACCAGGTACTATTTACATTGGTGGCTTTACTATCATTTATAAATTCCACTCCCCTGATCGTTGCTACAGTTGACATCCGGTGTTCCAGGCTTTTGAATGTCTGAATAGCATCCCTTATTTTTTCTTTTCTGATACCTGTCACAACCGCTGAAATACCTGCTGCCATTGTATTGTATTGGTTATGTTTCCCTTTTATGGCAAAGTCTTCCACGCTCATTTCCATCTCTTCATTTTTCCACCTCAAATGCATATCTGCATTTATTATGTAGGCGCCTTCCGGTAGTTCTGTGTTCATACTTATTGGTAATGGTTTAGTCTTATTTAAAAATTTGTTTAAATATTTTTTCGTTACTTCATCATCTGCGTTATAAATAAAAACATCTTCTGCCGTTTGGTTTTCTATAATTCTGAATTTGCTTTTTATATAATTTTCAAATTTGTATTCATACCTGTCTAAATGATCTTCTGTGATGTTGGTCAATATGGCGATATCGGGTCTAAAATTTTTTATATCATCCAATTGAAAAGAACTTATTTCCACGATATAAATCTTTTTGGGTTCTTTAGCCACCTGCCTTGCAAATGAAAAACCAATATTGCCAACCATTGCACAATCCAATCCTGCTGTTTTACAGATATGATACATCAATGCGGTAGTAGTTGTTTTCCCATTGCTGCCTGTAATTCCAATTATCTTACTATCGCCTTTATACCTGTACGCCAATTCTATTTCACTTATCATTTCAATTCCGCTATGCCTTATTTGTTTCACCAATTCATTTTTTTCCGGAATGCCCGGGCTTTTAACAATTAAGGCAGCGTTCAATATTTTTTCTTTTGAATGCCGGCCTTCCTCAAAATCTATCTTATTCAAAAGCAGCTCATTTTTAAATCCTGCATTTATGCTACCCCCATCACTTACAAATACTTCAAATCCTTTTTGTTTTGCCAGCAATGCAGCCCCAATTCCACTTTCACCTGCACCTAGTATTACTATTCTTTTTTCCATTCCGGGTTTTCAATTAATCTTAACTACTAAAAATCTAAATTCACCTTATTTCCTGTCCGAAACCCGCCCGGATGACCGGTCGGACGGGGACACAGCCAGGAGGACTTTGTTTACTATACTTTCTTAATTCTAAATTCTTAATTCTTAATTCTCAATTCTTATTTCTCAATTCTTATTCATCATTTCCCTCTTCCTTCCCCATTAGAAACCAAGGTTTATCTCAGTTTTAAAGTAACTACTGCAAACACCACAGCAAGGATGGTTACCACCCAAAAACGAACTGCAATTTTACTTTCATGATATCCTAACTTTTGATAATGATGATGCAACGGGCTCATTAAAAAAACCCTTCTTCCTTCACCGTATTTTCTTCTGGTGTATTTAAAATAAGTAACCTGTATCATCACACTTAAGTTTTCTATCAAAAACACAAAACAAAAAATAGGGATCAACAATTCTTTGCGCACAATAATGGCAAGGGAGGCTATAATGCCACCCAGCGCCAGGCTTCCTGTATCACCCATGAAAACCTGCGCCGGATAAGCATTGTACCAAAGAAACCCCACGCATGCTCCTACAAAAGCAGCAATAAAAACAGAAAGTTCGCTCAGGTTTGGTATGTACATAATATTGAGATATTCTGCAATGCGCAAATCGCCACTTACAAAAACAAATACTCCCAAACCTAACCCGATTATGGCGCTCACTCCCGTTGCCAAACCATCCAGTCCATCTGTAATATTTGCGCCATTGGAAACTGCAGTTACAATAAAAATCACAATAAGGATGTATAATATATAAGTATAGTTTTCCCAGCTAGCCGGTAACAACTTTGCATAATTAAATTCGTGTGTCTTTACAAAAGGGATAGTTGTGATAGGTGTTTTTACTGTTACAAAACGATGCATTACGCCATTAGAAATGATGGTATCTTGTCCTACCTGGTGTTCTCCTCTTTGTGGAATATAAGAGCTTCCTGCTTTTATTCCAATTGTTTCGCGTTCTACTACTACACTTGGATTAAAATAAAGTGTGGTCCCTATAATTATCCCGAGTATCACCTGTCCAAATATTTTAAATTTTCCGGCAAGGCCATCAGCATTTGTTTTCTTATACGCAATGCCTTTTTCTTTCGAAATCCTGCGAGCTTTTATTTTTAAATAATCGTCAACAAACCCTATGATACCAAGCCACACTGTGCATAACAACATCAGAATTACATACACTTTATCAAGATTAGCCAGGAGCAACGTGGGGATTAAAATCGCCAGGAGTATTATGATACCGCCCATAGTAGGTGTACCGCTTTTCATTTTTTCACCTTCAAGGCCAAGTTCTCTCACCGACTCTCCAATTTGTTTTTTCTTAAGAATTTTTATTACTTTTTTTCCATAAACCATGGTAATAAATAAGGATAATAATACGGCCAGCAATACACGAAAAGTAATAAAATGGACCAACCCGCTTCCGGGAAATTTAATTCCATTTTTAGCAAACCATTCAAATAATTGATAGAGCATTTATTATTATTTAATGAATCCTTTTTTTATTTGTCTAATAGCTGAAACATTTCGATCAAAACCTCTTTATCATCAAAATGCTTTTTCACTCCATTGATTTCCTGGTATTTCTCATGTCCTTTGCCAGCCACCAAAATGATATCTTCTTTTTGCGCAAGTGTAACAGATGTTTTAATAGCTTCCCTCCTATCGGTTATTGAAATACATTTTTTCCTTGCAGTAACCGGTATGCCTGCTTCCATTTCTTTAATGATCTGGTCAGGGTCTTCATTCCGCGGATTGTCAGATGTAAAAATTATTTTATCGCTATATTCACAGGCTACTTCAGCCATTTCGGGTCTCTTAGTCCTATCACGGTTGCCACCGCAACCAACGACTGTAATAATTTTTTGAGTTCCATGGCGCAGATTTTTTATGGTAGCTAATACATTCAATAAAGCATCCGGGGTATGCGCATAATCTATGATCCCTGTTATTTTTTCTTTAAGAGAAACCATATAATCAAATCGTCCTTCGGCACCTTCAGTATTACTCAATATTTGCAATACCTTTTCTTTATCCTCTCCCATACAAATTGCTGCGCCAAATACAGCTAACAAATTGTATGCATTAAAGGCACCTATCATTCTGAAATGCACTTCCACATCGTTGATAACCAGCTCAAGTCCTAAAAGAGAATCTTCAATAATTTTTCCTTTAAAATCAGCCATCCCTTTCAGGCTGTAGAAATATTTTTTTGCTTTTGTATTTTGAAGCATAATACTTCCCCGCTTATCATCTGCATTGCTCAAAGCAAATGAAGTGGCAGGTAAAGAATCGAAAAAAGATTTTTTTACTTTGATATACTCATCAAAAGTTTTATGATAATCTAGATGATCGTGAGTGATGTTGCTGAATATTCCTCCGGCAAATTGCAAACCTTCTACCCGGTGCTGATGTAAAGCATGTGAACTCACTTCCATAAAGACATGCGAACATCCTTCATCATACATATTTGCCAGGAGATGATTGAGAGTGATCGCATCAGGGGTAGTGTGAGTTGCAGCGATAATATTGTTTCCAATCTGGTTTTGAACTGTACTTAGTAACCCACATTTAAATCCGAGAGATGAAAACAATTTAAACAACAAAGTAGCGATGGTGGTTTTCCCATTGGTACCGGTCACTCCTGTCAATGTTATTTTTTCGGAAACACGTCCGTAAAAATTGTGGGCCATAATACCCGAAGCTTTGGCGCTATTTTCTACTATTATATAATGTATGCTTTCATTAATAATAACAGGCATATGCTCGCAGACAATGGCAACAGCACCTTTGCTGATGGCAGTATCTATATAGTCGTGACCATCAGAAACTATTCCTTTAACTGCAACAAAACAAGATCCTTGTTTTATGTTGCGTGAATCAATCTGCAAATCATTGATTTCTACGCCAGTAGATCCCACTACGGAATTAATGTTCACCTGATATAATATTTGTTGCAATGATGCCATTAATTCAATTGTAATTTTATTTGTTGTCCTTTTTTGAAATCTGTGTTTTGTGCCAATGACTGAGAAATTACTTTTCCGCTTCCGGAAGCGGTCACTTTCAATCCCATATTTTCCAATAAATACAAGGCATCTTTTAGCCCCATTCCTGTTACATCCGGTACTCTCCCCGATTTAAAAGAAATATTATCAGCTAATAGTTTTGCATCTCCGTCATGAAGCATGGCTGACCTCCATTTGCCAGAGGTTGCTGAATCTGTTTCATTATATTTGAATACATTAAAAATGGTATTCAAATCTTTTTTCATTCCATAAAATTGATAATCCCCCTTGTCAGGAATAAATTGAAACTGATGAATAGTTTTATCTGCCACCCTGGTTGCATACAGTCTGTCGGCAATCGTTTTAAATACAGGTCCTGAAACCGAAGCTCCATACACATGTTTGGATTCCCTGCTGTTTTGAATTACAACGGCAATACTATATTCAGGATTATTAGCAGGGAAATAACCAATGAAGGCAGATTGATAAATTTTTGCACTTTTATTATATCCTCGATTATTCATTGCCGTTACAGCGGTTCCCGTTTTCCCGGCTATCAGGTATTGGTTACTTTCAAGTTCGTGGCCTGTTCCATGCAGGTTTTGTATTACGCCCAGCAAGCATGATTTTAATTTCCCCAGTGTTGCCTCGCTGCAAATTTTATTAACAAGCACCTCCGGTTTAAAAGATTTTATTTCTTCTCCCATCTCATCAATAGAAGTCACGAGATAGGGTTTCATCATGGTTCCGTTATTGGCAATCGCATTATAAACCATTAATAGATTCAATGGGGTTTCGAGTTCTTCATAACCATGCGCCATAAAGGGGATAGTGGTTTTTTCCCAATATTTACTGGTTGGTTTTTTAATGTAGGGCATGGCTGCGCCCACAATATCAACCCCTGATGTGGTGTCCAGTCTCAACTTATGTAAATGCTCATAAAACTTCTCAGGCTGATTGTGATAGAATTCATCGCCAAGGGTCGCAAATGCGACATTAGATGAAATGGCAAAAGCCTCTTTCACAGTTATCTTACCGGTCCCAAGATGGGAATCTGTAATTCTAAGACCATAAAATTTCTTTTGTCCCCCCTCGCAATCTACTATACTGTTAGTATCCACATAATTATCCTCAAAGAGTGATATTAATGTTGCTATTTTAAAAACAGAACCCGGTTCCGTTCTCATTCCAAGGCCGTAATTATAATCTTCCCAATAACTTCCATCCGGCCTTTTGCCGAGATTAGCAATTGCTTTTATCTTACCGGTTTTTACTTCCATCACAATACAACTGCCATGGATAGACGCATTTTGTTCCATCATCTTCAATAACGCATTCTCAGCCACATCCTGAATATAGGAATCAATGGTAGTAATCACATCCTTTCCATTCTCAGGCGCTATTTCCGCCCCGTCAACAGGTACATAAGCGCCGGCTACATATCGCATCAGTCTTTGGCCGGTTTGTCCTTTCAGCACGCTGTCATACGATCTTTCAAGACCTACATTCCGGCTGGTATCTCCACGCGAAAGCCCGATAGTTCTGTTTGCCAGCAATACATAAGGATTTATCCGGTTGTCTTTTACTTCTACTATAAAACCGCTTTTGTTGCGTCCTTCCCTTACAAGTGGGAAATCTCTTAACGCCTGGTATTGTTCAAAAGAAATTTTCTTTTTTAATGGAAAATATCTTGTTCGCTTTTTATATTGGGCAAGTAATAATTTTTTATACGACGACGCGCTGGCATCTTTAAATAATTTAGATAAAGAAATACTCAACGAATCAAGGTGTTTATAAAATCTCTTCCCATCTTTTTCACGGAGGCCATCCGCTTCAAAATCTACATAGATATCAAAAACAGGTAGTGAAGTGCTCAACATATTTCCATCTTCGCTAAATATAGTTCCGCGCTCGGCATTGATATCCATATATTTTAAATGCTGTTTATTACTCATGCTTTTCCAATAATCTCCCTGGAACCTCTGGATATAAATGGCACGTCCCAACACAACCGTTCCCATTACTATCATGATCAGAAAGCAAAGATGAACGCGCCACATTATGTCCTTTTTTATATCCAAGTATTATTTTTTTATGGTTTTTATTTCATGCACCTATTTCCTTTTTTTCTTTTCCTATATATAAAGGCTTTATTTCTTTATTTCCGAAGTCCGACCTTCGGTACCAACTTCTCTCACTTCTTTATTTTTAATTGCCTATACATTTCTTATTTTTCATCCAAAGTATCTACAAGCCTCAACGGAGGAACCAGCAAAGGTTTCAGGCCCAAAGGCTCCACTGCTTTAGCTAATTCACTTTCCTTGCTTCTGAATATCACATCCTGCTTTGCTGTTTTAAATTCATATTCCATTTCCTTAAGATGCTTTTCAGTTGTATTAATTTTCCTCATAGTCTTATCCGCATAATGCCCATTTGCGATGTACACAATCGCAATAGCCGATATAAAAAAATAAAATGGAATGTTCTTTACAATCCACTTGTTATATCCCAGGATATCGCGGCCTTTTCTACCGGCGCTTTTTATTTTTGAAGGCAACCCTGTTTTATTTTCCGGCATTATTTTTTGATGATTCTTTTTCGGTTTTAAAAACTTTTATTTTTTCAGCGATACGCAATTTTGAACTTCTTGCTCTTGGATTCATTTTCAATTCTTCTTTTGAGGGAAGAATTGGTTTTTTGGTGATGACCTTCAATTGACTTTCCTTTATATTCCCAAAAACATCAGGCTGTGGTTCTTCAAAATTTCCATATTTAAAAAATTGCTTCACGATTCTGTCCTCTAATGAGTGAAAGGTGATCACAGCTATTCTTCCACCGGTCTCCAGTACTTCCAAAGCCTGCACCAGCATGTCTTTCAGCACATTCAATTCATTGTTTACTTCTATTCTCAATGACTGGAAAACCTGCGCAAAATATTTTTCAGGGTTTCCTTTTACCACAGAGTAAAGAGCATTTTTAAATTCGTTGATCGTATTCAGCGATTGTGTTTTTCTCGCTTCAACAATTTTTTTTGCCAGTGTCTTTGAATTGGTAATCTCACCGTATTGTTCAAAAATTCTATGAAGATCTTCTTCAGAATATTTTTTGATCACTTCAGCGGCCGTCTTCAATTCTTTCCTGTTCATTCGCATATCCAGTGCAGCATCAAAGCGGGTAGAAAATCCTCTTTCCGCAACATTTATCTGGTGACTTGAAACACCCAGGTCTGCAAGAATCCCGTTTACACTTGTGGATTGATAGAGGCGCAGAAAGCGCCGGAGATGACAGAAATTTTGTGGAACAAAAATTACACGTTCATCATCAGGTACATTTTTTTTGGCATCTTCATCCTGATCAAAAACAAATAATTTTCCGGAAGCATTTAATTTTTCAAGGATCTTTTTACTGTGGCCACCACCACCAAACGTGCAATCCACATAAACCCCGGATGGATTTATTTGCAGACCCTCAATCGATTCTCTCAATAATACCGGCATGTGATATGCCTGCTGCATAATTATTGGTTTGATGTTTTATCGCCCGCCATTACCTCTGCAGCCAAGTCACTGAAAGATTGCGGTGAGAAAGTTTCAAAGAACTGTTGATATTTAGTTTTATCCCATATCTCTAATTTATCAATTGCCGAAACCAGTACGATATCCTTTTCAAGCCCTGCATATTCCATAAGGTTTTTTGGCATCAAAAGCCGCCCGGCCGTATCCTGACTTACCTGTGTGGCTCCATTTAAAAAATATCTTTTGAATTGCCTTACTTTTGGATCAAAGTCATTCAATTTGCCCAATTTTGAAAATATAGGTTCCCAGCTATCAGATGTGTATAAACTCAGGCATTTTTCAAATCCCCGGTTTATCACAAATAGTTCGACTCCATTTTCAGGCAATTGTTTTTTGAACCCTGCCGGAAGAAGAAAGCGTCCCTTCGCATCTAAAGTAGCTTCATATTCACCTATAAACCCTTTCATTATGAGTTAATTAATACTTAGAATTTAATAATTTCCACAAAATAACACTTTTTCCCACTTCTCCAACACTTTCTGGAAAAACTTTTTTTTCCACATGGATCAAATCGTTTGTTAAACCAGCTTATGACTTTAAATTACCGGATTCTGCTGTTCAAAACCCTGTGAATAAAATGTGAATTAATGTGAACAACTTCAATTCAAAGAAGGCCCTCTTTTAAAATTGACTTAAAAAATTGTCGGTTGGGAAGTTGATATTAAAGAAGATTTAAAAAGGGAATGAAGGCATCTTCTTAAGACAATTGTTTTATAAAATAATTAAAAATTATTTTAGGGCAGCGTGGATAAAAATGGTTGGTAATTTAGTTAGAAAAATTATTTAAATAAATGCAGAAAAGAAAAAAGCAACGTAGTTTTTTTATGCCATTCATTAAATAAGAGGGAATTAAATATTAGCTGATTATATCGGCCTTATTATTAAATTCGGGTAATGGTTTCGTGTCTTTAGTTACAAAAAAATCAAGAGTAAAACAGCTTCCTTTTCCCGGGGTGCTTTCAACTTTAATTTTTCCACGGTGGGCATCCACAATAGATTTTACATAACTAAGCCCGAGTCCAAAACCTTTTACATTATGAATATTGCCGGTGTGAGCACGATAAAATTTTTCAAAAATTCTGTTCAGCGTTTCTTTGTTCATGCCAATTCCATTGTCTTCAATTTTTATGCGCAGGTGACTATTAAAATTGGAAGTGGCTATTTTTATTTTCAAATTATCATTTGAATATTTAACGGCATTGTCCAACAAGTTATTAATGATGTTGGTAAAATGCACATCGTCTGCCATTATAAGATCATTTGTAGCATTAAAATTCTTTTCGAGGCGACCATTTTTTTCTTTTAGAGGAAGAAGGATATTATTGATTGCAGCATTAACCAGGTCTGTGGCATGCAGTGGAGCAACATTTAACTGAACTTCCTGTTTGTCGAGCATAGCAGCCTGCAATATGGTTTCCACCTGCTTATTCATTCTTTTATTTTCTTCCTTGATAATGCCCGAAAAATAATTCATCTTCGTTTTATCATTGATCACCTTCTCATTTTTTAAAGCATCTACAGCAAGTGAAATAGTTGCCAAAGGTGTTTTAAATTCATGTGTCATATTATTGATAAAATCAGATTTTATTTCACTTAATTTTTTCTGATTCAGTAATGCCCTGATGGTAATAAAGAAAGCCGCAAAAATGATACAGGTAAATATGATGGCTCCAATCAACATCCAAAACATTTGTTTCCAAACTACGTTTCTCACATGTGGAACCACTAATACCAAAAGTTCCTGCGGCGCAATGCCTTCGGAAAGGCTGCCTCCCGGCGGATCGAGTGGAATTACAACATTAAAGTTTTTGACAGAATCGCTGAAAGCATGATAAAAATTCACAGATTGCAGATCATCGCCAATCATAGAAGTATTTGTGATCGCAAATTCAAATTCAATATTTTTCAAATTATTCTTTTCAAATTCCTTGTTAATAATGCCCCTTATATCATGCCTTGAAAAATTGTGCGCAATGGTGGTGGGGAAAACATTTAAAGGAAATAACAGGTCTGTATTTTTCCTGTTGCCGAACGGAGATAATTTCTCTCTTTCATTGATTAAATCTTTCGCGGCATCTATACTCACCATCGTTATCGTTTCTTCAAACTGCTGCTCTTTATCCTGCAATGCCTGCTTTATCCAAACGTACTGAAAAAAAATAATCCCCAACAAGGAAATAAAAACAAGAACAATAATCAGGGATAAAATTTTTTTCATGCAGGCAAATTTAATCTTAGTCGGCGCTAAATCTTTACTGTAGCCATTTAAGAGTCATTTTTTAACTATCTCTTATCGTTTATTTTATGAAATAATGGATTCCTTTTTAGAATTTGAGCAAATAAATATAATTTAGAATTATGATTTCACCCGCAAAAGGAATTTTATTAATTGCAAACCCATTTTTAAAAGACCCGAATTTCAGCCGGACAGTTATCTTTATTTGCGAAAATCAGGCTGAAGGTGCTTTTGGATTTGTATTAAATAAACAGTTTCCTCAAAACATCGGCGAACTGATTCCGGCTTTGAGTAGCATCAGTTTGCCTATATTTTCCGGTGGCCCGGTCAAGGTAGATTCACTTCATTTTTTACATCAATATCCCGATCTCATAGATGGTGGCGAAGAAGTCTTTAAAGGAGTATATTGGGGTGGTAATTTTGAGAGCCTTCAGATCCATTTAAAAAATAATGATATTGATAAGAGCAAGATCCGTTTTTTCATTGGTTACAGCGGCTGGACAGAAGGGCAACTGGACAATGAAATGAAAGAAGGCAGTTGGTTAACGGTAGAGGCTACGCGAAAATTAATATTTGATACCCCGCCTGAGGAAACCTGGAAAGAATCTTTAAACCTCCTTGGCGGCGAATATAAAATGCTGGCGAACTATCCTACGGATCCTCAATTGAATTGACCTCTCACCTTTAGTTACCCTTTCCCGTTGCGGAGAAATGAAAAATGGTACGATATTTTCGAATGCACCTTAACAAATAGTTCCAATGATGAGGTTTGGTTTTAGACGAATGAAAAGTTTCCTTTTGAGAATACTCAATTGTCCAGGATTAATCCTATTTAAACATCTTTTCAAATTCCGCCTTAGTAGGGATCTTAAGTTTTTTTTATTTCGTTTCCAGGAAGGACTTTTGAGACAGGATATGCTTATCGCCACTTGTTATAAATCCTGAATTAGTTTGGAGTGCAAGCGCTACTATGTAATTATCATTTTCATCGTCAGGAATATAAGATTTTATTGGTTGAGCCAGCGTAAAATCCACGCCTATTTGCTTAATAAAATTAATAGCATTGCCAATATTAATGTGATATTTTTTAAGATGAGGATAACCCAATACACGTTTTATTTCTATTAGCAATTCAGTACAATAATAAAATGTTTTTCGATGCTCAATGACAATGTTTGTGAGGAATTGCTCATTGTTGGTAATCAGATAGCTGACCCAGATATTGGCATCCAGAACATACCTATTTACCCGCATATTGATTTCTAGCTAAGTGTTTTATTTTATCTATCTGGGCCATTGTAATTGGCTTTACATCTTTTTCCGGAGAAGCAATTGGCTTTCTTTTTTTTCTCTTTAAATTAAGAGCACGGATATATGCCAATACTGATTCCTTTTCTAAGGGTTCGAGTTTATCTATTTCTTGTAATAATTCTTCGGTAGTTTTATTTAAATTAATTATGAGCGCCATGGTATAATATTTTTATTGCACACTACGAATTTACGATTTTTCCATCTACCAAATGTTTAATTCATACCTACCGGAAGGCGTATAAAAAATTCGTGCAAATTCATGTAATTTGTGGCAAAAAAAATTATTGCTTTATAAACTCCTATTATTACCCGCCAGGATTTCTGTATATTTTTATTGCCGCAAAATTATTATCAATAATAAGGCTATGCTGCGGGAACCGGGACCGTTGATCATTGCGGCCAATCACCCTAATTCATTTTTAGATGCCATTATGGTAGATTCGCTTTTTAAATACCCGGTTTTTTCTTTAACGCGTGGAGATGTTTTTAAAGGAAAAATAATCACAAGAATTCTTACCTCTCTGAATATGCTTCCGGTGTACCGCGGGAGCGAGGGCGTGGAAAACCTGGAAAATAATTATACCACTTTTAATGACTGTCAAAAACTTTTTCAGCAAAATAAAATTGTATTAATTTTTAGCGAAGGGCGGTGTATCAACGAATGGCATTTACGCCCACTAAAAAAAGGAACTGCCCGCCTGGCGCTTGAGGCATGGGAAAATAATATTCATTTGAAAGTATTGCCATTAGGAATCAATTATAGTTCTTTCCGTTTTTATGGAAAAAATATGTTTCTCAATTTCGGAGATATCATTTCCAAAGAAGACCTTCATGAAAGTTTTAGCCAGGGGAAAACTATAAAAGAATTTAATGAAAAACTACAAACGCAATTAGAAAAACTTGTGTATGAAATTGATGCCAATGACAAAGAAAAACTGAAAAAACATTTTTATATAAAACATTCTTTTTTAAAAAAGATCCTCTTATTGATCCCCGCAATAATTGGTTTTATTATCAATGCTCCTTTGTATTTTGCTATTCATCTCATCATTAAAGATCGTGCTGAGGATCATTACGATTCTATTATAGTGGGGTTGCTATTTTTTCTTTTCCCAATGTATGTACTGTTCATTACATTGATTGTATTTTTTATTACAAAAAGCCTGTATTCATTGCTGTTACTGGCTTTGTTGCCATTTACAGTTTGGAGTTATTTGCAATTGAAGAGGCAGTTTCCGGTAACCTCCTCCCAATCGCCAGCGAAAGGCAATCGCTCCGATTGATACAATTGCTTCGGCGCAGATATCCTTTTGGAAACCTTACTATTTATGCAAGCACTCTGCTATGGCCCGGAGAAAAATGGAAATTTTACTGCTACATTGTTAGAAAGGTTGATACCTTAACAGGCATCCCCCAGGAGAACTGCTCCAGAGGAGTTCTAAAAAGCCTATATATTTCAATTTCTATTTCATGCATTATCCATGCTTTATCCATGCCTTTGATAGGGAGTATCTATGGAGGGTCTATTACTTTGTCAAATCCTAAAAATTCAGTGGTACTACGCTAAAAATACCGTAGCACTACGTTTTTTTTTAAAGAAAGTATTTAAGATGTTTGTTCGGGGAAAGAAAGCAATTAAAATGAAATGCCGAATGCTGTTAAACCAATACGATATTGAGTATCATTAAAGGTGTGAAGATACTTATCGGAAGCACTTATCGTGAATCTCTCAAGGCCAGATTTGGGTTGAAGTAAAAGGGTTACTAATATTGCGGGCTTTTGAATTAAATATTTTATACTGCCCACGCACACGAATGTTGTGTGTATGGAAGCATAGCTTTAGGATTTACCGCGTTAGCAGCTCACTGCATGAATGAAAATATAAATTAAAGTGACATTGGAAAATTTATAGTAATTTGGCATCTTCAATGCTCTTTAAGACCACAAAGCAACTCCTCAAAAAATGACCTGTTGTAATTTTTTTAAAATGGTTTCTCTTTTTCCATTATCCCAAAACCAAAGCCAATTAAAATCTCATTATTCTAACCGACCTTTCGGTGCGAAGATTCTGAAATGAACCTGCGCAATTAAGGGTTCGAAAAACATACTCTCAAACCAAAGAAATTTAATAGTGCGATTCGTGAAGACAACTCGGCTTTTATGCACGTGTCTTTTCCTCTGCGGCATGGCATCAAAGAGTTTCACTCAGAATGTGACTTTTAAAGATAGTATTGCCATCATCACTAGTAGAGACCGTCCTGAGCAGGTTATTCAAAACATCAACTTTTCTCAAATTCATTTTGCAAAAGCAACGGATAATCGCGTCAATTTTGGATTGGTAGGGAGTGAGTATAATTATATCCTTCTTAAGGTGAACACCAACCAAACTAATGAAAATCTTTATTTATCAATAGACAATACCAGCCTCGACACTCTTTCTGTTTACAGAATTGATAACAATAATAAAAGCAGCCTCGCATACATTGCGGGCACTCTTGTTCCCTTCGATTCCAAAAACAACTACGTTTGGCACACGATGCCCCTCGTGGCAAATAATATGTTGTCTTTTTATCTTATAGCAATGAAAGCTTCAAATAAAAATATCAATGTGAGATATGAGATACTGGACAGAGAAGAGCTTCAGCAAAAATACATGCGCCACGACCGGCTTGTTTTCTTTTATATCGGCGTTGTCTGTTTGATCATCATTATCATTCTATTGGCATTATTTTTATTTAAAAGAATCGTATTTGCAGCCTACCTCGGATATATTATATGCGCTTTCACCTGGATTATTTCGCATTATGGATACCTGTTTCCTTATGTATATCCACGGATGCCGGTTATTAATGAGATCGTTAAACCGGTTAGCAGCCTGGGAGCAGGTTTTTTTCTGCTGATGGTGATGAACCTGGTTTTCAGTCAACAATTACAATCACATAAAACCCGTCAACGATTGATCAGGACGATGTTGACTATTTTGCCCTTCATCATTGCCTGTATGTTTTTGTTATTGATTCCCGGGCTTCATTACATAATCAAAAACATTTTGCTCGTAATCTGGCATACCGTGCTGATTTTGACACTTTTTATAGTAGCGTTTACCCCTGTTAGCTTTATTAAATCCGGAGCTACGGCAAAAATAATCTCCACCGCCATGTTCGTGATCTGTACCATGACGATCATTCAGCTATTGGCCAATTCAGGTTTGATCAATAATTTTTTTATAGAAGAGCATGGCATCACCATGGGAAGTTTACTGGAAAATACCATCCTTGCGTTTGGATTGTTTTATAATTTATTACAGGAACGAAAGCAAAGAGAAGAACAGGTGCTGGCGCTGGAACTTGCCCAGGCAGACACTTTGAAAAAACTCATCACGGTACAGGACAACGAGCGCAAAAGAATTGCGGGCGACCTGCATGACAATATCGGGCCACTGCTGGCTGCATTGAAAATAAATTTTAACAGGATCATCAATAGTAAAGAAGGGCAGAATGGACTGGTGCAGAAAACAGAAGACATCATTGACAATTCCATCCAGGAGATTCGTGATATTGCACACAACCTGATGCCGAAAGGTATTACCTCCAAAGGATTGATCAATGCTTTGAAAGATTATTTTGAAAGTATGGAAACGTTGTACAATAAATCCATCATTTTTGATCACGATGTGCAATCTATTTTTCAGCCTGAACTCCAGATAAATATTTACAGGATCATTTGCGAACTGGTATTAAACGCAACCAAACATAGTAATGCGTGTAAGATAAATGTCTCCTTAAAGGCAGGTGACAAAATGATTGATGTTAGTGTTTTTGATGATGGACAGGGTTTCAGGGCGGACAAACAGAAAAATTCCCTTGGCTTGCAAAGTGCAGAAAGCAGGGTAAATTATTTGAAAGGAAAATTCTCTTTAAAGTCTGAACAAGGTAAAGGAACCACTATAAATATAGAAGTGCCGTTATAAAGTTACCAGGCCAAGATGAGAAGCTTTCAATATTAACCCAATACGGTTCTTAACCTCAAATTTTTCGAATAGCCTTGCACGATAGGTATCAACAGTTGATTCACTTAAAAATATTTTCTTTGATATTTCGGCATAGCTTAAATCGGTACTACATAAATAATTAAGTAACTCTTTTTCTCTTTCGCTTAGCTCAGGAGCGTTACTATTCATAATTCTTTTTTCTATTTGCTTATGGATGTTGCCTGTGATGATAGGCGTATAGTAATACCCATACTTTACCACCTGCTGCAATGCAACCAGTAATTCTTCGGCATCCATGGTTTTAAGCAAATAACCTTTAATGCCGTACTTCAGCATTTGTATTACGGTGTTATCATCTTCTTCTGTTGTAAGCGCTAAAACTTTCATTCCTTTTTTGTTTTCAAATATCCATTTAGCCACTTCCAGCCCGCTCATTACAGGCATTTTAATATCGAGTAAAATTATATCCGGAGTTTGTTGATCATTCTCTAATAATTGAATCGCTTTCATTCCGTCCTGTGCACACCAACTTACAGAAAACCCCTCAAAATCATTAATAAGACTCGCTAAAGAATCACAGAAGATTTTATGGTCATCTATTAAGGAGATGGTAGTCATTCGCTAAAGATAGAGAATTGGGTGGGAAGTTTTTTCATGAAATGTTTGGGGGGAGTCATGATACCTTTAGAGTTTTCCCATTAGATAACTTATAAAGGCAAGAGATAGCTTTACTTAAAGTTCATTGGTTTCAAGATAATCTTAAATCTATAAAACTAATTAAGATGACGTTTGAATTTAAAACAAATATTTTAAGAGTTATTCGAAATGAGGACAAAATTGTTTATGAGTCTGTGATAAGCAGTGAACTGAAGTCGTTTGAAGATGGCTGTCAAGTTGGGGGATGTAGCGATGATCCTGATAATCCTTATTGCATTGATAACTGATGTGGAAATTGTGTTTTAAATAGTAAAGATATTGGAAACGATACTACAGAATATTGGTGTACTTGTGGCTAGCTTGTCTTTTAATGGAAGTGAATTTTTTCAATCTTAAATTCTAAAATAATGAAAAAAATACCATACAAAGACCCAATTCAACTTATTATAGGGTGTCTTTTTTTTATCGGTTGTATAGGGTATATCTATGCGGTAGCCCAGGCTTGTATCATATCATTGAATAAAGAACCGGATGTTTCCCAAATGCCATCTTTTTTATCAAATTTAATTACAACAATTGGGGCTGTCCTTGCGACTAACCTTGGCGCTACGCTAGGTTTACCAAAACCGCCTGAGTTTTCCTTATCGCCATTAGGGTTTATTTCTCATCCAATAGTTATTAATTTTCAAATGACTGCTTGCTATGTATATCTTCTAACGCTCCTTGCAGCAGCAATAGTCTGGGGTACAAAAGATTTTACTCAAGATCCAACGAAAGTTGTTGCAACTATTCCTGAGTTAACTAAAACTTTTCTTGGGGTTATAGTAGGCGTGTTAGCAATAACTCTTACAAAAAAATAATTTTTTATGAAAAGAAATATCGGCAACCTCTTTGCACCATGTTTTTAATCAAATAACCCTTAATACCATACTGCAACATTTGTATTACTGTATTATCGTCTTCTTCTGTTGTATGCGCTAAAACTTTTATTTCTTTTTTATTTTCAAATAACTACTTAGCTACTTCCAGTCCGCTCATTACAGGTATCGTAATATCAAGTAAAACTATATCTGGAGTCTGCTGATCATTCTCTAATAATTGAATTGCCTTACTTCCATCCTGGGCACACTAACTTACCGAAAATCCCTCAAAATCATTAATGAGACTCGCTAAAGAATCGCAGAAGATTTTATGATCATCTATTAAGGCAATGGTAGTCATTTGTTAAATATAGAGAATTGGGTGGGAAGTTTTTCATGAAAAATTTGGTGGTTTTTCATGAGGGGAATGGAGGATTGGCATTTATGAAATAATTATGTGAGGGAGTAGCTTTGATGGAAGAAAGGCGGAAACCGGATTGTACTGTACTAAAAAAAAATAAAAAAAGAATATCACTAAAAATAAATAGCTGATAATGAATAATTTTTTTTTGAAATATTACATATAAAAGCAAACCTTGTGGGCAATTGAAACGCATTATTTAAATCGGAAAGGAATTAAGCACAGATAGAAAATATTCTTTCTAAAAAGATTTATGAAAACTTTCTGCAAATAAATTTTTTCAGTAGTTTATGAACCAGGGTCACCGAAAACTGTATATTAAAAGAGTAGGCATAAAAAAAATTACTATGGAAAAGGAATATGAAATTTTATTAAAAAACGCTACATTAAGTCAATTGTGTACTGTTTCATTACAACATCGTTTACCATGTGAATGGGGTGTTGTAGTAGTAAATGGAGGAGTAAAGTTTTTTTATGATGGAGGTGGTGACTTTATAGATGGCCCATATTCTTTAAATCTAACTTGCGGACAAGACACTTATTTCAGAAACAACGATACTTCAAAATGTGTTAAACAAGTGCAAATCTTTATTACCGTTGTATTTCCAGGACAACCGGGTCAACCTTTCGGACAAGCACAAGTTTGTCCTGCTGGACAATGTATTTTACAGGGAGGATTTGTTTTGCGTCCTAAAGCGACAATAAGCAAAACGAGCTTGAAAGACAAGACTCCTTTCCATATAGAAGTGGTTAGTATCCAATAAAACAAGACAAACTTACTCTTACGCAATGGCGGAATTCTTGATTTTCCGCCATTTTTATATCTCAACATAATTTGTAAAGGCATTGAAATTTTGCCAAACTGCCCACAACATGAACTGTGTAAAAAACCAAATAAATTTTGATTTTTTTCATGGCTTCGTTGGCAATAATTTGGTTGATACAAAGTATTGTTTTTTACTACCGCAAATACCTGCTTAAGCAGTTTGTTACACCCCCCGATAATAGCGCAAGTGTTTACTTGTCCTTCTATAAAAACAGACTTCAAAAATTAAATAACAAAGCAACAAAGAGCTGCTTGAATATTCGGTGACTATAAACTTAAAAACAATTTCAATCTTTTTTCCAACGATTTCTTGAAAATTCCCTGTTTCTTCATCACTGCCCTACTTATCAAATTTTGTGCAGAAACAACTTGTGCCCCAAAAATCTCTATTTCTTTTACCAATTTTTGCTAAACAGATAATGAAGGAACCGGTTACTAAAGTTGTTATGCGGTTGAATTGGTGCAGGCCCCCCAACACAATACCACCCCCTCCCGCCCGTTATCAAATCTCCAAATTCACTAATTTATGCCCATACATCCTATAAGCATTATCATTGCCGATGCACATATCATTCCGCGGAATGGCCTTGCCAAAACATTAGAAGCCAGGAAAGAAATACACATAGCGGCAACCACAGGCGACTGCGAAGCGCTCATCAGTTTATGCTGCGACCACCAGCCTGATATAATCATGATAAGCGCTTCCATGCCCGGCATCAATAATACAAAACCGTACCGGCATTTAGCCGCTGAGTTTCCCGGAACGGGCGTCATCATTATGGCCGACGATAGCGATGCGGAAACCATTATTGCTTTGAAAACCACCGGGGAGTTTGCCTGGTTGTGCAAGAGCGCTACTGAAGAAAAGATTGTAGCAACCATAGAGGCTGTGCATGAGGGCAGGTATAAAAAAGAACTGTATAACGGTTATGGCACAAACGCAGTTAACAGGGCGCTGCTGCAAACCCTTAGCCCCAGAGAAAAAGAGCTGCTCGCTTTTTTTGGAACCGACCTTACGGCAAAAGAAATAGCTGCAAAAGTAAACGTAAGCCGGCGAACGATAGAAGGCCACAAAGAGAAATTAAAAGAAAAGCTGCAGGTAAAAGGCAGCGCCGGCCTCGCCATATATGCGCTCATATACAACACCTATTTGCCCACCTTGCTGTATTGGGTAATGCTGCTGTTTACCGGCGATACGTCCGAGGTGCTGCTTACTGAGTTACCGGCATAAAAAAAGCCACCGTTTTGGATGGCTTATTTTAATTAACAAAAAAGCAAAATTCATTAAGACAAGTACATAGTGGTTACAGCCACCATTTATTGTACCACTTTGCTTGCCGGGTCGCTGAAAATCAACTGGCCCTTTGCGCCCATTATCCCCACGCGGCACCAATACACTTTGGCTTTTTCCAGCCCGGTAAAAGTGAACTTTTTGGCCGTAGTAGGAAAACTTTCCCAAACGCTGGTTTCCGTTAAAGGGTCTTTGGTGTACTGGTGTACAAAGCCCCTCCCTTTGCCCGGACGCCTGGAGTTGGTAATCAATTCACCGCTGTTAACGCCGTTCTCCACTGTAATGGTTGGCTTGTTAACAATAACAGGTTGCGGAAGCTTGCGGGTATCGAACGCCGTACTTCCTATCATGGCAGAATTGCCATCGGCTGTAAACGTTACGTAATTACCCAATGCCTTTAAATTGGCGATGAGTTCAACGCGGGCCCTGTTTTTTAAGATCACTTGGGTGCGGTCGCGGCTGGCGGCGGCAACAAGTGCGCTTTGGAAAAGAAGGATGGATCCATCGATCACTTCCAGTGTAGGCGTTGGCGTTGGGAAAAAGGCATTCCCCACCATAGAGGCCGAAATATCCAACGACTTGGTTAACAATTTAGGGCCCGAAATCCGCCCAAACGGCATGGTAATCTTCGCGTTCATAATTTTTTGATCGCTGTTCATAGAGATTGTTTTAAGGTGAGAACCCGGTAACCGGATCCCTGTTCAAGCGAACAGGATGCTAAATTGCATCACAGCGTCTTTGCACACAAGGGTAATTTTACGGGTTGCAGCATTGAAAATCGTTTTTTACATTCCCGCCGTTTTCAGCTTAAAAACGACTGTGATGACGCAGATAAAAAAATAAAAAAAGATGGAAATTTTTTAAAAAAAGCGAAAATTATTCATTTTTTATCGCCGCATTTACTTTTTTATCCCCATAAAAAGGGAGCAGATTCGCGAAACAAAGAGCGGCTCCCGCTTTTGCAAACCATTTTTCCCGGAGATCTTTATGAAATTGTAATATTACATAACCTCATTGTAATATTACATAGCCTTTTTGCAACATTGCATAGCCGCGTTGTAACATTACATAGCGTCATTGTAATATTGCATAGCCTCGTTGTAATATTGCATAGCGTCATTGTAATATTGCATAGCCTCGTTGTAATATTACAATGGCAATTTGCAACATGTTTTTAACTCATGTAATGCTGCAAAGGGTCTTTGCACGACAGACAAAATACTTTTGTTAGTTTACAAATGTTCTTTGCACGACAAACAAAATACTTTTGATAGTTTGCAAAAATATTTTGCACTAGATACAATGTCAATTACAATGCTGTGGAAGGCGGGTTGATGGAACAAGGCAGGCACAGTATTTTGCTGTTTAACAGATCAATCCTATGAAGAAACCCCGACGCCGAAAGGTTCTTGCTATCTCTTACTGCCAATCGATGCTTTGTGATACAATTTCAGGTATCTTACCATACGAAATTATTTTGTTATAAATTATCTTCTTATCCGCCCTTTACAAAAAGATTGAATAGATTTGGATACGGTAAATGATGGAGAATTGAAAATGATATTGGAGGGATGGGAAGGAAGAGTATAATGTCTGGTGAAGGACACCATCAAGGAAGGTGGGCTTACACTTGCCCGTGCTGATGAAACAGCTAAAAACCAACTAATGTAAAACGCACAGAGCGCGGCATGAAGAGTTGTCTTTGGGGATAGGAATTTTTTAGGTAAGAGTATATCAAAAAATAACTATTGTTTTTTGTTACTCATAAACACATATTTTAGCAACGAGCGGGCGTAAAATTTTACACATGACTTTTAAGGATAATTCTTTTATTAAAGCTGAGGGCATTTATTATGCTGGTATTTTGCGAGATTCAAAAAAAAGCAGAAATCCGTTGCAACCTATTTACGAGGCATTTACTAATTCTCTTGAGTCTATAATTTTAAAAGAAGATAAAGAAAGCAGTAATTCAATAACGGTTAAAATGTTCTTTCGACAGAATTTGCTTAATGAAAGAGACTTCTATAAAGTTGAAGTGGACGATACCGGGGTAGGATTTAATAATAAAGAATTCAAACGATTTATAACATATAAAGACAATAGAAAAGGATTTCATAATAAAGGATCAGGAAGACTTCAGTTTATCCATTATTTTAATAACTGCAAATACTGTAGCATATTTAAAGATGGTAATGAATTTATTGAACGCAGATTTCAAATTTCAAATGGCCCCAATTATATAAAGGAAAATGCTTTAGTGTTTATTGAAAGTACGAAAGCAACAGAGGTTAAAAATACTCTTACAACTATATCTCTCTCGCATCTTAATGACGATAAAGATAAAATATTTTACCAGCTATCAATTGCAGATCTAAAGGAGAGCCTGATTACTCATTACATGCCTTATTTCTGTGCTCATCGTGAAAAACTACCTAATATTTTTATACATTTTTATGTAAATGATATCCTCCAAGAGAAAGAAACTATTGCCGCGAATGATATTCCTTCCATTGACAATAAAAAAGATTTTAAACTGAATTATAATAAAATCTCAGAAGACGGTAAAAACATAGTTAAGACCAGCAACACTGAAACTTTTCACATAAAGTCATTTCGAATAAACAAGAATAAACTTGATAAGAACTCAATAAAACTTACAAGTAAAGATGAACTTGTGGAATCCAATGACTTTAAATTGAATTTGAATTCTTTATCAAATGAAGACCATATCGGTAATGACAGATTTTTATTTTTAATCTCAAGCCCTTTTATTGACATCCGCGATGATGACAGTCGCGGTGAACTAAAAATTGTAAAGCGGGAAAATTATAAAAATGACTTTGATCTTTTCACAGAAGAAGAAATTTTTTTTGATGACATTGAGGTTGAAGCTAATAATAATATTCTTTTAATGTATGATGAAATCAAGAAAAAGAATCAAGAAAAGCAAAACGAAATTGATGAATTAAGAAATATGTTTTTGTTAAATGATGATGTGTTAAAAGATATTTCTATTTCATTAAATGATAACGAAGAAAAAATTCTAGAAAAGGTTTATACAGCAGAGTCTAAGTTAATTGCGAAAGGCGATGTTGAAATAAAGCGGCAAATAGATGAGTTAAATAAATTAAACCCTGCTTCAAATGATTATGAAAAAGATTTCGCTGAGACTATAAACAGGCTAGTTAAGGAAATACCGCTCCAGAACAGAACTGCATTAACCCGCTATGTTGCAAGACGAAAATTAGTATTAGAGCTATTCGATAAAATTTTAAATAACAAGCTTGATATTCAAAAAAATAATAAAAAAAATCTAGATGAAAAATTATTACACAATTTAATTTTTAAACAAAAATCAACTGAGGTCGATATAAGTGACCTGTGGTTGATTAACGAAGATTTTATACTTTTTCAGGGAGTTTCGGAATTCCAGCTTAAGGACATCAATATAAATGGTGTTAAAATTTTAAAAGAAATTTTAAGTGACGAAGAAATAAAATACAGAGACTCCTTAAAAGAAAACAGAGGTCAGAAAAGGCCGGATGTTTTATTATTCCCTAATGAGGGAAAGTGTATTATTATAGAGTTCAAAGCACCAGATGTAAATGTCTCGGAGCATATAAATCAAATAAATCGATATGCTTCGCTAATTAGGAACCTATCTAAAGACGATATGCAGTTTGACACTTTCTATGGATACTTAATTGGAGAAACGTTGGATGCAGACGATGTGAGGGACTTTGATGCAGATTTTAAAAATGCTGCTCATTTTGATTATGTTTTTCGTCCTGCGAAAACTATAGCTGGTAAATTTGGGCGTTCAGATGGCTCATTATATACAGAGGTAATCAAATATAGTACTTTATCCAAAAGAGCAAGAGAGCGAAATAATGTTTTTATTGAAAAACTAAGTAGAAAGTAAGAAGGAACTCATATCCACGTTTCAAAAAGGCACTTACAAAAATATGTTGATGAAGTTTGTTTTTCGATATGAACACAGAAACAAACAAGCAAATTTGTAAATTCCGATCATGTTGACCCACCATTCCGGTGATGTTGACCCACCTGCGAAGCAGGCAATAAAAGAAAGAGCTAAATGATGATTAAAAATACGAT
>JGI20206J14855_1000023_pt1 | contig 51446 bp, 44 predicted proteins | sample NGESurdeep092012_6_FD_14855 | JGI IMG/M metagenome (IMG submission 14855) | reverse complement strand
GATATAGAAATCATCCGGGGGAACGAGGTAAAAAGAACCGCCGACCTTTATGATTTTTTAGTAAATGGTAATCAGAAAGACAATATCATTTTACAGGAAGGTGATGTAATAAGAATACCATATTATAAAAACAGGGTTACCCTTTCCGGGAAAGTAAAAAGAGAAGGGAAATTTGAAATGCTGGATAATGAAACATTCAGCGACCTTCTCAGGTATTGCGGTGGTTTTACAGATAATGCCTTCAGAGGAACTGTGACTGTTGTACGCATTACCATTACAGAGAAAAAAATTATTGATCTTAATTCTAATCAATTCGATACTTTTAAAGTCAATGGGAGCGATAAATACATTGTAAGGAAATTACAGGATGAATTTGGAAACCGGATTGTAATTTCAGGATCTGTGTTAAGGCCTGGGCAATATGAATTGGTTCCGGGGCTAACTGTAAAATCACTTATAGAAAAAGCCGGCGGCCTTGCCAGGGATGCCTATACTAAAAGAATCTCTGTTTTCAGGTATTTTCAAAATAAAATGCCAACGATTGTTTCAGTGGATCTTGATTCAACTTTAAGTAATGGAAACGATGTTACACTCGTAAAAGATGACTCCGTAGAAGTACATTCTATCTTTGAGTTTAATGATTCTTCTTATATTTCTATTGAGGGAAATGTAAGAAAACCTGGCCTTATCTTATGGAGAGAGAATATGTCACTACGCGACCTTTTGCTTACGGCAGGTGGAATTTCTGAGTTCGGGGATTCTTCTACAATAGAAATATCCCGAAGAATAAGAAACGCCAACGTGGATATTGCCAATCATAATGAGAGCAGGATTTTTAATGTAGATCTGGCCAATAATAATGAACACCCGGAGGATGTTTTGCTCCAACCTTATGATATAGTAATTGTAAAAACGCTGCCGGGATATAGTACGCAGCGTACTGTGCTGGTATTGGGAGATGTAAAAAGCCCCGGGAGATATGGATTACAAAAAAGCGGCGATAAGATAAGTGATATACTTAAGCGGGTTGGCGGTTTTAAAGCGTCGGCAGATAGTTCGTCTATTACAATACGACGTAATATCAAATCCAACTTAACTAATTCTGAAAGAGAAAAGCTTTTTCAAAGGATTTTAAATATCAATCCGGACAGCCTTTCACTTCATCCCAGGTTAAAGGATGAAATATATAAATCTTATGACCTGATAAGTGTAGATCTCACAACAGCATTGTCTGATCCCAATAATTCTGATAACCTGGTTCTGGAAGATGGGGATGTTCTTACAATTGACAGGAGTTCTAATTTAGTAAGAATATCAGGAGAAGTTTATAATCCAACTATCATACCTTACAAGTCAAAAAAGAATTTAAAATATTATGTAGAGCAGGCTGGTAATTTTACTCCTTATGCAAGAAAAACCGGAGCTTTAGTGATATATCCTGATGGAAGGGCAGCCTCTGTAAAACACTTCTTATTTTTTAAATCTTACCCATCAGTTTCGCCAAGATCAGAGATATTTGTACCCCAAAAAGTAAAAAGCAACCGATCTAGAATTAGTTTAGGAGAATTAGCGCTTATGGTATCTGCTCTTGGAATTATGGCAAACGTTCTCAAATTATGATGATTATAAAAGTCTATACTTACTCATATGGTTACAGAACCAGATAAAAAAGCAATTTCTGCGGATAGTCTTCTATCATTTATAAAAGAACTGCTAAAAAAGTGGTGGTTGTTTGTATTAGTAGGACTTTTATCTGCGATAGCTGGAATGTTTTATGCAAGTACTCAAAAACCAGTGTACAAAAGCCACCTGACATTTGCTTTGGATGATGCCGGAGGAAATAATATGGGTAGTTTCATGAACCTGGCCAACCAATTTGGTTTAAATATTAGTTCCGGAACAGATATTTTTAATGGTGATAATATTTTGGAAATAATGAAAAGTCGTAGAATGGTGGAAGGTGTTCTGCTTTCTATAGACACTTTTGAAAACAAGCCATACACTCTTATAGAATATTATTTTCACATTACTCAAAAGTATAAAACTCCTAAACAAAATGATATCCATTTCCCAGTTGGGCAACCAAGAGCTAATTTCACCTATCAACAAGACAGCTTGCTATATGTAACCTACAAGCAATTTTCAGCGAACAACCTGATTGCCGATAGGCCAGACAGAAAGGTGAGTATTTATGAAGTAAATGTTCTTAGCCCAAATGAGAAATTTACTAAAGTGTTTACAGACAAAATTGTTGCTGAAACAAATAGTTTTTATATTCAAATCCGTACTAAAAAAGCAAAAGAAACACTTGAAGTACTTCAGAAAAGTGTAGCTAAAATGAGAGGAGATTTGAATTCCAGCATTGGTAATAAAGCTGAAGTACAGGATGTAAACATTAACCCGGCATTCTCAGAAGCCATTGTACCCATACAAAAACAGCAGACAAACATAGAGGTTTACGGAGCAGCCTATGGTGAAATGTTCAAAAATCTTGAATTGGCTCGTTTTCAATATTTGAATGAAATTCCGTTGATGCAAATTATTGATGCTGCCAACTATCCTATGCAGAAAATAAAAACAGGAAAAATAAAAACAGCAATTATATGGGCTTTTGTTTCTTGTCTTTTAGTGATTTTTATATTTTGGATTATCAGAATTGTAAAGTATACTAAGTCACCTGAATAGGATCCCAAATAGAATAACTACTGTTTTTTTAAATTGATAACTCTATTTCAACATTTGATTATTGAAAGTTATTCTTTAATTCCCTGATAAAAGAAGTTTCTGTTTTATATAAACAGGTTAGAAATTTTATTAAATGCTGATATATATAGTCTATTTTATTTTCTTCATGATCCTGGCAGTCGAGTATGAATTAAAGCCATTCAGCAATAGCATATTCTTAATACTTTCAGTTTTTTTATTGGGCCTTTTAGCCGGTTTTCGTGGTCCGGAAGTCTCCAGGGATTATGAAAGCTACCAAAATATATTCGATTTTATTTATGACCTGGCCGGAAGAAACGATGGCGTTTTCCTGGCGGTAATAGAGCCCGGTTTTACAGCCATTGTTTTAGTTTTTAGAAGTTTATTTCAATCAAATTATGTCTTATCATTAATGATATTCTTTGCATTTGCAAGTGTACTTCTTAAAATAATAAGTATTAAAAAACTATCTGTAAATCCATATTTAGTAATTCTTTTCTACTTCTCTCACTATTTTTTTCTCCACGAAATGACCCAAATAAGAATAGGTTTTGCTTCAGCCTTTTTTTTTATTGCACTTATATTTTATTTAAAAGGGAATAGGTGGATTTATATTTCATTAATTCTATTAGCAACTTTATTTCACTATTCGGCAATAATGTATCTTCTAATTTTGCTTTTTGATTCAAAACGCTTTAATAAATCCATTTATATTGTTATTCTGATTGCTTCATTACTTCTTGGAATTTTAAAAATCCCGCTTTTAAATTATTTAGGAAATTTTGATCCCTCTACTGTTTCCGGTAAGTTAGGAAACTATGCAAATCTTGTAGAAAGTGGGAATGCACAAAATATCAATGTCTTTAACGTTCTATATTTATTGAATTTGGCCACGTGCTTGTATTTTATCATTTTTATTCCGATAAAAAAACTTCTTTCAGATAAACCACTTCTATTCTTTATTAAATGTAATATTCTTTCCATTTTTTTATTATCCTTTTTGTCAGGAGTACCTTCTTTTGCTTTTCGATTCAGCGAATTATTTGGATTAGTTTCAATGTTCATGTATGCCTCACTGGTTCGATATCTTCCTTTTAATAACAAATTAAATCTTTTGATAACAATTGTAATGGCAGGGGTCATTTTCTATATTACTGCTTTTCATGGAGATTTATTAAATCCTTATTATATAAGCAGAATAAAATAAATAGTAAACAAACAAATAACAGAACTTCTTATTTTCTTTTTTATCTGATTAATAGAAAAAAGGATTTTCGTACAGATTATCTAATGAGCATTATCCACTTATAATTTTTCTCAAATACAAGAAATAAGCTTTTCCTATTTTTTTTAATCGAAATTTCTTCGATTTCATTATGGAATCAACGACTCTGAAAGGAGGTTCAACTGTTATTGAAAATGCTGTTAATATGAAACAGCTTGTTTTTCTAAGATGCTTTTTCCAATAGATAAACCTGGAGTATAAAGAATAGAAAAGCCTGTATTCTTCAATCCTTTGACCTGTTCCACCTCCTTCATGAATAATCGAATATTTATGGTGGTAAAAAGTTTTAAAGCCAATATCGTTAATACGCTTACTCAAATCAAGGTCTTCAAAATAAACAAAATAATCTTCGTCCATAAAGCCCACCCTATCTAATATTGATTTTCGAATGAGCATATAACTTCCCATGACATGGTCAACATCTCTGCTTTGCAGATGATCCCAATCTTTCATAATTGGAGCAGAAGTAAAAAAAGTTGGAAACATTTTAGATAGGCCAAGAATTTCAAAAAGAGAAGTTTTAAAAATGGGAAACCTTCCACAAGTCCTTAATACATTTTTATTTTCGTCAACCTGGGACGGACCAACGACTGCGTAATCTTGATTTTTTTCAAGAAATTCCACTAATTTTTCAAGGACAAAGGGATTGGAAATAGTATCTGGATTAAGTAATAAAATATAATCTGCATCGCTTCCGTAAAATGCCTGATTACAAGCCTTTCCAAACCCAACATTTATATCATTCTTTATTATTTTTTTTACATCTTTTTTTAAAATAGTTGTAGAATTATCTATAGATGCATTATCAACTATAATAACATTACAGTTGATAACTGAACTTTCATAATTAAGGTAGGGCAATACTGCCCTCAAGGTTTTTTCTCCGGCATTCCAGTTTACAACAATTATGTCAACTTTCTTGGCCATTTATCAGATTTGATTTACAAGAATTGCCTTTAATACATTGATAGATTTTAAAATAAGATGCCTATTATTGAAAATCCTTTTCCAAATACTTAAACTATCCCAAAATTGTAGAGAATAAGTTATTTCATTCTTTTCCGGCAATGGTAAATAATGTTCAATTCGAAATCTTTGACCGGGAGAAGTATTTAATGGAGCTGCAATAAGAAATAAAACTTTCATTTAAAATTCATTGAGGTTATTATAGCTCACTTAGTTAAGAAAAAATCTTATTTTGCTTTTTTTAAATCAAATGGTGTGCAAAAGTAAGCAGAAATAAAATATCGTTTTTTAACTTGCAATATTGGTTATAGCTAAGCAGGATAGGATACAATGAACAGAACTAATATCTTTTCAGTATCAAAAGATTCAGTTTAACTAATAACAGAAAGATTCTTTATACTGTAAGTAAATTTTTTATAAAAAACAGTTATTTAATTTCAGATGATAACAAATACAATTACCTGAAAAAATATTTTTTAATGAATTCTTTATTCTTAATAAGTGAGTCCCTAAATGATTTTAGTGGTATTAGTAAGAAAATATTGGCACAGGTGGATGCGCTTAAGAATCAAGGGTTGAACGTGTCTTTATCTTACCTAAAAGAAAATGGTAAATACAAATTTGAAGGACGCTATATTAATGAAAAAATTATAGATAAATATTCTGAAATTTCTATCATAAGTAAATTTCAGCGAAGATGCACATATAAAAATCTGTATAATTACATTAATGATTATGATATTAAACTTGTTTACATCAGATATATTCATTTTGCTAATCCTTTTTTTATTTCTTTTCTGAAAAAACTTAAAAAAAAAGGCATCATTGTTTTACTGGAGCTACCTACTTATCCTTATGATCAGGAATATCGAAATGCTCATTTAACTGCTAAACTTGCATTTTTGGTCGAAATTTTTTTTCGAAAAAAATTTAAAAATTATGTAACACGCATAATAACCTTAAGCCATGATACAACTATTTTTAAAATTCCTACCATTCAAATAAGTAATGGGATTGATGCTAATTTTATAGATATGGTAAAAAAACGTAAACCAGATGGAGAACTCCATTTAATAGGTGTTGCAACTATATCTTTCTGGCATGGATATGATAGGGTAATTGAAGGATTGTATAATTATTACAAAGCCGGAGAAGCCGGTAAGAAAAAAGTATTTTTCCATATTGTCGGGGACACTACAAACAGCGAATCTCTTCGATATAAAGAAATGGTAAAAAATTATAATCTACCGAATTACGTAAGTTTTTATGGAAAGAAATCTGGTAAAGAATTAGACAATCTTTTTGATCAGATGGATCTGGCTGTAGGAAGTCTCGGGTGCCACAGAATAGCAATTCACAATATTAAATCACTAAAAAACAGAGAATACTGTGCCAGGGGAATTCCATTTTTTTATTCAGAAACTGATCCGGATTTTGAGGATAAAAACTTTATTTATAAAGTTCCTGCCAATGATAATCCAATTAATATAGAAGAAATTATAAATTTTATGCTTAGCAATAAATTTGATGAAGTCAAAATCCGGGACTACGCTATTAAAAATTTGACGTGGGATAAACAGTTTGAAAAAGTACTTAGGGAAGTTAGAATTTCAGACAATAATTGATAAGGAAGTTAAATCGGGCTGATTACAATAATTTTTATTACTTACGAATATTACTTTCAATACTATAAAAACCTTTTATGAATCGAGATAAAAGTATAACGATTTTTTTTGAAAAGTGATAAAACAATTTCAAATAAAAAAAATCAGGAAAGCCTTTCAAAAATGTTACGCCACGTTAGATCTAACGCTTCATTAGAATAATTTTTGCTTACAAAATCTAAATTTTTCATTGCAATCTCTTTTCTTTCTTCATTAGATAAATCTCTAAGCCATTTTATTTTAGAAACCCATTCATTAGTGTCAGAGCAATATAATTCTGAATTTGCATTATTCATCAATTCAACATAAGCGGGCGTATCTGAAACCAGGGTTGGAAGTCCGGAAAACCAAAAGGATATTAATTTATTTGCCGGTTTATGCCAGGCCATTTTATTTTTTTTACTAAGTGGAATAATACCACAATCACAGTTTCTGAATATTTCACTATTCTTATCTATACTCCATGCATGGAATATTGTTTTGATCGGCAATTTCTTTAAAATCTTTTTTACTTCCCTATGTATTATATTTCCAAATAATGGGTATTTCTCTTTGGTAATTATGTGAAGTTCACAAAATGGACTTACCTGCTCGAATACTTCTTTAAAAAACAAAAAGTGCGATAAAACAATACTTTGACCTTCCCACAACAATTTCATTTTACCCATTATAGAATAATCAGTTTTAAAAAACTTATACTCATTTTGAAGATAGTCGAGGCTCACCACTACATTCTCGTTCCATTTTTCTATGTTTTTCTTCAGTTCAGTACTTGAGCACACTATTATATCAGCAATTTTTAGCCATTTAATTATTAGTTTTTTATAATTAATAAACAATAAAGTTTCTTTCCTTAGCAAGAATCTTCCCAAACCTTTAAACAAGGTGCTAAAAAGATCTGAAGGGAAAATTAAACTATCCACCATTTCGAAAATAAATTTTGTTTCGGGATGTTTTTTCTTATAAAGGAGCCACTTACTAAGATTGGAAGGCGCGGTTAATAATATTATATCGTAAGTTTTTTTGACATCTGCTATCTCGAATGGAATACCATTGTTCTTTGCAAAAAAGGGGAATCTTCTCCTGTCTGCAGGCTGTGAAAGATCCGGGAGGTAAGGTACATATCCTATCTTTAATTCCTTAAAATTCATTTTAAATATCTATTTATAGTAAATACTGGCTATAATATTTGTTTTATTCGTTTTCAAATATAGAAAGGAAAGGTAAAAATCAATCGGGAATATTCAATATAAAATAAACAGCTGGAATTTTAATTTATATAATTTCAGTAATTATATTTGCTGTTAATTTTAAATAAAAAGATATTTTTTCTTGCATCATATTCTTACCAGTAAAGAAATAAATATACCTTTTTTGCCCTTTTAATGAAAAATTCAGTTTAGAAAAATTCAAATTCTTTGGCTCATATACAAGAAAGTATTAAAGTTTTAAAATACCCAATTACCACAATTGAATAAAAAAAGATTGATACTGTTAGCCGGCAAAGGAGCTTCCACTCACATCCTTTATAATTCATTAAAAAATGATTATCATATAGAAGCTGTTATTCTGGAAGAGCCGGTACTCGCACAAGAATTTTTAAAAAAAAGAATAAAAAAATTAGGTATTGGTAAAGTAATTGGCCAGGTGTTATTCCAATTGTCAATTGCAAAATACCTGAATCTTGTTTCTTCTAAAAGAAAGAAAGAAATTTTAAAATATTACGGAATGGATGATTCTCCGATTCCGTCAGAAAAAGTTATTTTATTAAAATCGGTGAATGGTTATAAATGTATTTCTTTATTACAAAAAATAAATCCGGAATTAGTAATAGTAAACGGAACCAGAATTATTTCAAAAGAAATTTTAAATTCAATTCCGGTAAAGTTTGTAAATATACATGCAGGCATTACTCCTAAATATCGAAATGTGCATGGAGGCTATTGGGCAGTTGTGAATAATGATATGGCCAATTGCGGAGTTACAGTTCATCTCGTTGATCCAGGGATAGATACCGGGAAAATTATCTGCCAACAAACTATTAAAATAACCAATAAAGACAATTTTGCGACTTACCCTTTTTTACAATTAGCCGAAGGAATTATTTGTTTAAAAAAATCATTACCGGGTATTTTTGAAAATGAAATTATTTATAAAAAAGAGACAACCGAAAGTAAAATATGGTACCATCCTACTTTGTGGCAATATTTATATCAGCGGACGTTTCATGGGAAAAAATAGCAACCCAATTGATAAAATCTATTTTTAAAAACAAAGTAGAAATATTAAAATATTTCCTCAAAATTGATAAAGTAAACCCCGCTCGAAATATTCTGCCAGGAAACAAAAATCACATATTCCTGTTTCCATTTAAGATTCAATTTCTTCTGTTGCAGTAATTATATTTGCTTTACATTTATCTAAAAAAATCTTTACATTATTTTAAAATATACCAGATAAAACTTAGAATAAGGTTACTTAAATTCTTTTTTGCAATCTAAAAATCAAAAAAGCGTTGTAATACAAATCAATTTTCTGAACCCTTAAAATGATCGTGAGTCATTAAATATGATCTACCAATGCCCCAAAATAATTGACTTTCCCAAAATAGGCAAAACCATTGAGGGATATATTTCTGTAGCTGAAAATGAAACCCTTCCTTTTGAAGTAAAACGCGTTTACTGGACTTACTTTACACCCGAAAGCATAAGGCGGGGGGGGCATGCGCATCATAATTTGGAACAAATATTAGTAGCAGTTGCAGGAAAAATAATAGTTACTACACAAATGCCCGGAGATGAGGAACAACGGTTTATTTTGGAAACTGCCGACCGGGGAATTTTTCTGCCAAAATATTGCTGGCACCGTATGCAATACAGCCACAACTCTGTGCAAATGTGCATCGCGAATATGGCCTACGAAGAAAGCGACTATATAAGAGACTATGAAGAATTTAAAAAACTAAAATGATTATTCACCCATTAGCTGATGTGCAATCAAAATATATTGGAGAAGGAACTACTGTTTGGCAATTTGCAGTTATATTGCCGAAAGCAGTAATTGGTAAAAATTGCAACATCAACTGTCATACTTTTATTGAAAATGATGTAATAATCGGCGATAGGGTAACTATAAAATCGGGCGTTTATATTTGGGATGGTATCAGGATTGAAGATGATGTTTTCGTGGGGCCCAATGCAACATTTGTCAATGATAAATATCCAAGGTCAAAACAATATCCGGAAAAATTTCAGACAATTAAAATCGGAAAAGGAGCTTCCATAGGAGCTAATGCAACTATTCTTGGCGGGATAGAAATAGGAAACTACGCCATGATAGGCGCAGGAAGTGTGGTATTAAAAAATGTTCCAGCTAATACCGTATGGGCAGGAAATCCGGCAAAACAAATAAAAACGATTTTAAAATGAAGATACCCTTTCTTTCTTTTGAATCTTCTAACAAACAGATAAAAGTGGAAATGCTTTCATCATTTGAGCGTTTTTTTGATAGTTCATGGTATGTATTAGGAGATCGGGTGAAACAATTTGAACAAGAATATGCTGCATTTAATAATGTGAAACATTGCATTGGGATAAGCAATGGCCTGGATGCTTTACACCTTTGTTTAAATGTTTTAGGGGTTGGTAAAGGCGATGAAGTAATAATTCCTTCTAATACTTATATCGCAACTGCATTGGCGGTTTCTTATGTAGGAGCGACGCCAGTATTTGTAGAGCCAAATATCAATACTTATAACATTGACCCATTAAAAATAGAAGCAGCTATTACCTCCAAAACAAAAGCTATTATGCCGGTTCATTTATACGGGCAAGCCTGTGAGATGGAATTAATAACGGCTATTGCCAAAAAACATAACCTTTTTGTAGTAGAAGATAACGCCCAGGCACATGGCGCTTCTTACAAAGAAAAATTAACTGCAAGTTGGGGAGACATCAATGGAACCAGTTTTTATCCGGGTAAAAATTTAGGCGCTTTAGGAGATGCAGGGGCGGTTACTACCGATAATCAGAAATTGGCAATAAAAGTGGCTTTACTTCGTAACTATGGTTCCGAAAAAAAATATTATAATGAAGTGATTGGTTTTAATATGCGCCTGGATGAATGCCAGGCAGGATTTCTTTCAGTCAAATTAAAATATTTAAAAGAGTGGACAGAACAAAGACAAGAAATTGCCGGATGGTATAATGAAGCATTAAAAGATATTGATGATTTAATTTTACCTTCTGTTGCTGAAAATGCAACTCATGTTTATCATGTTTACTTAATTCGTACAAAGCACCGGGATGCATTACAAAAACAACTTGCTGATAATGGAATAGGCACTTTAATTCATTATCCGATACCGCCTCATTTACAAAAAGCCTATCATCATTTAGGATTCAAAAAAGGAGATTTCCCAATTGCAGAGGAGATTGCAGAAACTTGTTTAAGTTTACCTATATGGCCAGGAATGAAAAAAGAGCATATAAAAACTATAGGATCTTTAATACAAAAGTTGAACAAATAATGCCGAGACGAATTTTTTTATCCGTTTACTTTTCAATAAGATTTAAAGTTTTAAATTTTATAATCCCGAATTTAAAAAGAATTTTTTCTAAAAGATTAATTTATATGACAATACCTTCTTGTCAGCAAAAAACAATTATTACCGGTGAAGGGACCGTATATCTTGGCAAAAATTGCAATTTTGGTTTTAAATATGGAGGGTTTCATAAAAACGGCCGCATCGAAATACAACCAAGATTTAAAAATGCTGTTATTAAAATAGGAGATAATATTGGGACAAATAATAATATTTTTATTTGCGCAGCTAAATATATAGAAATCGGAGACAATACTTTAATAGGGCAATATGTAACCTTAATGGATTTTGAAGCACATGGAATTCATCCGGAAAAACGACGCGAGATTGGAGAAATAGGTTCAATAAAAATAGGTACCAATGTGTGGATTGGTAATAATGTTACCATTCTGAAAAACTCTGAAATAGGTAATAATACTATTGTGGCTACAGGGGCTGTAGTAGCCGGGAATTTTCCGGCGAATGTAATTATTGGTGGTGTTCCCGCTAAAATAATAAAGACCATTGACTGCTAAAAAAGATACCAATTCATACCAACAAATTTTAAAATCCACCTCTGTATTAGGCGGAGTTCAGGTTTTCAATATAGTCATAGCAGTAGTTCGCAGCAAATTTATCGCTATTTTATTGGGACCAGCAGGTATGGGTATGGTTTCTCTATTAACAAGTACTATTGGTTTAATTTCAGGATTTACCAATTTTGGATTAGGTATTTCTGCGGTTAAGAATGTGGCCTCTGCTGCGGGTGCGGGCGACGTAGATAAATTAAGTAAAACTGTAGCCGTATTTCGACGTTTAGTTTGGATCACCGGAAGTTTAGGCTTTGTACTTACATTAGTTTTATCACCCTGGCTTAGTGAAATAGCTTTTGGTAACAAAAAATATACTTTAGCTTTTGTATTGATTTCTATCACCTTACTTTTCACTCAAATCAGCGCAGGGCAAAATGTAATCCTCCAGGGATTGCGAAAAATACAATATATGGCTAAAGCTAGTATGACAGGGGCTTTAGCAGGTTTGATTATTTCAATTCCCTTATATTATTTCTGGGGACAAAATGGGATTGTCCCGGCAATTATTCTAACATCCTTAAGTACATTATTTCTATTTTGGTTATATGCTAATAAAGTAAAAATTCCTAAAGTAAGTATTGATAAAAAAATTTTTAAAACCGAAGGAAAAGAGATGCTCAGAATGGGGTTTCTCATTAGCTTAAGCGGCCTGATAACTTTGGGAAGCGGTTACGTTTTAAGAGTGTATATAAGTAATAGAGGCGGGGTTGAAGATGTAGGATTATTTACAGCCGGATTTTCAATTATCGCCAGTTATGTAGGTATGGTCTTTACCGCAATGGGTGCAGATTATTATCCTCGCCTTGCCACCGTTGCACATGATAATTTGAAATGTAAACAAGAAATTAATCAGCAAGCCGAGGTAGCTTTATTAATTTTAGCGCCCATCTTAATTGTCCTTCTTGTGTTTATTCATTTAGGCGTGATTTTGTTGTATTCCAAACAATTTTTGGGAGTGGTGGGTATGGTTCACTGGGCAATTTTGGGAATATTCTTTCAGGCTTTAAGTTGGTCATTAGGATATGTTCTTTTAGCTAAGAGTGCATCTAAAGTTTATTTTTGGAATGAATTAATTTCAAGCTTTTATATATTGGGACTAAATATTGGAGGTTATTATTATTTTGGATTAACCGGGTTAGGAATTTCGTATTTACTAGGGTATATTTTACATTTTATCCAAATGCTTTTAGTTTGTAAAAAATGGTACAGTATTTCATTGGACAATAATGCCTGGAAAATTTTCTTATTTCAATTTATGATTGCTGTAATAAGTTTTATAACTGGTTATTATTTAAATAAGGTTTTAGGTTATTCAATAGGTTGTATTTTAATTATAGTTTCAGGCATTTATTCATGGAAGGAATTGAATAAAAGAATTTCAATAAAGGAATTGATTGCAAAACGGTTTAGAAAGTAATTCAATAAACCAGAAAATTATTAGTCTATTGAGAAAAAATATATTTAATAAATATTAATAAAAAAGTATTATTTAATTGACGAGAAAAAAATCAGGTAGTATTATTTTTAATATAATGAATTAAATGAGTTAACTGGCATTTTGGATGAATAAAATAAATTTTTTATGGCAATATTCTCATAAAAAAAACGTTAGAAACTGGAATCTAATTCCCCCTAAAGAATCATGGATACTAAACCTTACACTCCCTTAGTAAGTATTCTATTATTGAGTATGAATCACGAGTGCTATATTGAGCAGTGTATTCTAAGCATCCTTAACCAGACTTACAAAAATATTGAGATTCTCTACTTAGACAATGCATCTTCGGACAATACATATCTGATTGGGCAAAAAATATTGGAAAAATCCAATATTCCATTCAAAATCTTTTTAAATACAGATTCAAAAAGTATTTCAAAAAATCTAAACTTCCTCTTGGATAATTCTGAAGGACAGTTCATATCGCCATTGTCAGCAGATGATTGGTTTGCCCCTGAAAACATTGAAAAGAAAGTAGCCTTTTATACTGAAAATCCAACAACCGGAGCCTTGTTCAGCAATGGGTGGTTTTATTACGAACTTGAAAAAAAAAGTGTACTTAATGATCCATCCTTTTTCAAACGTGGATATTTATTTAAAGAAGTATTAACTCAGCCAGAGTGCTTGTTTTATGCAGGCGTACTGTATAACAGGGAAATATTTGAACAAGTAGGTAAATGGGATGAAAATCTATTGATAGAAGATGTAGATATGTATATCCGTATCGGGCTGGTAGCCACAATTGATTTTATAAATGAGCCTTTGGTATATTATCGAAGGAGCTGCGAATCTGCATCTAAAAATAAACAATTTATGATTGAAGGGTTTAAGCAATATTATGAAAAATATAAAGCCAAACCATGGATCAACATGAAAAAATGGATGGCAGAAAGATACCGCCTATTCGCCGCTGATAGCATAGATCACAAAAGAAATAATGAGGCAAAAGATTTTTTAGCAACCGCAATAAAATATAATCCTTTAGATCTGAATATCTATAGAACTTTGTTTTATTTATTAAGACAATCTTTTTAAAACGTAATTAATTTTACTGCTATATATTGATTATAAATGAAAACAATTGACATTTCAATAATTATCGCCACTCGCAATCGGGAGAAAATCTTGTGGGAAACTATTGAAAAGGCATGCCTATCAATAAAAAATAAAAATGCAGAGATCATTGTGGTAAACGATGGCAATGTATCACTTGATATTCCGACAAGGATTTTAAATGAAATTATTTGTGTTAACAATCCTAAGAGAGGTGTTTCGTCGGCCAGAAACTTCGGGGCAAATAATGCAAAAGGCTCCATTCTTTTTTTTATTGACGATGATATGTGGATCAATAGTGGAATAATCAATTGGATCAATTCCTTTATTATTGGGCAAGAAAATTTTGAAGCGGTATATAATATCAATTGGAAATATCCTCCCACCTTGAATGAAAAACTCCTTAAAAGTAAAATAGGTAAATATATTATAACTCATGGTTATAACACTATGTGGGGAAGAATGCATCAAAATGCTGAGAAACCTTGTGCAGGGTTGTATCCGTTTACTGCCATATCCAGTTGTTCATTAGTCATAAGCAAAAAATCATTTGATAAAATTGGAGGCTATAATGAAGCGATGATTTTTCAGGGAGAGGATATTGACCTATCCAATAAACTGAATGCTTATTCAATACCAATCTATTGCGTTTTTGATGTTACTTTATATCATAATCACCAGGACAGACTTAAAATTGATTCTTTTTTAAAAAGAGAATCTCGTGGCTTTGAATCAGAATTTAATGCAGTAAAATCAGGATTTATTAAACCCAATAGCCATATCAACTATAGAAGCCCAAAAAAAATGATGTTTGATTTTTTTTGGGTAACAGAAAAATTTTGGATTTTCTTCTTAAAGGCTTTGCCCAACCAGCATTTCCTTATTCCAATAAATAATAAACTTATAGGATCTTTAGGATCTTTGCAGCGATATAAACAATGGAAAAAGATAATTGGATAAGACCATTTTTTCTATTTCCTGGACAAGAAAAGGTTTTAATGATTGAAAGATAATAATGAATAGTAGCTGAACTCTAATAAAGATTTATTTTCAACATTATTTCTTATTATTACTTAGTTATAGCAAATAAGCTTTCCCCCCAACATGAAAAAGATAATTAAAAATATTTATAAGAGGATTCCATTTAAGCGAGAATTATTTTATCTTTTAAAGAAAATATGGTCTCCTCCCGAATCTGTGTACCAGCATCTTTACTTTAATGGAATTATCAAAGTGAAAGTAAACTATGTTCAGAATTTCAAAATGATGCATTATGGCTATCCAATTGAAAATGATCTTTTCTGGAAAGGTCTCTATGGTAGTTGGGAAAAACAATCTGTGAAACTGTGGATAGATTTGTCAAAACAATCAAAAATAATTTTTGATATCGGAGCCAATACAGGCATATATTCTATGATTGCAAAAGCTGTTAATCCAAATGCGGAAGTCCATGCGTTTGAGCCTTTCGAATCGATCTACAAAAAAATGGTGTACAATGCAGGCATTAATGACTTTCAAATAAACACCAATTGTAAAGCAGTTTCCAACTATACAGGCGATGGGGTTCTTTATACAGAGGATGCTGATTTTGCTTATTCTGTTACAGTCAACAAGAATTTATGGGTTAAAGATAGGGAACCAATTAAACTAGATATTAAGACAATTACATTAAAAAAATATATTGAGGATAACAATATTACATGTATTGATCTGATGAAGATTGATGTAGAAACACACGAGCCAGAGGTTATGGAAGGGTTCGTCCCATATTTAAGACAATTCAAACCAATATTACTTATTGAAATCTTAAATGAAGAAATAGCGCAAAAGCTCAACAATTACTTTGATCCTAAAGCCTACTGTTTTTACAATATAGACGAGCAAAAAGGTATCAGAAAAACAGCGATGCTACTGAAAAGCGATTTTTATAATTATTTAATAGTGCCAATAGAGAAAGGAAATTTAATGCCGATCCTATCCTAACTTGTTAATATATAATTTTCGCTCAAAATACTTTCACTCTCCTGGTTTGTTTAAGAAATAAATAAAAAAACTACTTCAATATATTATAGGACTCTCATTATAAAAATTAATTTAAAAATTTTATTAAATATTCAATCAAACTATTGAACTCAAAAAAGACTTTATTACTTCTTATTGACGAACTCGGAAGGGGTGGTGCTGAAATACTCTTTATGGATATTTTATTTGAACTCATTCAAAAATATTCAGTAATCGCTGTTATACTTTCAGACAAATTTGAAACCGATTTTCAAAGAATGATTTGTGATGAAAAATACTCATTAGGATTCAAAGGAAAATTTTCTATTATCCCCTGCGTTCAGAAATTAAAGAAAATTATAAAGCGGCATAACCCTTCGCTGGTTCATTCCCATTTATTTTACAGTAGCCTTATCGCCCGTTTGGCTTGTCCCTCTAATATCCCGCTTATTTATTCATTGCATAATGAAATGAGCAAAGATGTTTTTAACAATAGCAAAATATTGACATTTCTTGAGAAGTACACTATAAAGAAAACTCATTCAGTAATTGCTGTTACCGATGAAGTATTAATTGACTATAAAAATACGATCCAAAAAAATAATCGCTCATTTGTTTTGAAAAATTATATTTCTGCAGATTTTTTTCAAAAAGAAATTCCAACAAAAGACTTGAGCCAATTAAAAGAAATAAGGATAGTGGCAGTAGGAAATATAAAAAAACAAAAAAACTATATCTACCTCGTAAAAGCATTTAATTACTTAAAAAAATATCGTATTTCCCTTGACATATATGGAATAGAAGATGAAGATTTCAATAATTTGAACGAAGAAATTGATAGATACAAATTACCCATTGTTTTTAAAGGCCCATCAGCTAACATAAATGAAGTATTACATAACTATGATATGTATGTAATGTGCTCACTTTATGAAGGTTTTGGAATAGCGGTCGTGGAGGCAATGGCCTTGGGGCTTCCGTTATTGCTATCTGATATTCCGGTGCTCCGCGAAGTCACATTTGGAAATGCATTATTTTTTGATATAAGCAACCCGCAGTCATTTGCTAATTTAATGGAAGAAATATTTGAGGGAAAATACAATTTAAACAAACTTTCAACGGAAGGAATTAAAATTGCAAAAGAGAATTACACAAAAGAAATTTACCTTAAAAACCTTTTCACTATTTATGATGATACTCTTAAAATTACCTAATTTTCCATCAGCTTAAGTATGTTAAGATTTATTGTAAAAATTCCAAATCATTAATAATTTGAACCACACTCCTTTAAATTAATCAATAAAACGAATGGAATTAAACCAGGAAACATATAATAATAAAGATGTAATAGCTGAATATGATCAATTTGATTTTTTGTTTAAAGCAGAAGAAAAAATTTTTATTAAACTTCATTCTCCTTTAAGAAAATCTTCTGTATTGGATATTGGCATCGGCGCAGGGCGCACTACGCAGCATTTAGCAAAATTGTGTCATCAGTATGTAGGCGTAGATTATTCCCAAAATTTTATTGACCATTGCAAAAAGAAATTGTCTTCTCTTTCCAATTCGACTTTTGAATTTGCTGACGCCCGTTCTATGCCCCAGTTTGCTGATAATAGTTTTGATTTTATTCTCTTTAGTTTTAACGGAATTGATTGCATAGATATGGAAGGTCGTAAACTCGTAATGGCAGAGTGTAAAAGATTATTAAAAAATGGCGGAATGTTTTGTTTCTCTTTCCATAATTTTTATACGATCCCCAAATTATATTCTTTAATTATGTCGAAAAACCCTTTAAAATGGAAGTCATCATGGCTTAGGTACAAAATGGTAAATAAACTTAATCCGGGCAAAGAGGCCTTCGCTGATGAAAACTATATTATTTTACGTGACGGGGAAAATAATTTTAGATCAGATGTGATGTACATGAAACCCGAATCTCAATTAGAGATGCTTAAAAATTACGGATTTGAACCTATTTGTTTTTACGATGCCGAAAAAGGAATAAAAATTCCTGTTTTAAAATTAGGAAACAGTAAGGCACAATGGATTTACGCCTTAACCAAAATAAAAAAATGAATATCCGCGCTTTAGTAAAAACCAATCTTAATGATACCGAACTAACTGAGGCAAAAAATCTTTTTGTGCATACACCTTTTTCAGCTTTTATTCAAAATCCTGAATATGAAAAAGTGATTGGCAGAAACGCTTTACATGTTTTGTTGTATAGTGAAGATTTGGTTTCAATAATGGGGTACGCTTTAGTGGAAGCAAAAAAAAAATTACTAACTACTATTTCTTTTGGGCCTATATGTTCTGATGAAAATTTATTTCCATTGCTGGCTGCTTCCTGTATCAAAGCGCTCCAGGAGTATGGATTCAAAATCATTCGGTTTCAACCTCCGGGTATTCAATTAAAAATTTGGAATAAAACTCTTTCACATTTACAAGAAAAATGTACTTCTTTTTCTTTGCCTTCCGAATTAAACTGGAGCACTCTAATCCTTGATATTTCTCTTTCGGAAGAAGAACTGGTAAAATCATTTTCAGAAAATCACAGGCGCAGTTTAAAAAAAGCAAAAAATGAAAACCTCGTTATTGAGCAGGTAACTGATATAAAAGAAATGAACGACTTTGCCAAAGGGCTCTGTAAGATGTATGGTGCGCGTAAAATTCCAAACGATTTAGAAATTGAAAAGGAAAGATTAAAAAACCTTTTTGTTTTTTCCGTAGAAAAGAAAAACGGTTTGATTCTTTCCGTCAAAAAAGGAGCGCAATTGTTAGGTGGTATTATTTTGATAAAACATAACAATAGCATATTTTATCTGCTGGGATTTTCTGATCCGGATTTTAAAAATATCCCTGTTAATCATTTACTTTTTTTAAAATCGTTTGAGTGGGCAAAATCATTGGGTTGCAACTCGTTTGACTTTGGAGGTTATGGCAGGCCAGGGTATGCCGATAACCAGGTATTAAATATTAACAGGTTTAAAGAAGGGTTTAAAGGAAGACGTATTGATTATCCTGATACCATTTTGATTGCAAAAAATTCATTGTATCAATTCATTTATACCAATTATATAAAATTAGGTAGAAGGAAAAAATAAAAGATTCATTCAATGAAAAATTTATTAATTAGATTGTTATACAAAAGTGGTGCAACATTTTTTTTGCATAATCACAAACAAAGAAATAAACTAATAACTATTCTTTGCCTGCACAGGGTTTCTGATGAAGAATCAATTACTTTTCCTCCATTTAAAGTGAAAGATTTTGAAAGATTATTGCAATACATTGGCAAACATTACCAGGTTGTCACCATCGGGGCTCTTTCTAAAATAAACGATACAAAACCCGCACTCATATTATCTTTTGATGATGGATTTTTAGATTTTTATGATAATGCTTTGCCGTTATTAAAAAAATATGGTTTCCCGTGCAACCTAAACATAGTAACACAATGTTTAGATAATAATTTTCAAATCTGGACACAGCGACAGAATAACCTGGTTCAGGAAATTTTTCTAAGAAAACATATTTGCACATTTGAGATAGACAATAAAAAATTATCGTTTGATAATTTTAAACCAAAAAACATAATCGAAAGAAATTTGGAATTATTCCATTTTCTTTTTTCAAAAGATGAAATTTGTGTTGAGCAATTTTTGAATGAAGCGGAAAGTAAAATGCCTTTTAAAATTCCAACTACTCCGATGATGAATTGGGATAATCTGAAAGATGCTTTAAATAATTATGAAATAGAATTAGGCTCACATTCACTTTCTCATATTACTTTGTCTAACATCAGGAATAATGCAAAATTACAGGAAGAGATAAGCGATTCTAAAAGTCAGATTGAAAAGCATACCGGACAAAAGATAAATATTTTTGCACTGCCAAATGGAAACTATAATGATGCAGTAATAGATCAATGTAGAATTGCAGGTTATGATCACGTTTTAACAGTAGATGAGAAATTGTTTGCCAATGAAAATGTAAGTGAATTCAAATTACCGAGGTTATTAATACCGTATGATAATTACTATGAAAATTTATTAAAAGTTGAGAATTTTCAAAATGTCATTAAGAAAATTATGAAATAAAAAATGCTCAGCAAAAGTCATTCAGACAGTAAAATAACAAATATTAAAGATTTTGATTCAGATTAAACCTTATCTAAAATGTGTGGCATAGCAGGTTTTATAGATTTTAAACATTCTTCTTCACTGCAAATCTTAAAAGATTGTACGGACGTTCTTTCTCATCGTGGTCCCGATGGAAGCGGCTACGAATTTTTTCAAAATGAAAATTGCCAGGCAGGACTTGGCCATCGCCGTTTATCAGTCATTGATTTAAGTGATGCGGGGGCGCAACCGATGTGTTATAAGAATTTCTGCATCATTTATAACGGAGAAATTTATAATTACAAAGAAATAAAATTGGATTTAATAAAACTCGGCCATGAATTTATTTCTCATTCCGATACAGAAGTAATGCTTCATGCATGGGAACAATGGAAAGAGAAAATGGTTCAACGATTTACCGGCATGTTTGCATTTGTGATCTATGATACTGAAAAACAAAAAATGCACTGCTTCAGAGACAGGGCCGGTGTAAAACCGTTTTATTACTATTGGCACAATGGACTATTTCTATTTGCATCAGAGTTGAAAAGCTTTCACAGGCATCCCGGGTTTAAAAAAGAAATTAATAAACAAGCAGTTTATCAATTCATGCAATATGGGTTTATAATGGCTCCGCTTTCTATTTTCAATTATACATTCAAATTACTTCCGGGACATTTCCTGGAATTCGATATTCAACATGCGGAATTCAACATTCAAAAATATTGGGACGTTAATGATTCATATAATAAACCTAAACTTGACATAACTATTTCGGAAGCAAAAAAACATTCAGAAGAATTATTGATTTCGGCTTGCAAATGCAGGATGGTAGCGGATGTACCCGTTGGCGTTTTTTTAAGCGGAGGCTATGATAGTACTGCTGTTACGGCATTACTCCAGGCTCATCAGAAAGAAAGACTAAAAACTTTTACCATTGGCTTTTTTGAAGAAGAACATAACGAAGCCAAATATGCAACAAAAGTTGCTGAGTATTTAAAAACCGATCACACCCAATATTATTGTACCACTAAAGAAGCACAGGAAATAATTCCTGAGATACCCTTCTTTTGTGATGAACCATTTGGCGATTCCTCTATCATTCCAACTACCCTTGTTTCAAAATTGGCCCGTAAAGAAGTAACAGTAGCGCTTAGTGCTGATGCGGGTGATGAGGTATTTGGAGGGTATAAAAAATATTCTATCGCACTTGATTTTATAAAAAAAATAAACAGGTTACCTTTAAAAAATACAGCAGGCAAACTTTTAAGGCATATTCCTGATTCCTTTCTCAACCAACTTACAAAGAGTAATGCAGTATCTATAAAAAAACAGAGGATTGCCGACTTACTGCAAAATCCAACTATCACGACTCCTGTAATAATGGACCATTTGCTTTCGCAATCATATTCTGACCAACAGATGCAATTTTTAATGGCCAGTAATATTATTAGTCCTGAATCTTTTTTTAATTCAGAAAGCGATTTTAATAATTCTCAAGGTGATCTTGATAAAATGATGTCTATAGATTATAAGACTTATCTGCCTGATGATATCCTTGTAAAAATTGATAGAGCAGGCATGAGCACTTCATTAGAGGGAAGGGAACCTTTACTGGATCATCGTTTGATAGAATTTGTCGCCCAACTTCCCGAAGAATTCAAAATAAAGAATGGCAATAAAAAATACCTGTTGAAACAAATCGTTCATGATTATGTGCCAAAAGAATTAATGGACAGATCCAAAATGGGTTTTGGTATTCCTGTTTTTGATTGGCTGCGAAATGACCTAAAATATTATGCGGAAGAATTTATGAGTGAAAAAGATTTCGAAAAACATGGTTTATTTAAAAAAGAAGGAGTGAATAACATCATGAAGTACTTTTTTAATGGGGATAAAAATTACGACAACTCATTTTGGTATTTACTCATGTTCCAGATGTGGTATAAAAAATGGATGGGGTAACGATAAATTTTCGAATGAAAAATATTCTCTTCATATCTTATGATGGCATGACAGACCCCCTGGGGCAAAGCCAGGTAATTCCCTACCTGAAAGGTCTTACGAAGTTCGGGTATCAATTTACCATTTTAAGTTGTGAGAAACCCGAAAGATACCAATCACAAAAAAATGATGTGGAAAGTTTATTGAAATCTTCCCCCATAAAATGGGTTCCCATTTCTTATCATAAAAAACCTCCGGTATTTTCATCTGTTTATGATGTGATGATGTTAAAAAGAAAAGCAATCCAACTTCATGCAACTGAAAACTTTGATATGGTTCATACGCGGCCAGGTGTGCCTGCATTGATTGGCTTGTGGATGAAAAAAAAAATAGGTATAAAATTTTTGAACGATATAAGAGAATTTTATGCAGATAGTCGTGTTGATGGCAAAATTTGGAATTTGAATTCTTTTTTCTATAAAAAAATATATCATTATTTCAAACAAAAGGAAAATGAAGCTGTGGAAGAGAACGATGGTATTGTATGCCTTACTAATGCAGCAGAAAAAATTATTACTCAATGGCCCCAATATAAGAGGTCGGTTCCCATAAAAATAGTTCCATGCAGTGTTGATTTGAATGTATTCGATCCTGAAAAAATTGATGCAACACAAAAATCAAAATTTAAAAAAGAGCTTAATATTAATGACAACGATTTTATTATAAGTTACCTTGGTTCGATTGGCAGTTGGTATCTTACCGGTGAAATGATGCAATTCTTTAAAATAATAAGCGACAAAATTCCTTCAGCAAAATTTTTATTTATCTCGCCCAATTCGCATGATATAATTATGAATGAAGCTATAAATTTCGGCTTGTCTGAAAATAAAATAATCGTAAAGAATGCTAAACGAAATGAAGTTCCTGCGTTATTATCTTTCAGTAAATATTCTGTTTTTTTTATAAAACCTTGTTATTCCAAACAGTCATCTTCTCCCACCAAACATGGAGAAATAATGGCTATGGGCATTCCGGTAATTACGAATGCCGGCGTAGGTGATATAGCAGATATTGTTGAAAAATATCAATCGGGAATTGTGATGAAAGATTTGAATGAGGAGGAGTTTTTATCAATAGCAAACTCAATGAACGAAGAAATTTCTTTTGATAAAAGCGCAATTAGAAATGGAGCAAAAGAATATTACAATCTTGACAGGGCAATCGAAAACTACCAAGAGATTTATCAAAAGATTTTAGAATAAAAGCAAAATCTTGTATATTTCTTTGTTTGCTGTAATTCCCGCCTAAACGTCTTCATTCGGGCAGGCGTTACAAAAAAATTACTTTTTCTTACCTACAGCATGATACAAGGGTATTCCAGGGCTTATTACAATATCCGTTAATCCTGCGCTTTGCATCATTTCAATTATTTCCTCTTTAGAAAATCTTTGTTCGAGACGTGTTCCAAAACGATCGAGTGTATCATTTCTGATCATAAAAAAGGACCGGTTTTGATAGCCATGTAAGGGCATTCTTTTTGCAAGATTATTAAATCCAAAAAAATTGCAAAGCCTCCCCGCCCAAACAAAAGGCATGTAGAATACAATAGCCAGGAGATCGCAAATAAAATGTTTCAACTTACCGGGAAGCCGACTTACGATCCGCCTGATAAGATCGCTCATTTTAAAAAGAGCCTTATAAAATGGCCCACGGCTTTCAAGGTTGTAATAGAGATATACAAAAAAATATCCTCCTTTTTTCACTTTTTTCACGCAATCATACAAAGCCCTGCGGGTATCAGGTATATGATGTAATACCCCAATGCTCATCACAAAATCAAAGGTTTCATCGGCAAAAGGAAGTGTATCAATGGATGCTTGTGACAGCCTGACATTTTTTATTTCTCCCAGCAATTTATCTGCTGCAAATATTGCGTTGCTTGGATCGACCGCCTCTATAAATCCAACTTTTTTGGAAAGGTATTTTGTCCACCTTCCTGTTCCACATCCTATATCCAATGCATAGGTTTTGGTATTTACCATTTCTCCATTAAGAATATCAAAATACTCGCTGCCACCTTTTTCTACAAGCTCATCATCATGCGCATAAAATTTTGACCATTCATCACCAAACTCATCTACCACTTTTTTATCAATATTTTTCCCATCAATATTAAATATATTAATCTGTCTGTATTTTGTTTGAATAATTCTGTCCGGCGTACTCACAAATTCACATTCCATATTTTCCGCACTTTATTTTAAGATTTGGCAAAATAAGAAGTTTTACATTATACTTATTCACTTTTGAAAAATTAAAATTTAAAACCTGCTTCAATTTTTTAAAAGGATATTTGTTGATTTTTATAAAACAGATCTTTTCGTCACAATACGGACTAAGAATTTTTTAAAGTAATATTGTTGCAATGACAAATGGAAAATTAGTAATTTCCCTTGATTTTGAAATTTATTGGGGAGTGCGGGATGCTGTGAAATTAGAGAAATACAGAGAACATCTTCTTGGAGTGCATATGGTTATTCCCCGATTATTACAGATTTTTGACCAATATAAGATCAATGCAACTTTCGCTACTGTTGGGTTTCTTTTTTTTAACAACAAAGAGGAATTGCTTCATAATTTACCCTCAAGAAAACCTTCATATTGGAATACTGATCTTTCTCCATATCAAGGACACTTTAACTGTATTGGCAAAGATGAAGAGAACGATCCCTTCCATTTTGGCGCGGAACTTATTCAACAGATCCATAACGCCGGGCAGGAAATCGGATCTCATACTTTTTCTCATTATTACTGCCTGGAGAAGGGACAGACAAAAGAAGATTTTAAAGAAGATTTAATAACAGCAAAAAAAATTGCAAACCAAAGAGGGATTGAATTGCAAAGCTTTGTTTTTCCCAGAAATCAATATAATAAAGGTTATTTGGATATCTGTAAAGAAATGGGATTTACCTCATTCAGGGGAAATGAAATGTCATGGCTTTTTTCTTCAAAAACACAAGGAATGGGTACTACTTTTCGCAGACCTTTTCGCCTTGCTGATGCTTATTTAAATTTAAGTGGTCATAATTGCCATACCGATAAAGAAATGAAAAAAAGTATTCCTTTAAATATACCTGCAAGCAGATTTTTAAGGCCTTATACAAAAAAGTTAAAGGTTTTCGAAAAGCTAAGATTGAAAAGAATTAAGGAAAGCATGATGTATGCTGCAAAAAACGGATTGACCTATCATTTATGGTGGCACCCGCATAATTTTGGCATCAACATTTTAGAAAACTTTTTATTTCTTGAGCAGATATTAATTCACTATCAAAATTTAAATAATGAATATAAATTTGAAAGTGTAAATATGCGGCAATTAGCAAAAGAGTTAACTAAAGAAAAATAATACAGTATTATATTTATTCTCTTGCAAAAGCAGAATTTAAAATACAAATAATATCTGTAATATATCAGCGTTCATAATAGAAAAACAAAAATACAGTTTATGCCTTCACGGTTTCTCATCATTGGTTCTGGATTTTCAGGGGCCGTATTAGCACATCAGCTAACGCGCAATACTGATTGCCACATAGATATTTGGGAAGAGCGCAATCACATTGCAGGTAATTGCCACACGTCCCAGGATGAAGAAACGGGAATTATGGTTCATCGGTATGGTCCTCATATTTTTAATACTGATAAAAAAGAGATTTGGGATTTTGTAAATTCTTTTACTGTATTCAGTCCTTATGTGCACCGGGTTAAAGCCATGTATAACGGTAATGTATATTCGCTACCTATAAATTTACTCACTTTAAATCAATTTTTTAATAAAACTTTTACCCCTCAAACTGCAAAAGAATTTTTGACAACCCTTGGAGATAAAAACATAACCGAGCCAAAAAATTTTGAAGAACAAGCACTATTTTTTATTGGTAAAGAATTGTATCATGCTTTTTTTTATGGATATACTAAGAAACAATGGGGATGCGAACCATCCCGGTTACCAGCTTCCATTTTAAAAAGAATTCCGGTTAGGTTCAATTATGACGATAATTATCATAATAATATTTATACAGGAATACCAGTGGAAGGCTATACTCATCTTATAGGAAAATTATTGGATCATCCTTCTATTCATGTGTATCTAAATAAAAAATTTAATTCCTCAGAAAATATAATCGGATACGATCATATTTTTTATACCGGGCCTGTTGATGCATATTTTAATTACGAATTTGGCAGGCTTGGCTACAGAACCGTTACTTTTGAATCATCCATCCATAAGGGAGATTACCAGGGAGTAACACAGATGAATTACTGCGATGAGAATATCCCTTATACCCGCATTACTGAACACAAGCATTTTACCCCATGGGAAAAACATGAAAAGACTATCATTTTCAAAGAATTTAGTAAAGAAACCCGTGAATATGATATTCCGTATTATCCTAAAAGACTTAAAGAAGATAAAATCTTATTAAATCAATATCGCCAAAAGGCGGAATCACTTTCTAATGTTTCCTTCCTGGGAAGATTGGCTACTTACCGTTATATGGATATGCATCATGTAATTGGTGAAGCATTGGAATTTTCCACCTCTTTTCTAGAGGCTTTTAAGTCAAAAAAAACTCGCCCGATTTTTTCTAATACTGAAAAATAATCTTCTTATTCCGGCAATAATCTCCACTCTTTTACCGTTTCATATAGAGTACCCAATTTTAACTAAAACCCCCAAATTCCAACTCTTATGGAAAAGGTTATTGCAGTGGTTGTTACATACAACCGCCAGGTATTATTAGCTGAATGTATTGAAGCCTTGAGAAATCAAACCCGTACTATAGATAAAATTCTTGTTATCAATAATGGTAGTAATGACAATACCGAAAATTGGTTAAATCATCAAAAGGATATTGAATTTTTTACACAAAATAATATAGGTTCAGGAGGGGGTTTCAATAAGGGCATACAACTAGCGTATGAAAAAGGGTATGATTGGATTTGGCTGATGGATGATGATGGTTTCCCCAAAGAAGATGCCCTTGAAAATCTTCTTGAAGATAAAGGGGAAAAACTATGTTTACGGAATTGCGCTGTAATTAATAAAAAAGATAAAAAAAGTTTTGTATGGAAAACCGGCAATTACTCGGGAATAGATGAAGTAAACGAACCCATAATCCATAATTTTGCACATCCTTTTAACGGCACTTTACTTCATAAGGAAATTATCAAAAAGGTAGGATTACCCAAAAAAGAACTTTTCATCTGGGGCGATGAAACAGAATATTATCACAGGATCATCACTAAATACAAAATTCCTTTTTACACAAAAACCAATAGCATCCACTATCATCCGGCAAGTGCGTATTCTTATAAAAATGACTGGGACTATAACAGCAATTGGAAAATGTATTATTACGTCCGCAACAGGTTTCACATTCTTAAAACAAAATTCAGCAAAAGCCCTCTTGTTGCTTTGATAGTTTATATAGGCTTTTTAATTTCATTTTCCGGGATTATTATTGTATTTCAGAAAACCAATAAATTCAGAAAATTAAGTTTTATTTTTTGGCCTGTCAAAGATGCGCTTACCAACAATTGTGACGCCACTCCTTCCATGATACTGCAAAGGTTAACTTCTTCGCGTAAGTATAATTTAATTCATTATTTTCAATTTCAATTAAAGTTGATAAAAGGTTCTGTTCCTCATAACCAGGGCCCTTCGATGTCGAAACTAAAAGAAGCTGCATAACTTTCGATGAGATAATCAAAATGATTTTTAAAATCCTTGCCAGATGAATTATGTTGACTTCGTTTTAACCCCCATTTATATTTTTTTGCTCTATCTCTTTTTCAGAAGAAAAAGAAAAAAATTTAAAGATCCATTATTACAAAGGTATCATCGGCAGGGTTTTTGGATAAAAATATTTGCAAGCATTTTATTCATTTTATATTACTCTTATCTCACTGAGGGAGATTCAACAGTATTGTACCAATTAGAAGGCAACAATCTTTATCATCTTATTTTAAATAACAGTAATAATTTAAAATATATTTTTCATAAAGGAAAAGATTTTGATCTGTCCCTTGTGAAAGCACCGGGAAATGAGGGTTATTTCAGGGATGAAGGTAATTTCATGGTAATAAGGTTAGATGCTCTTTTTTCTTTTATTTCATTCGGAAGTTATGCAATAATTAACTTGTTATTCGCCTCCCTTGCGTTTTCTGGTTTATGGAAATTATTCAAATTCTTTTATGAGCAGTATCCCAAATTGCATAGACAATTTGCAATTTCAATTTTATATTTTCCAACCTTGGCTTTCTGGAGTGCCGGATTACTGAAAGATACTCTATGTATCGCCGCAATCGGCTGGCTCACCTATTCTGTCTATGGATTACTTTATAAAAGGAAATCTATTTTAAAAAATTGTATTATTATATTTATATCCGCTTACTTTCTGGTAGTGCTCAAGGTATATATTTTATTGGCCTATGTTCCTTTTTTCGTTTTATTTATTATTCTTAAAAATTTACAGAGTGTCAGGTTTAAATTTTTAAGATATTTGTTGGCTCCGGGGCTAATAGCATTGAGCATTTATGCTTTTTCTCAAATTCTCACAACTTACAATAATGAGTTGGGAGCTTATGCAGTAGAAGATCTTACTTCCAGTATTTCTCATCTCAATGAAGTAATCGAACAAAGAAGTGATCGTGCAGACGCTGCATCCAATTTCAGCCTTGGGGCTACCTTTGATGGTACATTTACCGGATTAATTAAAATTGCACCTATTGCCGTCGCTACTACATTTTTCAGACCCTTCATATGGGAGGCACACAAAATATCACAACTCATGGCAGCATTAGAAAGCCTGGTTTTAATGTTCTTTACCTTGTATGTGATATTTAAAAGCGGACTTTTTACATTTATTAAATTAATTCTTTCTGACCCATTGATCATGTTTTGTTTTCTTTTTGCAGTAGTATTTGGCTTATTTGTTGGTGCCAGTACTTTGAATTTTGGTACGTTGGTGCGTTATAAAATCCCCTGTCTTCCATTTTATTCAATTTCGTTGTTTCTTATTTACGAGAAAGTAAAAGTGAGAAGTGCCCGGAAAGCATTAAAGAAAATAATGCCTAATCAAGCCACAATAATTACATTTCAACCCGCTATTTCATAGCCTGTTTCCTTATACAATCAATAGTAATTTATTCACAAATAATAAAGTTATTTTGCAACATAATTAATAAAAGAAATAATGTGCGGCATTGCAGGAGCAATAAACTATGGTTTCTCTTATGAAAAAGTTGTTAAGACTTTAGGACATCGTGGTCCTGATGAACATAATAGCTATCGAAATAATAATGTAGATTTTTTTCATTTACGTCTATCCATTCTTGATATTGACTGCGGAAAGCAACCCATGCATCTTGGTGAAAAATATACTATCATTTTTAATGGAGAAATTTATAATCATTCAGAAATAAAAAAGCAATTTCATATTAATGGAAAGACTTTTTCTGATACAGAAACATTGCTTCTTTTGTATGATCGTTTTGGAACTGATTTTCTCCAATATTTAGATGGAATGTTTGTTTTTGTAATTCACGACAAAATAAAAAATCAATTATTTATTGTGCGTGACAGAGCGGGCGAAAAGCCTTTTTATTATTATTTTAATAATAATAAATTTGTATTTGCAAGTGAATTGAATTGCTTAAAAAGCATGATAGAATTGGAAATTGAAAAAATAAATTTCTATCAATACCTGCGCCTTGGCTCATTTTACAGGCAATTTACTCCCTATAAAAATGTAACAGAATTAAAAGCAGGAAGTTTTTTAACCGTGGATTGTAATTCACTTTCCATTAAAGAAACAATATGGTGGGATATCAATGAAGATTATCAAAAACATAATTCTGATTCATTAGAACAAAGTTTGCAAAAAACAGACGACTTTCTTCACCAATCTGTGAAAAGAAGATTAGAATCAAGTGATCTTGAGGTAGGAAGTTTTTTAAGTGGGGGTATTGATAGTGGCCTTGTAACTGCGATAGCTAGTGAATACAACAACAACCTGAAAACTTTTACAGTGTCTTTTGATGGGGAATATGATGAAGCGCCGCTTGCTAAATTAGTTGCTCAAAAATATAATACCAGGCATAATGAAATAAAAATTTCTTTTCATAATTTAAAAAATGATCTTGAAAAAATATTATGTAATTATGGTGAACCATTTTTTGACAGTTCAGCCATTCCAGCTTATTATGTAAGCAGGGAGGCCAAAAAATATGTTACTGTAATACTGAATGGCGATGGAGCGGATGAACTTTTTGGTGGCTACAGAAGATATGTCCCATTTGCTCGGTATGATTTTTTTAAAAAGAATTTATTAGTGAAAAAAGGGGCTTCATTTTTCAAAAATACTTTTCCGGCCTCCCACAATAAAAAATCTCTGTATAATTATTTATATCGTTTGGCATCTCTGGCATCCAATTCAGATTTAGAAATATATCTTTCTGCGGGAGTTGACATCTTTGAAAGTTATCAGCAATATATTATTGATCCGGGCTTTGATTACCTTGAAGCAGTAAAAAAAGATTTCGATAAAATTGCTAACAGTAATTTATCCGGGTTAAAGAAAATAATGAATCTTGATTTTGATACCAATCTTTTCAGCGACCTGCTCATAAAGATGGATATTGCAACGATGGCTAATTCACTTGAAGGGAGAAGCTCTTTTTTATCTAAAGAATTGCTGGAATATATTCCATCATTGCCGGATAATTATAAGATAAAAGGAAGGACAACCAAATACATGTTACGGCAATTAGCCCTTAAATATCTTCCGCAGACATTAATAAATCAACCGAAAAGAGGTTTTGAAATTCCTTTAAAAAAATGGATTGAAAATGAATTGAAAGAACCTGTTTTTGATTATCTTTCATCTAATAATAGTTTTTATTCAAATTTTGTTCAAAGAGACTTTATACAGGATCTTCTGGCAAAAAAAATTAAAATATCTGATGAGAAAAGAGCTAAAATTTTATGGACTCTTTTGTCAATGGAAATATGGTATCAAAAAGTTTACCAATGAATACTGCTGATCGAAAATTAAAAAAAATAGCGGTTATTGAAAACGGCCTTTTCTCAACATATACTATGAGAGATGGCCTTATGCAATTTCTTTTGAAAGAGGGGTTTGAAGTTACAGTTCTTACTCACACCAATAGTTTTGTATCCCAGGTAGAAAAAACAGGGATAAAAGTGATGAATATTGGCTCAGGAAATTTGAATCCTGTAAAAGTTACAAAATATATTTTCAATTTATACAAAGCATTAAAAAGAATACAACCAGATGTATGTCTTACATTTAGTATCAGGCCCGCAATATGGGGTAATTTTATAACACGGGTTTTAAAAATACCCACGATCACAAATATTACCGGTGTGGGCCCCTTGTTTACAAGCAAAAACTTTGCATATCTTATTGCGCGTTACATATACCGTTTTGCCTTGCAAAGAACCAAAAAGGTATTTTTTCAGAATTTTGATGATATGAATTTATTCCTTGAGAAAAGATTTGTTACAAAAGATATTGCTAGGAGAATTCCGGGTTCCGGAGTAGATTATCAAAAATTTGCCCCAATGAATTTTGAAGGTAAAACGAATGATAGTTTTATTTTTTTATTTATAGGCCGTTTGATAAAGGATAAAGGAATTTTTGAATTCGTAGATGCAGCAAGGATCATCCGTAAAAAATATCCTAATGTTATTTTCAATGTAATAGGCCCTTTCTGGCATCAAAATCTAAAATCCAATACTATTACAAAAACGGATTTGCAAAATTGGATNACTGAAAGAATTATAGATTACCAGGGAGAAAAAAAAGANGTAAGAAAATTTATTGCGGAATCAGATAGTATAGTTCTACCATCTTACCGGGAAGGAGCCTCAAATATTCTTCTCGAAGCTGCAAGTATGGAAAAGCCTATAATAACTACAAATACTACAGGATGCAAAGAAATAGTAGATGACGGAGTTACAGGTTTTTTGTGTAATGTAAGAGATAGCATTGACCTTGCAAAAAAAATGGAAAAAATGCTTTTATTGCCTTCAGAACAAAGAAATAGTATGGGCAAAAAAGCACGACAAAAAGTAATTAATGAATTTGATAAACAAATAGTAATTAAAGCCTATTTAGACGCAATAAATGAAGTTTTAAAATAATATTTTCATTTTTTTAATAGGATTGTAATTCGATTGATATTAATATTGATATAATTTTATTTAACTTTAAATTAAACTTTTTACTTTAAAAGGAGTCGTATCAACAGTTTTTCTATTTTTGTTGCAGCGATAAATATTATGACCCAAATCCAGAATGACCAGGAGCTATTAGATCTCTTTAAAAATCCTGTAACGAAAGAGCAGGCATTTACAGGTATTATAAAAAAATACCAGGAAAAGTTATATTGGCATATTCGAAGAATGGTTGTAAGCCATGATGATACTGATGATGTATTGCAAAATATGTTTATAAAAGTTTGGAAAGGGTTAGAAAATTTTAGGGAAGACAGTCAACTTTATACGTGGCTTTACCGTATAGCTACCAATGAATCTCTTACTTTTCTCGCCCAAAAGAAAAAAAGGAATTCTGTCTCATTAAGTGATGATGAAAACGGATTGAGCAATCAACTAAAAAGCGATACAAATTTTGATGCCAATAAGCTTGAATGGAAACTTCAGTTGGGAATTCAATCATTACCTGAAAAACAGAGGCTGGTTTTTAACCTCAGATATTATGATGAAATGCCCTATGAAGAAATGAGCCGGGTACTTGAAACCAGCGAGGGAGCACTGAAAGCGAGCTATCATCATGCCGCTAAAAAGATAGAAGAATTTATATTGAATAATTAAACTTAATGAAAGTAGGATAGTCTCAAAATTGCGATGGATAAATCAACAGAAATATTGAATGAACTGAAGGAAATAAGCCCTACTCTTGCCGCAATGGAAAGAGTGAATGTATTTCAGGTTCCTGATGATTATTTTACTGAATTAGACAAAAGAATTTTCACTTCTGTTTTTCTTCATCAGGATGAAAAAAATAAAGATCAACAGGTTCCCGACGGGTATTTTGAAGCATTAAGCAGTAAAATTATGCTGAAGATCAAAAGTGCAGAGATAGATAACCCTGATGAAGAAATTCAATCTATTTCACCTCTTTTATTTTCATTAAAAAATACGCAGGTACTGAGTGTTCCTTTTGGCTATTTTGATAGTTTAAGTGATAATATAAAGTCTCAGTTAAATGATAATAAAGCAAAAGTTATCTCTATAAATACTGGAAGAAAATGGTGGAAATATGCAGCAGCGGCTGTGATAGCCGGAGGAATCACCTTTGGCTCTTTGCAGATTTTTAAAAATCAAAATGCGCCGGATAGTACTAATCAAATGATAGCTGCAGCAGCGAATATGCCTGATTATATAAAAAAATCACTTCAATATGATACCCCTGAACAGCTTGACAAAGGCATTGCTTCATTAAGTGATAATGAAATTGCTGATTATCTTGAAAACCATGGTTCTATAATGGATGATGATTTGATTACAAAAGATATAGATACTACCGGATTGCCAGATACGGATGATTATTTAATAAATGATAGTACGCTTAATGACTTTCTTAATACAATTGATGATAATAGCTCAAACCAAAACACACAGTAAAATGAAAAAACATCTACTTATATTATTGATTCTCACGGGAAGTTTTTCATTTGCATCTGCACAGAAACAAAATGGCCAAAGAGCAGAAAAAATACAAGAATTAAAAATCGCGTTTATTACTCAAAAACTACAATTAAGTCCTTCTGAAGCAGAACAATTCTGGCCTGTATATAATGAGTATAATGATGAAATAAGAAATCTTCGCGTGAATAACAGAAATGGTGATGTGCTTGATAACGAGCAAAGACTATTGGACATTAGAAAAAAATACAAACCTTCTTTTGAAAGAATCCTGGGACCACAAAGATCCAATGACCTCTTCAATACAGAAAGGGAGTTCAGAAATGCACTTATCCAAAGACTTAAAAATCAACGACAGCAAAGAATCAGGAGATAAAATCAGTTTGGTAAAAAGGGGAAATTTATTTCCCCTTTTTTAATCCACTGAATTCAATAAAGTTTACACTTGTTTCACCAATTTTATTTGCAATAATCAAAAATAATAAATGCTGTAAAACTGAAATCTTCAATATTTGTTGCCTTACTGAAAATGATAATCAAAACAAACCAGGAAAGTATATTATAAAATATTTTTAATTAAAAATTGGATAAAGTAAAATTTCTCCTAAATTTGTCCATAGGTGTTTTTCATAGGTTAGCAACGGCCGGCCCTTTTTAGGGCAGGCCTTTTTTTTAGAACTAAGGTCAAAATTTATAGAATGGGTATTTTATATCATGATAAAAAAGAAAAGTCCATTTTTCTTTTTCTCCCTGTTCCCACCAAAGTTGCCTTAATTCCATAGCGGCTTCTCTGTCATAATCATATTTTGCTTTGAACCTGCTTTTCATCTGTTGTAATTGCGGCGCCACATCTCCCCCAAAAAAAATTATCTCTCCCTTGTCCCTTATTTTAAAAGCCTGGTGAAAAGGGCAATGCGCACCTGTTACTTCGTAATGAATGTAATTGTCTATAATACCATTCCCTTGTGTAAAAACTACTTTTCCATACTTTTCAAGTAATAAAAAATCATTTGTATGGTAGGAAGGGAATCCTTTTTCCATTGCAAAATCCCATTCATTTTTATTGATATAATAGGTGGCATTTTCAAAACTGACAACTTTCTTATTGGCTTGTGCTATTCCCCCGGTGTGATCTTTGTGAAGATGAGAGAGAAGCACTTTTGTAACATCCGCGGCGCTAAGACCATTAGCCGCTAAATTTTTATGAATTTGTAACTGCCCATCTTTATTTGCAAAACCAAGCCCTGTATCAAATAAAAGAATATCCTTTGATGTAATAATTGCAAAAGGCTGAATTTCTACCAAAATGCTTCCTTTATTTCTTTTTTGCAGATCATCTTTTTCCATATTAAAAGGAATGAATTTTTTTGTTTGATCAACTGTAAAAGAGCCCTCACTTAGCGGAAATATTTTCATTTAATAATTCTTTAAATTATTCTGTATTCTAACTCTGATCATTTTAATATTAATAATTTCTGAATGACTACTCAGTAAACCAACAAAAACTCAACATTCTTTATTACATCTAAACCATTTTGGCTATCTCAAAACCATATGACGGTCAGCATCAAGCCTTACCAAAACGAAAATGAGAATAGTAAAAGTTAGCAGTGATGAGCCCCCATAGCTCATCAAAGGCAATGTAATTCCAATAACCGGCGCCAGACCAATTGTCATGCATACATTAATGGATAAGTGGAAAAAGATGATAGCTGCAACGCTATAGGCATATACTCTGCTGAAAGTACTTCGTTGCCGTTCAGCTAAAAAAATAACTCTTAGCATAAACAACAAATATAAAATGATGACAAGGCTGCTTCCCCAGAAGCCAAAATTTTCTCCCACTGAGGTGAAAATAAAATCGGTATGCTGCTCGGGTACAAAATCTCCCTGTGTTTGTGTGCCTTTTAAAAAACCTTTTCCCCATAAACCTCCGGATCCTATTGCAATTTTGGATTGTTTTACGTTATAATTCTCTTTGGCTTTTGTGGCTTTCTTCGTTTTATTTTGTTCTGCTTTATCTTCCTTACTAAGTTCTGCTGTTTCTGCATTAGGCACATAATCTACTCCAAATGTGTTCATAATTCTTTCTACCTGGTATTGATGCAATACATTTTTGAAAATATACGGAACAGCAAATCTTTGGATACCTACGCATAACATCCATAGCCCCAAAACAATTACTAAAATTCCTTTATCCTTTTTTATTTGCCGTCGTAAAAAAAACAGGGTGAGTGCTGCAATTACAGTAAGAATAATTGCCAAAGTATTTTTTTCGACCAATATGGTCGCAATAACAAGTACTGCAAATGAAAAACCTATAATAAGGTAAATCGGTGGAAGCCCTTCGCGATACATAGGAATGAGGAACGCAAAATAAACAAGTGCTAATCCGGTTTCATTTTGTAAAAGAGAAAATGCTGCCGGAGTAAGAGCAATAGCAGCGGCAATCAATTGAGCGCGCACATTTTTAAAATTAGTTTCGGGTCTTGATAAATATTTAGAAAGTGCCAGTGCTGTAAATATTTTGCATGTTTCTACAGGTTGCAAATTGAAAAAGCCAAGCGGGATCCATGATTTTGAGCCATTAATATCTTTTCCCAAAACAAAGGTGGCCATCATAAGAAGAATTCCAAAAGCATATCCAAGATTAGCTGTAGCCGTAAAAAATTTACTGTCAGTTAATAATATAACAGTAGCTACAAAAGCGCAGATGCCTATAAATAATAATTGCCTGGAATAATTTTTTTTTAACCCTATAATATTATTCCATATATTTTCATTGTTATGATATTCAACAGAAAAAATACAAAGCACGCCAATAGTCACGAAAATAATATACATCCATACTGTTATCCAATCTATTCCTTTTGATATTATTGCCTGGTCGCGCATTAAAATTTGAAAATGTTTATGGGGTTATAATCAATCTTTTTTTATCTTCTTTTGTTTGTCGGGCAAAACAGCATTTAATGGATGATTTTTGATGGCTTCTTTTTTTGATGGCGTTTTGTTTGGGTTATTTATCAGTGTATCGCTTTGATTAGACTTATTTAATTTGTTCAAAGCGTCAGAGTTATCGTCATCCTCAATGCCTGTAGTATCGGTTATGGTTTTCATATCCTCTTTATCAATAATAATATTTGTATTTTTTGCATGGGCAATTGAATCTCTTACTCTAATCTCTTCCACTATTCGCGGGGGCATCAGGTTTAATTTTGAAATGGTTTCGATCTTTGCTTTACGTTCAGTCCCGGCAATAGAATCTTTTAAATATTTTTCTATCATCAGGCCGGCTATTGGTGCCGATGAGTTAGCACCGAATCCTGCATTTTCGCATATAACGGCTATGGCTATACGCGGATTTTCACGAGGCGCAAATGCCGCAAAAATAGCATGGTCTTTTTGCTTGACGCCTTTATAATAATTTTCCACCGTTCCGGTTTTTCCACAGATTACAATTCCGGGAACTTTTGCAGCAATGCCGGTCCCACTTTCCACAACTGCCTGCATCCCATCGGCAACAGCATCAAAAATAGTATCGGGAATATTCAACGGATGATGTCTTAATTTGAACGAATCAAGCAAATGAAATTTGTCGCCCCCATCAATAGAATCAACCATGTGCGGAGTAATATACCATCCCCTGTTAGCAAGATAGGACATTTCGTTAGCAATCTGTATGGGTGTTACATTTACTTCGCCCTGCCCGATACTTACAGATCGGAAAGTGCAAAAATTCCAATGGCCCTCACCATACATTCTATTATATGTTTTGGGCGTAGGAATCAAACCGCTTAATTCTGACGGCATATCTATTCCTAATTTATTTCCCAGTCCGAAAGCATACATGTAGTTATCCCAAACTTTTAATGCGCTGTCCACTGAACCAAAAACGGGATTATTAATTGAGCGTTGCATCACATTTGCAAAATAGGTATTGCAGGATACAGTAATTGCTTCTTTCAAATTAAAATTTCCAGGATCAAGACATTTCATTGGCTTGCCGCAACCATAGAACGCACCTGTGCAAAGGAATCTTGTTTGCGGGGTAATCACACCCTCCTGCAATCCAATTAACGCCTGTAAGGTCTTAAATGTAGATCCAGGTGAATAATAAGCATGAACGGTACGGTTGATCATCGGCAACCTCGGATCAAAGAGTAATTGGGCAAAATGTTTCCTTCTTTCCGAGCCTGTTAATAAGTTTGGTTTATAGGTTGGGCTGCTTACCATAGCAATTACTCCTCCGGTTCTGGGATCTATTGCTACAATAGCGCCAACTTTATTCTCCATCAAATGTTCGCCCAACATTTGTAGGTCAATATCGAGGGATAAGTGCAGATTTTGGCCCGGCACCGCAGCAGTATCAAATTTACCATTATCCAATTTGCCGGTGAGCCTGTTTTTATTATCTCTTTTCCAATATTCAATTCCACGCTGGCCCATTAAAACTCTTTCATAACTACGCTCCAAACCTGTTTTCCCTGCATAATCTCCCATTTGATATCCTTGCCCTTCATGCCTTTTCAAAAAATTAGAGTCAACTTCGGATAAATATCCAAGGATATTTCCGGCTGCATCGTAAGGATAATCTCTCACGGGTCTTTCCTGTAAATAAAACGCGGGTACAAATTTGTACATGCTCTCGTTCAATCTTGCAATTTTTTCTTCAGAAAGCGAGTTTTCAAAGACAGAAGGCCTGTAACTTCTGTTTTTTACAATTGCTGTAACAATTCTTTTATGAAATTCAGTGCTGTCTATTTGTAATATCCGGCACAGATCAGCTGTATCAAGATGCATTCCTCTTATTTTTGAAGGAATCACCATTAAATCATAAATAACAGTATTCCGTAAAATAGCTCTTCCCTTTCTGTCAAATAAGATACCCCTGTTTGGATAAACGACTTTCCTGAATTTACCTTGTTCTTCAGCCATTATCGAATACTTCTTTTCCAGTATTTGCAGGCTGAAAAGCCTGGCAATAATAACAAGTCCCATAATGAGGATCATTGCTATAATAATATTTTTCCGGGAATTGAGCACAGATAAAGGTTATATGAGTTTGAGGTATTCGAAGAAAAACAAAAATTTTTCTGTTGCAAAATTAATACGTCTAAATCGTATTTGTCCTAAATTTTTGTTTCCTTACAAATATTAACTCTATCAACAGTATTAGCAATAGACTTATTGCAGTAGAAGTTAAAGTTTTTAAAATAAAATAAAAATAACCACCTGTTTGTAATGCTTGCAAAAAGAAAAGAAAACTGTGATGAATAAAAGTTAGAATCGTTACATAAGTAAAATAAGGTGCAAATCCCATACTTTGTATGGAAGGCTCGTTATAGTTACTTTCTGCACCTTCCTGTGAAATTAGAAGGTTAATAAGAAATGGGCGTAAATATGCGATCAAAACGCAGGGAGCTGTATGAAGCCCGTAAGAATTTGTGAAACAATCGAGTGTAAATCCCAAAGCAAATGCCACTAACATTTGCATGCGACGCCCCATTTTAAATGGAAGCCATAAAATAAAGAGAAAATAAATGTATGGTGTTACCAGCCGGTGCAATGGTTGAATTTGATCAAGTACATAAACCTGGACCAATATAAAAAGACAAAAACGGATTATATTTTTTATAAGATTACTCATTTACTTTTCGCTTTATTCAAAAGTTGCTGAGGCTCTTCATTTTGAAGATTATTAATTACATATGAATATTGCAGGTTTTGAAAATTGGCCGCCGGTTTTATTCGCACTTCATAATTACTACTGTTTTTATCATTGATAATATCCAGCACATAGCCAATTAATAATCCCTGTGGAAACTTATCTGAAAAACCACTTGTGATTATTGTATCACCACTGTTTATTTTAGCAGATTTGGAAATATCCTTCATATATAAAATACCGGGGGTTTTACTATCATAAGTTACAAAACCCGTTTCACCGCTTCTTTTTAACCTGGCGCTAACACTACTTTGCTCATGTAACAAGCTCATTGCTACAGCATAATTGTTACTCACATCTATTATAGTTCCTATCACAGCATTGTTTACATCAATAACACCCATATCAGGTTTTATTCCCTGAAGGCTACCGCGATGCAATTCAATATAATTATTGGGTTGGTTTACAGAATTGTGAATCACTTTTGCCTCCATGTATAAATATTTTCTTTGCTGAAGCACAGAATCTACTTTGATAGTATCTATGGCTATTTTATTTACAGAATCGGGCATTTCATAATCCTGTTTCAGTTTATTGTACAATGCTTCATTGGCTTTTACCAAAGAGTCATTGGTTCTCTTCAATTGAAAATAATATTCTATTTTATTGTATTTATTGTTGATGCTTCCGGTAATTTCATTAGCAAAAGCGGAATAAACAGCGTGATGGTAACGGTTGTAATTAAAGATCATATAAAATGATAATCCCATTAAAAATAAGAAGAAAATAAAAGTAAAATAGATACGGATAAAGAGAAAAATATTTCGCATGGTTTCATCCGGGCCGCGTTATTGAAACAGCCATTTATTGGGATTGAAAATAATTATTCCTGCAAATTTAATATTCATTAAATGAAAAACTCGCAGAACAACTAATATTTCAAAAAATAACTTTGCAAAGAATTTATCTCATTACGAAAGGATAGCGATCATAATGTTTCAATGCCAGGCCGGTGCCGCGTACCACGCTTTTTAAAGGATCATCGGCAATATGAACGGGCAATTTTATTTTCGCAGCGAGTCTTTTGTCAAGCCCTCGAAGCAATGCGCCACCTCCTGTGAGATACAATCCCCGTCTGTAAATATCTGATGCCAGTTCCGGAGGAGTAGTTTCCAGTGCTTTTAAAATTCCTTCTTCAATTTTGAAAATTGATTTATCAAGCGCTTCAGCAATTTCCTGGTAGCTCACCATTATTTGTTTGGGAATACCTGTCACCAGGTCGCGGCCATTTACCGGCATATCATCCGGCGGGTTGTCAATATCTTTCATGGCTGCACCAATCTGTATTTTTATTTGTTCCGCAGTACGTTCTCCAATTAATAAACTGTGATAACGGCGTAGTGCTTCCATAATATCAGCAGTAAATTCATCACCTGCAACTCTTATAGATTGGTCGCAAACAATACCAGCCAGGGCAATAACTGTAATTCCGGTGGTACCACCACCAATATCAATGATCATATTTCCTACAGGTTCTTCTACATCTATCCCGATACCAAGAGCTGCAGCCATAGGCTCATGCAGAAGATACACTTCTTTAGCTCCTGCCTGTTCGGCGCTGTCCCTTACGGCACGTTTTTCTACTTCGGTGATGCTGCTTGGTATGCAGATCATCATGCGCCAGCTTGGAGGAAATAAAGGTTTTTTAGGATATATTTTTTTAATCATCTCACGGATCATCAGTTCGGCTGCATTGAAATCCGCAATCACTCCATCTTTCAAAGGCCGCACTGTGCGGATACTTTCATGGGTTTTTTCATGCATCATCAATGCCTTTTTACCAACTGCCAATATGTTTTTGGGATTATTTCTGTCCAATGCTACAATGGAAGGTTCATTTACCACCACTACGTCATTATGGATTATAAGAGTGTTAGCTGTACCAAGATCTATGGCAATTTCCTGTGTAAAAAAATTAAAAAGGCCCATGTTTTATTTGAGGTATTGAAAAATTACTAATGCCTGCAAAGTTGTGGAAATAATTTGGAATTACAACCTATTACTATTGAAGGTTTTTTATATGAAACGTGATTGGAAAAATGATATTGTTTTAAAGGTAATATATTGTTATTATATTTTTTTAAAGACACATTTCTGAATTTTTTTGTAAGAAAAATCATACAAAATTGCTGATCTGATTACGCACCGGGAAAAAATTTTAAAACCCAAAAGCATTAAAAAAATTCTTTGGTAACATCATTGCCACAGAACCCTCCTGCATCATTCAGACGGGAACAAATATTTCCGATTCTTATTTTTATTCTAAAATCTATTTACTTCAAATGCACTGATATCAATAGGTGTGCTTCTTTTCTCAAGAATGTCGCTAATGATTTGTCCGGTGGCCGCTCCTTCAGAAATACCAAGCATAGCATGACCACCGGCTATGAATAGATTTTCATATTTATTTGTTTTTCCTATATAAGGCAAGCCGTCCGGAGTAACAGGGCGAAGACCGGTCCATATTTTATCTTTAGGAGGAAAGTCAATTTTCAAACCGGGATAAAACAATTTTACCGATTTATAAATTCCTTCCATTCTTTTTATTAGAATAGTGTTATTGTTACCACTAAATTCCATAGTGCCGCCTATACGAAGCCGATGTTTCCAGGGCGTGATAGCACAACGCCCATCAACCAATATAGCGGGATACCGGATATTTTTTTCAACATGATCATAAGTGTAACTATAGCCTTTGCCTCCTTCAAGTAACAAATGGATACCAGCCATTTTTGCCAATTTGGGCAGCCAGCTACCCGGGCATAATACAACATCGTCGCCTGTAAATTTTCCATTATCAGTAATTACCTCTTCAATTTTTTTGTGATTTTTCCTGAAGCCTGTAACAGTAGTATTTAGTTGAAAATTGACACCTTTTTTTTCAAGGTAATTTTTCATCGCAACCATAAACTTTCCAGGATGAATATGTGCATCGTCTTTAAATAAAACGGAACCATAAATATCAAGCTCCACATCGGGTTCCCTTTTTTGTAATTCTTCCCGGTTGAGTATTTCCACCCCGAGGTTAAATTTTTTTGCAGCTTTTGATAATTTTATTTCCTCTTCAAAAGCCTTCTCTGAATGGCACATCATCATGCAACCAATTTCTTCCATGTCAAACACATTGCCTATATCATCTCTTATTTCATTCATAAGCCTACGGCTTAAATTTAGAAGTCCACTTAAATAAGGTGCATTTTTTTCAGCCGTTTTTTGATTACTGTTTTTATAAAATTGCAATGCCCATTGAATGAAAGGTATGTTCAGACGGGGTTTTATATAAAATGGACTAGTGCTGCTGAGCATATATTTCAATCCTTCTGAAATGATCCCCGGAGATGCGAGCGGCACAAAATGACTGGGGGATAAAAAACCCATGTTGCCAAAAGAACAATTGACAGAAATATCTCCACTGTCAATCACTGTGACTTCGTAATTATTCTTTTGCAAATAATAAGCTGTGCAAAGTCCGTTAACGCCGCCACCTACTATAAGAATTTTTTTCATTTTAAAAACTATTCGATTTTAATAATATATAAGCCATCTGCAGTGAGCTATCGACTTTCAATAAATCCGCATGAACCCGGACCGAAAGATTCATTCCTGTCCGAATCGGAATAGGTGGCCTGGCTGGATCATTCGGAGAGGCAACAAATAATCTAAATTTCTTTTTAGGGCTACCTCAATTAACCAATAAACTAATTAACCTAACAGCAAACCAACAAATAAACCCAATTTCTCTTTAACACTACCCCAATTAACTAATTAACTAATCAACCTTTAATATCCACCTGGTTTTTCAACAGATCTTCAAATTCATCTCTCTTTCTTATCAAAACGGGTTTCCCATTTTTTACAAATACTTCTGCGGGCTTCAGACGTGAATTAAAATTGGATGTCATTTCAAAACCATACGCACCGGCATTGTAAAAAACAAGGTAATCGCCTTCTCTTATTTCAGAGATCTCCCTGTCTGTAGCAAATGTATCTGTCTCACAAATATAACCTACCACTGTATAAATTTTTTTAGGCGCATTTTCATTACTTATGTTTTCAATACGATGGTATGAATTATAAAACATAGGCCGTATCAAATGATTGAAACCGCTGTTGATCCCTGCAAAAACAGTGGAAGAAGTTTCTTTCAAAACATTCACCTGCGTTACGAAATATCCTGCCTCGCTCACCAGGAACTTTCCCGGCTCAAACCATATTTGCAAATGTTTATTTCCGGGATTAGGATGGTTGGCAAAAGATTCTTTCACCTTTTGGGCCAGCAGGTTGATATCCGTTTGTGAATCGCCTTCTTTGTAAGGAACTTTAAAACCACCACCCAAATCAATAAATTCCAGTTCTTTAAAATAAGGAATGATGTCAAACAGTTTTGCGATCCCTTTTACAAAAACATCCACATCGCCAATCTCACTTCCAGTGTGAATGTGTAGCCCCTGTATGAATAGATTATTTTTCTCTACACAATCCAATACTTTTTCAAGCTGATCGACAGGAATACCAAATTTACTTTTTTCGTGTCCGGTAGAAATTTTAAGATTACCACCGGCTAAAATATTAGGGCGCAAACGAATGCCTACAGGGTAAGAATGTCCGAATTTTTTTCCAAACTTTTCCAGGTTGGAAATACTGTCAATATTAATATGGACTCCCAGGTTTTTGGCTTCTTCTATTTCGCTGAAGGCGATTCCGTTGGAAGTGTATAAAACTTTTTGAGGAGCAAAACCCGCATATAGTGCAAGTTTGACTTCATTAATAGAACTGCAGTCCACATCAGCTCCTATTGATTTTACATAACGAAGAATGTTGATATTGGTCAATGCTTTTGCCGCGTAAAATATTACGACATCCTGCTGCGCAAATGCATTTTTCAACTTAGCATATTGCTCTGCAATTTTTTCTGCATGATAAATATAAACGGGAGTTCCGAATTCCCCGGCGATTGCTGAAAGTTGATGATTCGATAAAACCTCGGACATTTATTAGTTGGATATTATTAATAATGTGATAAAATTTACTGATAGATATCGGGTATGAAAAAGGAAATAAAACTTTGTATTACTGATCTTTCCGGCTTTTATCTATGCCTTTTCTAAAAAACCGTTTGCTTCCTCATTTTTTATTTCTTCCGAAATAATTTCTGAATTTCCCTCTTCTTTTTCATCCTCTTCTCTATCATTATTTTCTTTACTATTAATTTTGGTTGCTTCAATTATTTCCTGGTTTAGGATCTCTTTTATTTTTGGAAGATCGTCTGCAGAATTAATACCAAAATAATCCATAAAATTTTTTGAAGTGGAATAGATAAGCGGCTTTCCTACAGCGTCTTCTTTTCTTCCTGAAATTACAACGAGTTCTTTTTCCAAAAGCTTTTGAACGGCATAATCGCAATTTACCCCGCGTATTAATTCTATCTCCGATTTGGTTACGGGCTGTTTGTAGGCAATAATGGAAAGAGTTTCTATTGAGGCTACAGATAATTTTTTCAAAAATTTATCGCCGTTAAGCTGAGCTATGGTTTTATGATATTCCTTCTTTGTGAGAAACTGCCATCCGCCTCCGCTTTCTACCAGGCCGAAAGAATAAAATTCGGAATCATACTTTTCGCTTATGGCATTTACACCCGCTTCTACCTGTTCTGGTGTAGCGCGGTCTTCAATAAATCCCATGGCACTGTTCAGCATTTCTACCACGTCGCTAATTGCCAATGGTTTTTCACTCGCAAATATCAAAGCTTCAATATGTGGGATGATTAATGATAGTTCCATACCTCAACCCCTAAAGGAGTTATTATTAAATTAATTTTATTGTTCCAAATTTTCCCGATCCCCTTCAGGGGTTAGGGGTTTAACCCTGCAATGCCGCGGCTCCGCTCACAATTTCTGTAAGCTCTGTAGTAATAGCTGCCTGCCTGGCCCGGTTATAACTTATTTTTAATGATTTCAAAAGTTCATTTGCATTTTCAGTAGCCTTATCCATAGCCGTCATCCGGGCGCCGTGCTCACTTGCGTGGGCATCAAGGATGGCTTTATACAATTGAGTATTTAAAATTTTGGGCATTAATTCCTCCAGCAAAATATTTTTGTCCGGTTCAAAAATAAAATCGGCTTTTGTATTTCCTTTTGTATTTTCTGTTTTTTTAACCGGCAAGAATTGTTCGTCCGTAAAAATTTGTGCACCTGCATTTTTAAATTCGCTGTAAACCAGCTCCACAGCATCTATTTCTCCTTTGGCAAATGCATCTAATCCAAACTTTGCGGCTTCCACTACTTTCTCAAAACTCAACTCAGAAAAAATGTTCCAATAGCGGTCGATTACTTTAAAATTATTTTTTGAAAAATGCTCATAACCCTTTTTCCCCAAGGGAAGAATTTCCACATTTTCTTTGGCAAATTGTGCAGCATATTTTTGTTTTATAACCTGCTTCACCAATTTGATAAGATTGCTGTTGTATCCTCCGCACAGGCCCCTGTCGCTTGTAACCACAATGATCAATACTTTTTCCACGGTCCTTTGTTGGGCAAGCGCGAGGCTGGTATCTCCTTCGGCATTTCCAACAATATTTCCCAACATTTCTTGTAGTTTTTGCGCATATGGCCTCATTTGAATGATGGCATCCTGTGCCCTTCTCAATTTAGCGGCACTTACCATTTTCATGGCCTTGGTAATTTGCTGCGTGCTCTGAACACTTTTGATGCGGTTCCTTACTTCTTTTAATGCACCACTCATAATTTTCGGGTTTAAGGGCTGCAAAGTTAAGCGAATGAACCTATAAAACAATACGGTGTTAGTAATGGGTGCAATTCAAAATGTCGCTTTGTTTTTTATTGCCTGACTCCCTTTAATCCCCATAAAACAAGAAGTAAAAAATTTCAGATTCCCAATTCCATCCTTTGATTTAACTTCAACAAAAAATTATTTATTGAATACAGTTGATGTTAAAAATTAGTACACTTTCTCCAAATAACACTCCGACGAAATAGTCACTTTTTCAAACCAAATAATATGAAAAAAAATATTTTCAAAAATGTAAAGAGCAGATGGGCCGCCATATTTGCTTTACTCCTTTTTTTGGTACCGATAATTTTCTCCGGCTTTAGCTGTACCGCCCAGGATCTTACTTTGCTGGCTCTTTCAAAAGCCGATCATACCCTGGCGATTGTAGATCCGGTTACAATGAAAGTAATTGCACGGGTGCCCGTCGGTGATGATCCGCATGAGGTTGCCGCATCATCCGATGGGAAGACGGCTTATGTTTCTATATATGGTGGCGGCAGTTTGCATGAAATCAATGTGATTGATCTTGTTACACGAAAGCCTTTATACAATATAGATACAAGACCTTTCTACGGGCCGCATGGTCTTACATTTGTTGGCGGTAAGCTATGGTTCACCGTTGAAGGATCCAAGTGTGTGGCGCGCTATGATCCGGCAACAAAAAAAATAGATTGGTGCATGGGCACAGGACAGGATCGCACTCACATGATCTATGTAACGCCCGATCAGAAAAATGTTTATACGACGAACGTAAGTTCCGGCACAGTGAGCTTATTAGTGGATACCCTGCTCGCTCCTCATGGAGGCCCAATGGGTCCACCACAACCGTCCGGAACGCAACCACGCCCAATGGGTCCACCACATGGATTTCAACTGCGCAGGCAATGGATACAAACAGTAGTTCCTGTTTCAAAAGGTTCCGAGGGATTTGATGTAACACCCGATGGGATGCAGCTATGGACTGCATCTGCAAATGATGGAAGTATTGCCATCATTGACCTGGCCACAGGAAAGGTAGTTACTACCATTGATGCGAAAGTATTGGGAGCGAACAGGCTCAGGTTTACACCAGGCGGAAAGCGCGTGTTGGTCTCAAGCCTTAGAACCGGCGATCTGTATGTTTTTGATGTGGCATCTCATGAAGAAATAAAACGGATAAACATTGGGCATGGAGGAGCAGGTATTTTAATAAACCCGGATGGATCCAAAGCTTATGTAGGATGCACTCCTGATAATTATGTTGCCGTAATTGATCTTAAAACACTCGAAGTGATTGGCCATATTAATGTTGGCGGAGGGCCCGATGGGCTTGGGTGGGCGGTGAGGCGTTAAGTTATGTTAAGAGTACATTCATAGAAACAATATCAGGCCTTTCTAATCTATCCTTTGTTTCATTCCTCATTCCCATTTTTTCTCCGAACTTGCGGATAAGAAAGAATAGCGATGAAACACAAGATATTATTTTTTATATGCCTCGTTGGGTTTGTATGTTGCGATGCGCAGGTAAGCCAACCAATGAACAGTTCATGGCTCGTAAAGTTGCAAAGAAAAGATGGTAGGCAGGTTCCGTTTCAGATGGAGAGACAACAGGAAAAGGGAAAAATAGTTTTGTATATTATTAATGCAAAAGAGCGTATCAAAATAACAAACGTACAAACAGCCAGGGATTCCCTATTCTTCACCATGCCTGCCTTTGAATCGTCTTTCAGGTTGCGAATGCTATTTGATGGCGATATGACGGGAACTTATATAAAAGGGACTGCAGGGGCTACGCAATACTGGCCTCTTCATGCTTATGCAAATGTGAAAGATCGTTTTACCGCCCGAAACGGAGATGCAAAAAATAATATCTCCGGCAGGTGGGATGTTAGCATCACACGGGCTAATGGGACGATACGCAAAGCCGTGGCCATGCTGGTACAACAGGGAAATAAATTAACTGGAAGTTTTCTAACGCCTTCTGCAGATTACCGTTACCTCGATGGAATTGTTAGCGGCGACTCACTTAAACTATCTGGTTTTGATGGCGATAATATTCATTTATTTAATGCAGAAATAGAAAATAACCATAACATTTCCGGAGGAGTTTTTTATAACGGATATGCCGGTAAAGAAACATGGACGGCAAAAAAGAATGATGCCATTGAATTGCCGGAAGCAGTTGACCCCACACATTTACGGCCCGGAGAAACTAAGTTGAATTTTACTTTCAACGACTTACACGGTAACCCTGTATCTATCACTGATGGACGGTTTAAAAACAAAGTAGTGGTAATACAGATCATGGGAAGCTGGTGTGCCAACTGCCTCGATGAAACGAAGTTTCTTGCAGACTATTATCAAAAGAACCGTTCAAGAGGTGTAGAGATCATTGCCCTGGCTTATGAATTGACCACCGATATTAAAAGATCGGAAACAAGCGTATCTAAATTTCAAAAATTATTTAATGTGCAGTACCCAATACTCATAACAGGTGTTGCCGCAGGAGATGATCAAAAGACTGAAAAAACATTACCCCAGCTTACGCCCATCAGGTCTTTTCCCACCACTATTTTTATTGATAAAAAGGGAAACGTAAGGGACATACATACCAATTTTTACGGGCCTGCCAGTGGTGAATATTATATAGAATCTAAAAATAAATTTTACGAAGAGGTTGATAAATTGCTTAATGAAAAGTTGTAGGTGGTGGGTACCACTTCGAATTTGACTCAGTACAATACTTGTTCTCCGGATTGAAGGTTGCCAACCTTTTCGCCTGAGTTTTTAAATCTGAAAATAATTTGCTGAAGGTTGGCAACCTTGCGCTTTCCGATAGTTACAGGAATTGAAATGCTCCCGATTATTGAGGCAATGCCATTAGAGTTTTGTAAGTTGCGTTTTAAAAATAAATAAGTGACTGAAAATTTCAATGATAAAGTAATCTGGATTACAGGAGCCTCTTCCGGAATTGGTGAAGGGTTGGCTTATGCTTTTTCAAAAGCCGGAGCGAAACTGATACTATCAAGCCGACGGGTGGACGAACTGGATAGGGTGCGGAATGCATGCAGCAATGTGGAAAAGGTAAAGATACTTCCACTGGACCTTTTAGATGTTTCTTCATTAGAGGCAAGAACAGCGGATGCTATTGCCTGCTTTGGCCAAATTGATATAATGATACACAATGGCGGCATTTCCCAGCGTTCACTCGTAATAGAAACAGAGATTGCGGTGCAGCGTAAAGTAATGGAGTTGGATTACTTCAGTTACATCACCATCACAAAAGCATTGTTGCCTCATTTTATGGAAAGAAAAAGCGGGCATTTTGTAGTCATGAGCAGTGTAATGGGTAAGATCGGAACTCCCATGCGATCGGCTTATGCTGCGGCCAAGCACGCCTTACACGGCTACTTCGATTGCCTGCGTGCTGAAGTTTCGCCAATGAATATTAAAGTAACCATCTTAACTCCTGGTTATATTCAAACGAATGTTACACGGAATGCGGTTACCAAAGATGGAAAACCATTGGGTGCCGTGGGCCATGATATTGCATCAGGCCTTCCTGCAGATGCCGCAGCCAAACAAATATTTACGGCCATTTCTAAAGGCGCTTATGAATCCTATATTGGAAAATTCGGATCCGAAAAGATGGCTCTTTTACTTAATAGGTTTGTACCGGTTTTTATTATAAAAAAGGCGCCCGGCCTTATTCCTAAATAATTGTATAGAAGATTCTTTATCATTGCGAACAAGCTACCTAATCCTATAAATTTTACACACCTTATTTGGGTAAGTTATCATCCTCATTAACTCTTTTATGAAATCAAAACTTATTATTGCAATACTGCTTTTCTCTTTCATGTACTGCTTTTCGCAGGACTACCTTATAGTAAATACAATACAGGGTAAAGATTCTATTGCACTTGCCCAATTAAAATATGAGAGAAAAGACTATGGGTTTGGCGTTAAGGTTTACCGGCTTTTGCCGCGCGTAGGAACGAAAGGACCTGCCCGCCTCAGGCTGGTTTTCCTTGTCCCAAATGCAATATGGATGGTTACTTTTTCTTTCAAGAGAAAAAGTAACAACAACCTTTAACAGAATAACCCGTACCCTGTCTGTTGCATGACAAACCTACATGGAAATCGCCACAACAGGTTTATTACTTTCAAGGGCAAGTTTCCTGGTGTAGATTTTAAAAAGCTGATTGAAAAACCCCTGCGTTTTAGGAACTGTGATTATAAGATCGATTTCTTTGGTTTCCGCAAAAGTGACGATGGTTTCTAAAAAATCAAAAGACCTTAAAAAAAAGAATTCAGGATTATAATTCTTAAGTTTAAATTCCATTTCTTCTTTTTCGATCTTATAAGGTTCAGAAAGCTCAATATAATGTTCACTGTCTATATTCAGGATATTAAGGCTTGAGTTGAAGAAATCCAAAACTTTTTTAAGAGAATCAAAAGGCGTTTTACGTGCCACATCTTTAAAATCTGAGGCGAAAAGTACATTATCTATCTTTTTGAACTTTAGATCAGGAGGAATGATCATAATCGGAGTGTTTATATTACTTATCATCTTAAGCGTATCGCTTCCAATGTTAACATTCGACCTTATTGATCTCCCATTAATACCCATAATTACCATATCAATATGGTTGCTTAAAACGTACTTTGAAATATTATCAATAAAAGGCCCTTCCTCCGATTCCATAGTAATTTTCTGATGAGGGTTATTTTTAAGAAAGTCTTTTACAATTTGCAAATCAGCATCTGTTGCCTTTTTCCTGG
>JGI20206J14855_1000022_pt1 | contig 51642 bp, 39 predicted proteins | sample NGESurdeep092012_6_FD_14855 | JGI IMG/M metagenome (IMG submission 14855) | reverse complement strand
CTTTGTCGTGCCTCCTCGTAATGACATTCTTAACGTCGTTGCGAGGAGCCTCATTAATTTTTATTCATTACTAAGATGCTAAGGTGACGCGGCAATCTCATGAGTTGAAAGTGTAAACATTTTGGGAAGGAACACTTTCTTCCGATTGATGAGATTGGCCGCCTGCGGCGCTATTCGGGCAGGCTTCGGCGCATGAAGTTTATTAAATTTGAAGTTTGAATGTGCGCCTCGCACTGACGGTTATAATGAAATCCTTGTTTCAGTTAATGATTAATCAGATGTCAATTCCGCACGTTATTGCAGGGAGCTCGTTCAGTACGTCATTACGAGAGCCTCATTAATTTTTATTCATTACAGAGATGCTAATGACGACAGAGCAATTTGCTCATTAGGAAAGGAATGACGGATAATAAAAAGGCTTCTTCTTCCAATAGATGAGATTGCTTCGACGCTCGAAGTTTATAATAATTCGAAGTTTGTATGAGCGTCTCGCAATGACGATAAAAAAGTAAGTATGAAAATAGATTTAATAGCCGGGGCACGTCCCAACTTTATGAAGATTGCTCCTATTATTGAAGCAATAGAAAAAGCTTCAAAAGAAGAGAAAAATATCAGTTACCGGTTGGTACATACCGGCCAGCATTATGATAAAAAGATGAGTGGTAATTTTTTTGAGGAGTTAAATATTCCTGAGCCGCACATCAACCTTGAATCGGGGAGTGGCACACAGGCCGAACAGACTGCTACTATCATGATACGTTACGAAAAAGTATTGATGGAAGATAGGCCCGACCTGGTTTTGGTAGTGGGCGATGTAACTTCCACCATGGCGTGTTCTATTACAGCGAAGAAGTTGAACAATATAAAAGTAGCACATGTGGAAGGTGGAATCCGTTCAGGTGATCTTACTATGCCTGAAGAAATAAACCGCATGGTAACTGATGCCATCACAGATTATTTTTTCACTACTTCTGAAACTGCGAATGATAATTTGCGGAAAGCTGGAATAAGCAACGATCGGATATTTTTTGTGGGAAATACCATGATTGATACTTTATTAAAAAACCGTTCCCGGTTTATAAAACCGCCTGTATGGGAAAGCCTACAATTAGAAACCGGAAAGTATATTGTTATGACCTTGCATCGTCCGGCCAATGTAGATGAAGAAGAGAAATTAAAAGAATTGATGCAGGAGATTATTAATAATAGCCATGACTTGCCGCTGGTATTTCCTGTCCATCCAAGAACTGCTAAAATCTTAGAGCATTTAGGAATTGTGCATCCAAAATTACATACGATAGAACCATTAGGCTATCTTGAATTTAATTATCTCGTAGAGCATGCCATTGCGGTAGTTACCGATTCAGGAGGAATTACAGAAGAAACCACGGTAATGGGTATTCCCTGTATGACACTAAGGGATAATACCGAGCGGCCGGAGACAATCACAATGGGTACTAACGAATTATTAGGAACTAATCCACGGGCTATAAAGCCTGCTATGGATAAATTATTTACAGGAGAATGGAAGAATGGAAGTATTCCTGATTTATGGGATGGGAATACGGCGAGAAGGATAGTAGAGCATTTATTGAATTTGAAAATTGAATGAGTTAGGCTGGAAGTTATTTAAATCAGAAAGTATTTTTGCAAAGCAAGTTATTTAATTATAAATTTGTTAATTATTTTTTAAACATAAATTTTATTTCTCAGATGGGTGTTTAGTAGTTTAAGCTCTTTCCTAAAGTAAATATATATTTTTAAATCATTTTCATTATTCTCATTGTAAATTAAAACTCCCCTTATGAAAAAACAATTTTACTCTCAAAAGTTTTCTTTAATACCAGGTGAAATTTCTGCTAATAAGAAATTTAAGGGTTGGCCAATAGCCTTTATCACTTTACTCATTTCGCTTTTTAGTTTAAATGGTATTGCTCAAACGATTAGTAAGGTAGGAATATCAACTGCTGCGGTTTGCCCCGGTTCTACGGTTTCAATTAGTTTTACTGTAACTAATGGAACTGGTGCAGCTCAAACATTTACTACTTCAACAAACTATACGCTTTATGCAAGTAACAGTTCAGGCACAGGATTTATATCAGTGTTTACTACCACATCTGCTACTGCCCCTGCCCCGGGTGCAGGGAATACCGCAGTCATTACATTGAGTAATTTAACGACTCCTGCATCATTCCCTCTTGGTACAGGATATAAAGTTTCTATTAGTTCTGATGCCCCCAATATTCCTTCAAATTCTGGCACTAATGTATCTCCTCCTTTTGCCATCAATAGTAATCCTACAATAAGCTATTCCAAGGTATTTGCCAGTTGCCAGGGAAATGATGGGTCAATTAATGTAACTGCCAGCGGTGGAACTTCACCATATACTTATACCTGGACAGGTTACCCGACAGCTGGTAGTTATTCAGGAAGTACTCCAGCAATTACAAGTTTGCCAGTTGGTGATTATACTATAGTAGTTAAAGATAATAATGCATGTACTGCTACTGTTCTGGGTATTGCCATTAGGCAGGCACCACCAGTTTCTGTAGGTATAAGTGAAAATATCCCCACTTGTGCAGGGAATGATGGTTCTATAAGCGCTTTTAGAATTGGCGGAGTTTATGATGGAATTAATGCAATACAATATAATATTAATGGTGGGGTATATCAAACATCTGGTATATTTAATGGGTTAACTGCAGGTACTTACACTGTAACTGCCAAGGATTCAAAAGGATGTGTTGGATCCATTTCTGTTAATCTGCCAGTAGATATAAGGCCAGCACCTTCGGTTGGATACCAAATTACCGAACCAGGATGTGCAGGTAATGACGGGACAATTACGGCATATAGGGTTGGAGGGGTTTACGATGGAATACATCCGATCCAATTAAATATTGATGGTGGCGCATATCAAACGGTGGATGCAACTAGTCCTTTAGCTTTATTCAGCGGTTTATCTGCCGGAACTCACACTGTAACCGTAAAAGATTCAAGAGGCTGCACCGGAAGTGCAGCAATAGTTTTAACTCAGGCTGAGCCACTTGTATTTACTCCCAATGGCTATAATATAAATGTAAGTTCTTGTGGCGGTGGAAGTGATGGAGCAATTGTAGCAACTGTTTCGGGCGGTGTGGCCCCATATACTTACACACTGAATTTGAGTGGGGGTGGGCTTGTTCAACAAGGAGTTTCTTCATTACAAACCTTTGGATTTACCGGACTTCTACCAAATACAGCATATACAGTAACTGTAACAGATACTAGAGGATGTGGTATCTTAAAACCTGTGACCCTTTCTCAAGAATCTGCACCAATAGCTGCTGTAAATTATACTGGAAATGTAACTTGTAAAGGTGGCAATGACGGGTTTATAACTTCATGGCAATCTGGTGGTGTTCCAGGATATATGTATAGTAGTGATGGTGGTACAATTTACCAGGATAGTTATAGATTTTTAAATCTGGTTGCCGGAACCTATAATGTAGTTGTAAAAGATTCCAAAGGATGTAAAAGTGCTCCGTTACAGGTAACTATTGCAGATGGAACAGTTGCTTGCACACAGGGAAGAATGGGAGGTAATACAACTGATAATAATTCGAATGGGGTAGGAAGCGCTGTGGAGGAGATTAACCCACTTTCTAAAACAGAGTTGAATACCTCATTAAGCATACAAGCATATCCAAATCCTTCAGCTCCCTCATCTGATTTTACCTTAGATGTTCATGGCAATAGTACTGACCAGGTTATGATATTTGTAACAGATGTATTAGGCAGGAGATGTTACCAGGCCCAGGGAAATGCTAACCAACAATACAAATTAGGCAGCAATCTTAGACCAGGTATCTATTTTGTACAGGTATTGCAAGGAGATAATGTTCAAACAATCAAAATTGTTAAAGAATAATATTAAAAGGTATGAGATTAAAGGCCACCCAGAGGGTGGTCTTTTTTGTTTGAGTTTTTATGCAGATGATAAAGAATAATAAGGCTTTTAGAATGAAAATAGAGAGTTGGCAATCCATTTGGCTTTTAATATTTACCTGGAATTTGTAAATGCAATTTATTCTAAAATAAAAATCCGAATATTAGTTCCACTATTATGAAATCAGTCAACCCAATAGTTTTTTAAAAAGTGATCCTGAATATTTGTTCAGTTATTGTTTGTCTTTTACCTAAAAATTTTAGTTTTTTTTCTGGTAATTCATCCTTATGAATCTTCTAATAAAAGGAATAAATAACCTGTGATACCTGGTAAAAATAAAATTAATAATGAAAATCACCATTAGATTATCCATTATCGGTGCCGCGTCTATTTTCTTTTTATCCTCATTTAAAAAAAATGAAAAGGTTATCCTGTCTCATTCAAATACTATAATTGTAGGCGTAAAAGACTATCCAATTGGCGTGAGGTATTTATATGCCTGGCTTAATAAGATATACAATACTGAGGCAATTTCTAATAAAAATTTTTCTGTGTTAAGGGAATTTAGTGAATTAAGTAGCGACAGGGATACAGCGGGAAAAATAGTTATTTCGGTAGGTGATACTCATTTTAGTAATGATGAAGATGTAAAAAACTTATCTCCCTATTCATTTATTATTAAAAAGAAAGGCAACCTTATTATTATAAGGGGTACAGATGATATAGGAACGAACCTGGGAGTTTCCTATTTTTTAGATCATTATTGCGGTGTGAGATTTTACCTGCCCGGAGATCTATTTACAACTATGCCCAGGGAACATACCATTACATTACCCGCAACTATTGACGTTGAGAGAAGTCCATATACAGAGAATATTACCAGCACCGGGTTCTCAGGAACCGGTGATCCTAATCATCCACACGATATTCTTCAATGGGATTACTATTGGGCTCAGATGAATGGATTAGTCAGAACTACCTGGGGCTCATTTCAGCATACGATGAGTGGAATATTCTTTGATAGCACAATCATGAAAAAGTACCCTGAAATTTATCCGTTGATTAATGGGAAAAGAAATTTTCCGAAGTCTGCTAATGACCAGGGTTTCGAGCCCGATTTTGCCGAACCGCATTTGGTAGATGCTTCACTTTATGCTGCCGTAAAATACTTTAAACCTAATCCAACTATTAATTATATGGCATTCTCAGTCATGGATGGAGACGGATATTCAAAAGAAGGGAAGATGGGGAAGTTTCTTGCTAATTATCCCCAAACACCGAATGGGCAAGTACAGGGTTATACCGATGCAAATGCAAATTTCTTAAACAATTTATCATTGAGATTGCCGAAAGAATTAGCAAGAAATGGTATTAGCGGCAAAAAACATATAGCCTATATAGTTTACAGCCAGGTGAGAAATATCCCCAATTTTAAATTAGCGCCTTCTATTTTACCCATTACAGTATGGCATTTGAGTAATGCATTGGTGGATAGTTTTTACTTACCCAATGGACCCTTAAGTAAATGGACAAAAGTAACTTCGAACATAGGAAATGACGATTGGGCTGAAGGCAAAGGTTTTATTTATCCGAGAATTTATACTACAATTCTATCTAAATATTTAAAGAAGATAAAATCTGAAAAATTAAATTTTAAATACGCCCATATTGAAGCGTATCCTAATTGGGCGTTAGATGGTCCAAAATTATATGAGATGGGTAAAATTTATTGGAACCCTGATATAAATATAGATTCTTTGCGCTCCCAATTTTGTAGTGATTTATTTGGAAAAGCATCTAAGCCGATGCACAACTATTTTAATACTGTTGAATCAATAAGTACCTGGCTCAATAATCATTCAGATATTCCTACCCATATGTTCAACTATATTGGCCAGCTATCTTTAGATGATGCAGGAATGTTAATGGTAAAAGAAGCCAGGCGGTTTTTAGATGAAGCTGAGAAAGTGAATGGAACCACAGATGACGAAAGAAAAAGGATTGATTTTTTTTCAAATGGTTTTAAAATATCCGAATACTTTTTTGAAATTTATAATTCGAGAACGGTCGATACTGATATAGTAAATGAATTAAAAGATTATTTAAAAAATATAGTGACAGGAAACCAAATGATGTTGAATATTGCAACGGATAAAGACTTTCTAACAAAGATGGATGCATTGGTAGATCAGATAGTGAAGGGGAAGAAATGAGATAAAATTTTGCAAGGCAAGACGATCTCTTCTGCGACCTGAACGATATAAATAATGTGAAAATATGAAGATACTACAATGTGGTTCGTGAGACACGAACCATGGCGGAGGGACGATCTCTTCTGCGACCTGAACGATATGAATTAATGTGCAAATATGAAGATACTACAATGAGGTTCGTGAGGCACAAACCATGGCGGAGGTTTGTTTTAATAAGGATTTTAATAAATGATTGAAAGAATAAAAAAAGGATGGAATATTCTCAAGAATATGGGTTGGCGTTATACAACATTTCGTATAAAGCATGAATTGTTGAGGAGAACAGGAATTTTGAAGAAAAAATTTCCAACCAATCCAGTATTTAAACAATTTATCAGTTTAGAACAATGGGAAAATCAAAACATAAATTTCTTTTTCAAAAACCGGGAATCATTATCATTTCCAAAAAATCCAACTTCCGAAATCAGAGAGAGGTTTCAAAAATTGAGAGAAGGAAAACTTTTATTTTTTAACAGCATCGAATTTAATATTGGTACCCATTATGACTGGGTCACTAACCCTGATACGGGTTATAAATATGATATCAACAAACACTGGACGCAGATTGCAGATTATTCAAAAGAAGCAGGAGATATAAAATATGTTTGGGAAAAATCAAGATTTTCTTTTTTGTATGATGTCATTCGTTATGATTATCATTTTGATGAAGATTGTGCTGAGTTTGTTTTTTTGGAAATTATTTCATGGATTAATGCAAATCCAATTAATTGCGGGCCAAATTACCGTTGCAGCCAGGAGACGTCTTTGCGTGTACTGAACTGGACATTTGCATTGTACTATTACCGCAATTCTTCTTTTCTTACTGAGGATATTTATAATAAAATTCAATTTGCTATTTATTGGCAAATAGATCATGTTTATCAGAATATTGATTTTTCCAGAATTGCCGTTCGCAACAATCATGCAATTACAGAAACTTTGACTTTGTATTTGATTGGGTTGTTGTATCCGCAATTTCCCGAAGCAAAAAAATGGAAACAAAAAGGCAAAGCCTGGTTTGAAGAAGAGATTGCTTACCAGGTTTATGATGACGGAACCTTTCTTCAGTTTTCCATGAACTATCATCGTGTAGTAGTTCAATTGCTGACATGGGCAATTGTTTTGGCAAAAAAAAATAATGAATCATTTTCACCTGTCGTTTATGACAGAGCTAAAAAATCTCTTCAGTTTTTGAGAACCTGTATGATTGATGAAAACGGTTATTTGCCTAACTACGGCGCTAATGACGGCGCGCTCTTTTTTAAGCTAAATGATGGAGCATACAGAGACTATCGGCCATCTTTAGACGCTTTGGCAGTCGCATTAAAAATTGACCTTTCATTTCCGGTAAAGTATGAAGACTTTAATTGGTATGGTTTGGAAAATAAATTATTGAATCTTTGGGCACCAACTAAAGGAATCCATTCATTTGATAAAGGAGGATATTATATTTTTCGCGAAGCAGATTCACTTACATTTATAAGATGCGGCAATTATAAAGATCGTCCTTCGCAAGCAGATAATCTGCATTTGGATGTTTGGTACAAAGGCCAAAATATTTTATTAGATGCAGGAAGCTATAAATATAATACTGATGAAGATACTTTACGGTATTTTATGGGGACTGCATCGCATAATACGGTAATGCTTGATGATTACGACCAGATGAAAAAGGGGGCAAGATTTATATGGTATAACTGGAGCCAGAGAAAAGATGCGATTATTGAAGAGACAAAAGATACTTATCATTTCAAGGGTTCTGTTTACGCATTTGAGCATGTTTCAAAAAATATTTTACATGTAAGAGAAATAATAAAAATAAAAGGGAATCCTGAATGGACCATAAAAGATACTATAATCAATAAACCATCTGGTGTTTCCATGAAACAATTGTGGCACTTACCATTGCAGCATTTTCCAATAAAATGGAAAAGTAATAATGGAAATAATGAAGCTATTGAAGAGCAGATTACCGGAGGATTTATTTCAGAATTATATGGTAAAAAAGAGCCTTGTGAGATGATTATTTTTCAAACGATGGATAAAAAAATTATTACTGAATTTGAAATAACTGCCAGCAATGAAGGTCGTGCTGCGGGTGAATAAATAAAAAATGGGATTGACTGCAACGGGTCCAACCTAATAATAAACAATGAAAATATTACTGCTGCACCAATATTTTTTAGAGGAAGATGATTCCGGCGGATCAAGATGGAATGAAATGGCAAAAATTTGGGCAGATGCGGGCCATGAGATGGTAGTTTTAGCCGGAATGATGCATGCAAACGGATCTGAAAAAAGGCAGGAATATAAAGGCAAACATTTCGTGCAAAAAAAAGAGGGTAATGTTATAGTTTGGCGCTGCCATGTTTCTGAATCTTATAATAAAAGTTTTACAGGAAGGCTTTGGGGATATTTTTCTTTCATGTTTTCTGCAATGTGGGCGGGGTTGTTTAAAGTAAAAGGAAAATTTGATGTGGTAATAGTTACTTCGCCGCCATTATTTGTAGGTTTCAGCGGATATCTTATTTCAAGGTTTAAAAGGATTCCATTTGTGTTTGAAGTTCGGGATCTTTGGCCCGAGTCCGCCATTGATACCAGAGTGCTGACGAATAAATCGATCATTAAAATGGCTTTTGGGTTTGAAAGATTTATTTATAAAAAAGCAAAGCTGATCAATGTACTTACTCCGGCATTTTATAATACTTTGAAAAATATAAAACATGTCCCGGAACAAAAATTGATAATGATACCAAATGCTTCTGATTTTGATTTGTCAGAAGAATTATTACAAAATTTTGATAGAGAAAATTTTCGTAAGCAAATGGATTTGGATGGAAAGTTTGTGATCACTTATGTAGGAGCTCATGGCGTTGCCAATCATTTGCAGCAGATTTTGGATGCAGCAAAAAAATTGGAAGATACCAATGTTTTGTTTTTATTAATTGGGCAAGGAATGGAAAAGGAAAAATTAAAGAACAAAGCTCTTGAATGGAAATTAACGAATGTTCGTTTTATAGATTCGGTTCCCAAAAAAGAAGTGTTCAAATATATTCTCGCCTCTGAGATGGGTGCATCTGTCTTAAAAAAAGCCGAGGCTTTCAAAACTGTATATTCTAATAAAACCTTTGATTATATGAGTTGTAAAAAACCTGTGCTGATGGCTATTGATGGAGTGTCACGCGACCTGGTGGAAAATGCGCAATGTGGAATTTATGTAGAGCCAGAAAATATTGATGAATATAATAAGAAGATCAGGATGTATTTAAAAGACGAAGTGCGATTGCAAAATGAAGGTGATAACGGATACCAATATGCGAAAAATAATTTTGACAGGGGTACCCTTGCGAACAAGTACATACAAGAGATAAGGGATAAAGTAATATTACAAAAATAATGGGAATTTATTAAATTTATATATTGAACTAATTTTATTTCAAACTATAAAATACAAATCCTTTTTATTTGTTCTTTTACTGTAAGAAATGAATCATAATTTTGCCTTTGCATGTTTTACAGGAATTTTTTTAAGCCCTTTTTAGATTTTATTATTTCACTTGTAATTTTTATTATCCTGTCTCCATTGTTTATTTTAATTATAATTTCGCTCTTTATTGCCAATGAGGGGAAACCTTTTTTTACCCAGTTGCGTCCGGGTAAAAATCAAAAGATCTTCCGGCTAATCAAGTTTAAAACTATGAATGATAAAAAGGATCTTAAGGGAAACCTTTTACCGGATTCAGAAAGATTAACGACAACCGGAAAATTGATCCGGAAAACTTCATTGGACGAATTCCCCCAATTATTGAATGTCTTAAAAGGTGATATGAGTATAATAGGGCCGAGGCCTTTGTTGATTGAATATTTGCCTTTGTACAATGATTTTCAAAAGAGAAGGCATGAAGTGAAGCCTGGTATTACCGGATGGGCACAGGTAAATGGCAGAAATGCGATAAGCTGGGAACAAAAATTTGAATATGATGTTTGGTATGTAGATCATGAATCCTTTTTTTTGGATGCCAGGATATTTTTTCTGACCATAAAAAAAGTTTTTAAACCGGAAGGAATCAGTTCTGCAAATTCAGTTACTATGGAAAAATTTATTGGAAATAAAATTTAATGAAAAAGACGTTTTGCATATATGGGGCTAGTGGGCATTCAAAGGTAATTATTGAAATATTAGAAAGATCAGGCATTGATATTAAGGGTTTATTTGATGATGATCCCGCAAAAAAATTACTTTTTGAATACAAAGTAACAAATGAAAAGTCTTTTTTACAATTTTCTAAAGCAATTTGGTTAATTGGAGTAGGTGATAACGAAACAAGAAAAAAAATAGCAAAAGATAATTTATTGAATTATGGATTCGTTGTAGATAAAAGTGCTAATATTTCAAAAAGAGTTGAGATGGGGAGTGGAACAGTAATAATGCCGGGAGTAACTATAAACCCGGATGTTAATATTGGGAAGCATGTAATCGTAAATACTAATGCTTCTGTAGATCACGACTGTATTCTGGACGATTATGTACATGTTTCACCCAATACTACTCTATGTGGTGGTGTAAGTGTGGGAGAAGGGACTCATATTGGCGCAGGAGCTGTAATTATACCAGGTATTAAAATTGGGAAATGGGCGAAAATAGGTGCCGGTACTGTAATCATAAAAGATGTGCCGGATCATGCAAAGGCCGTTGGTAATCCTGGCAGAATTATCGAATCGAACCACAAATGAACAAAAACATCAAAACTCAATAATAATTTATCATATTCCATTATTAAAACCATTATTTTGCATTTAATCATTAAACTACTTTATATCAAAATTAATTCATACGCATGGCATTTTTAACCAGGAAACAGATTAGCAATATGGGTTTTGCCCATGTAGGAGAACATGTCTACATTTCTGAGAAAGCTTCTTTTTATAATCCTTCAAAAATATCAATGGGCAGCCATATACGGATTGATGATTTTTGTATTTTTTCGGCAGGAAACGGAGGAATTGAATTGGGGGATTTTGTTCACATTACTTGTTATGTTTCACTTATTGGCGATGCAAAAATAAAAATTGGCAACTTTTGCGGGCTTAGCTCAAAGGTTGCTGTTTTCTCAAGTAATGATGATTATTCAGGACATTCACTACTTGGTGCAAAGCTTATTCAGGAAGAACATCGGAATGTTACCAACAAACCTGTCATTTTTGAGGATTACACTACAGTTGGGGCGTTAAGTGTGGTTTTGCCTGGGGTTACTATAGGCGAAGGAACAGTAGTAGGAGCATTTTCATTTGTGCGAAAGAGCCTTAAGCCTTGGGGAATATATATCGGAAACCCATTAAGGTATGTGAAAAAAAGAAGCAAAGACATGCTTCAATTTATTCCTGAATTAAAAGAAAATTTGATACGTGAAAATTTTAAAGATGACAACGTCAAGGATAATCTTTTGATTATGGAGAATAAAAAACTTAGTGTTTAAAATGAATTCTAAAATATGGCTTTCTCTTCCTCATATTGGAGAAAGTGAGCAAAAATTTGTAAAGCAGGCTTTTGATTCCAACTGGGTAGCCCCGCTTGGGCCGAACGTGGATGGCTTTGAAAGAGACCTGTCAACTTTTTTAGAAGAAGATACTCATGTGGCTGCTCTCAGTTCAGGTACAGCAGCGTTACACCTTGCGCTTATATTATTAAATGTGCAACCCGGAGATGAAGTGATTTGTCAAACTATGACATTTTCTGCGTCTGCCAATCCCATTCGTTATTTGGGGGGTATTCCGGTTTTCATTGATAGCGAAAAGGATACATGGAATATGGATCATGGCATTTTGGAAAAAGCAATAAAAGAACGCACATCCAAAGGCAAGAAGCCAAAAGCAATTATTCCTGTACATCTATATGGGATGCCTGCAAAGATGAATGCCATTATCGCGATAGCCGAAAAATATGAGATACCAGTTATAGAAGATGCTGCTGAAGCATTAGGATCATCTATTAATAAGAAAAAATGCGGCACTTTTGGAGATATGGGGATCTTATCATTTAATGGTAATAAAATAATTACCACTTCGGGAGGCGGCGCATTGGTTTCAAAAAATGAAAAGTATATAAAAGAGGCTACTTTTCTCGCTACCCAGGCCCGTGATAAGGCACCGCATTATCAGCATTCCCAAATCGGGTATAATTATCGTCTTAGTAATATTAGCGCAGGGATTGGAAGGGGGCAAATGGAAGTATTACCACAAAGAATTAAACAACGAAGATCAAATTTTTCTTTTTATCAAAATGAATTAATGGATCTGCCCGGTATTTCTTTATTGAAGGAGCAGGAAGGATTTTTTAGCAATCGCTGGCTTACCACTATTTTAGTTGACCATGTCAAAAGCGGAGGGATCACACGCGAGGATATACGCATAGGGCTTGAGAATGAAAATATAGAGTCCAGGCCTCTTTGGAAGCCAATGCATCTTCAACCCATTTTTAAGGAATATCCATTTTACGGTAACGGAGTAGCTGAAGATTTATTTAAGAATGGCTTATGCCTTCCTTCAGGAAGTAATTTAAGTAATGAAGAATTAAAAAGAGTTTTAAAATGTATTCGCAGTATGTTTAAGAGATAATTTTAATAGAGTAAGGAATTTTACTGAGCCCTGTCAATAGGAAAATATCTTATTATGGGGCTTTTTCTTTTTAGAAACTTCAAATAATCTATTTTGCCTCTGAACCTAAAAAAGAAATTTTCTGGAGGCCCAGATTAAACTTTTCTATAATTATTAGTCAAATTCTATAATTATTAGTCAAATAAATTATTTTTGCAAAAATTTTTAATTAAGCTTTTATTGACTTTAATAACTTAAAAGTTTTCTGGTACGTTTATTGATTTTGTTTTTATTTTGAAGATTAAAAACAAAAAACAATTAGAGTATCAAATTTTCGTTTTATAACCCTTATCCGTCTGAGAGACTGAATTGATCTTAAAGATTTGACCCCAAAAGTCCTTTATGCTAGAACGATTTTTTAAAAATAAATATGCGCCACGTTGGATAATATTTTGTTGCGACCTGACGCTCATCACCATTTCATTTTTATTTTCATTTTTATTAATACGACATTTATTAGTTGACCTTCCGGGAGTAATTAAATTTCTTCCTGCTGTTTATATTAATGTAGCCGTGTATTTTTTATGTGTATTATTTTTCCCATTATATCGTGGAATTATCAGGTATTCAGAGATTAACGACATTATTCGTATAATTAAATTTGCTTCTTTACAATTTGTTCTTTGGCTGGCTATTTATTTTATTGATACCAAATCAATTGTCACAGGATATCTTCCCATCCCCTTATTGATCATTAATTTATTCAGCGTAATTTTTATACTGGTCATGTTCAGACTCCTCGTCAAAGAAATATATTCTAAAGCTTCCCAATCTAAATCAGGGAATATTACCAGGGCAATTATTTATGGAGCCGGGGAAATGGGACAGGTTACTAAGCAAGTGTTGGAGCAGGATCTGAAAAATAATATGGTTGTCATTGGTTTCATTGAAGATAGCAGTTCAAAAATTGGAAAAAATTTGGCGGGATTACCTATTTATGATGCTTCAGGTTCTCGCCTGGTAAACCTTTTCAAACAAAAACAAATAACTCATTTATATATTGCAATTGATAAATTGTCAGTTGATAAAAAAATTGCCATATCTGACCTATGCGCGTCTTTGAATATAAAAATCAGCGTTATTCCGCACGCCAGCCAATGGCGTGGTGGTCTTTTTGAAAAGAAGCAGGTAAAAGACCTGAATATTGAAGATCTCCTGGAAAGAGATGAGATCAGTTTACCTTTTGATATGATCCAGAATACCTATCAAAATGCAACTATAATGGTGACAGGTGCATCAGGTTCTATAGGTAGTGAGATATGCAGGCAACTATCGAAATTCAAATTTAAGAAACTGATTCTATTAGATCAATCCGAATCAGGTTTATTTGATCTTGAATTTGAACTGAAAAGAAAGGATCAACAACATCTTTTGAAAATTGAAATTGCTTCTATCAGAGATGGAGCAAAACTCAAAAAAATATTTTCTTATCACAGACCTGATTTTGTATTTCATGCAGCGGCTTATAAGCATGTTCCGTTAATGGAGACTTTTACCAGCGAGGCAGTACTCACAAATGTTTTTGGTACAAAAGCTGTTGCAGATCTTGCATTTGCTTATAAAGTTAAAAAGTTTGTAATGGTTTCAACCGACAAGGCCGTGAATCCTACTAATGTAATGGGTGCTACCAAAAGGATTTCTGAAATTTATATACAATCTTTGAGTGATAGGCCGGATTCTAATACTGAGTTTATAACTACCCGTTTTGGAAATGTACTGGGCTCTACCGGAAGCGTAGTTTCTACATTTAAGAAACAAATCAATTCGGGGGGACCTGTTACAATTACCCACCCAGATATCACAAGATATTTCATGACGATTCCTGAAGCTTCCAAGTTAGTTTTGGAGGCAGGAAAAATAGGTGAATCCGGTGATATTTTATTATTTGATATGGGAAGTCCTGTAAAAATAATGGATCTTGCTAAAAGGATGATACAATTGGCAGGTTTCAAGCCTGCAGATATTCCCATTATCAATACAGGATTGCGTCCAGGTGAAAAAATGTATGAGGAATTATTTAAAGACTCAGAAGAGTTTGCGGAAACTTATCATCCCAGGATATTAAGAGCTAAGAAATCACCTAATTTGAATCCTGAATTTGATTCACTTATACTTGAACTGCAACAGGCTGCTTACGAACATAACAATGATATAATTCCATTCATTTTGCGCAAATTAGTTCCGGAGTTTAATTCTACCTTATCCAGTTTGAATGGATCTATTATTTCATCTCCGGTTTTTGAAAAAATAAACCAAATCTATGAATAACTTCTAACTTAATTTATTTTACAATTATAGTTAAATATTGTTTTGATTTAATTAAAAAATAGCTTTCAAAGAGATTTGAATTATCTCAGATATAGTACTTAGAAGTTTAATTGCAATATTTTTAATATACTTTTTCACACAAATTATCAACCTTTATACGTACGATTATGTCTGGGTACCTAAACTTGTTGAACAAATTGTGTTTCTAAGAAATTTTATTTGCAATTTAGCGTTGTAATATAAGATTTTGGTAAGTATTAAAGCTGATTTCCTTAAAAATCAAATTAAAAAAGTGAAATATATTATAAAGTAGAAGGAGGATTTCTTTCTTCTTTTCTAATGTAATTATTTTTGGCCTAAATACATTTGCCTTAGAAATCCTAAATAGTAAACATGAAAATTATATTTCTTTCGTTTGGTTTCTTTCTCTTTTTCTATACGGTGAATGCACAAAATTTTCATTTAGATTTTTTTGCAGGGACATCTAATTATCGCGGTGATTTACAGAATAATGGATTTCCATTTAACCAGGCACATTTCGCGGGTGGTGCAGGATTATCTTATGATCTTAATGAACATTTCTCACTAAGAACAGGCCTTACTCTTGGAAGAGTTTCTGCTAATGATAAATATGGAAAGAATAAAGCAAGGAATTTGAATTTTACGTCTAACATTACCGAAGGGAATCTTGAATTACAGTATTTTATTACGCCGTTACTTCAGCATTCACTTACTCCTTATGTGTTTGCCGGTATTGCCGTATTTCATTTTGATCCTTATACATATGACACCACAGGTAAAAAATATTATTTGAAACCTCTAAGTACCGAGGGGGAAGGTTTTCTGCCAGGTGTAAAAAACTATAACCTTACTCAAATGGCTATTCCATATGGTGCAGGAGTAAAATTAAATTTGAGTGAAGATATTAATGTTGGATTAGAAGTAGGATTTAGGAAATTGTTTACCGATTATCTCGATGATGTAAGTACGACTTATGTAGATGAGTCGCTTTTACTCGCTAATCGTGGTGCTACGGCAGTCGAATTAGCTTACAGAGGGAATGAACTTAAAAATGGTGATCAGAATTACCCTGCAGCTGGCGCAAAAAGAGGAAGTCCTAAAGGGAAGGATATGTATTATTTTACCGGGCTTACTATGTCATTCAGGTTAGGGACCGGAAATTATTCAGAGCGGCATTCAGAATGGGCTTGTCCAAAAAATGTATTATAAATTTTTTAAAAGATAATTATTAGAAAAACATATTGATAATTAAAAAAAATAATAAAAGAATTAAATCCGCTGAAATTCGGATCAAAAAGGTTTATTAATTGAATCTTTAATTTAAACACCAATAAAACCACCTTATGAAAACGCTAACCTTATCAGTAATCCTGATGATTTTTGTAATGGACGTTAATGCACAAAACTTCCATTTAAATCTTTTTGCCGGAGTTGCAAATTACCAGGGAGATCTCCAGGACAAAGCATTAACTTTTAACCAGGCACATCCCGCGGGCGGAGTGGGGTTTTCCTACGATATTGCCAGTCATTTTTCTATCAGAACAGGCATAACTTTAGGGGAAGTCTCCGGAAATGATAAATATGGAAGAAATAAGCACAGAAACCTCAATTTTTCTTCAGCTATTACTGAAGCAAATATAGGTCTCGAATATTACATCACTGCTCCGATAGAGAAGCATTCCCTGACTCCATACTTATTTGCAGGCATAGCAGTGTATCATTTTGATCCATATACTTTCGATAGTACCGGCAAAAAATACTTCTTAAAACCTTTAAGTACAGAAGGAGAAGGATTTATACCCGGAAGAAACAATTATAATCTTACTCAGATGGCTATCCCTTTTGGGGCCGGAGTTAAATTATCACTTAGCGACAATGTAAACGTTGGTTTCGAGGTTGGATATAGAAAATTATTTACCGATTATCTTGATGATGTAAGTACAACCTATGTTGATGAAAGTGCTTTGCTCGCAAACAGGGGAGCAAAAGCTGTTGAATTGGCTTATAGAGGTGATGAAATTAAAAATGGAGTTTTGCAATATCCTGCAGCAGGATCTAAACGCGGCGATCCGAAATACAAAGACTCATATTATTTTACAGGTCTTACACTTTCATTCAGGCTTGGCGGTGGAGGATTGGGTAAATATACTGAATACAGATGCCCGGGTAGTGTTTTGTAACTTTGAAAATGATTTTTAGATTATTGAAATAAAATCAACATCAAGTTCTAGGGGCAATAAATTCCTGAATCTTTTTCATATCTGGCATCTTGTATCTTTGCCTTTGATATGGCTTACAAAAATTTACAGGAATTTATTGATATTCTTGAAAAAGAAAATGAACTTATCCGTATAAAAGAATTTATAAGCCCTCATTTGGAAATTACTGAAATAACTGATAGAATCAGCAAAAGTAGGGATGGTGGTAAGGCATTACTTTTTGAAAACACAGGGTATGGTTTTCCGGTTTTGATGAATGCTTATGGAAGTAATAAAAGGATGTGTCTGGCTCTCGGAGTAAACAATTTGAATGATGTAGCCAAACAAATTGAAAATTTATTTCAGCTTCTTTCTTCTCCTAAAGAAAATATTTTAGACAAATTAAAACTTTTACCCAAACTTGGCCAGTTTGCAAGTTGGATGCCCAAAGTAATTAGTGGAAGGGGCGAATGCCAGGAGGTAATCATGAAGGATCCGGATATTACTAAACTTCCGGTGATAACCTGTTGGCCAAAAGATGGCGGACCATTTGTAACTCTACCAATCATTCATACTAAAGACCCTAATAATCATTCCCGAAATGTAGGCATGTATCGCATGCAGGTGTTTGGCCCAAAACTTACCGGTATGCATTGGCACAAACATAAGGTTTCGGCAAAACATTTTAACGAATATAAAAAGTTAGGAAAAATAATGCCGGTGGCTGTTGCTCTTGGAGGCGATCCCGTCTATGCTTATTCGGCCACGGCGCCTTTACCTGAAAATGTTGATGAATATATGCTTGCAGGGTTCTTAAGAAAGAAAAAAGTAGAGTTGGTAAAATGTATTTCCCAACCTGAAGTAGAAGTGCCTGCAGATGCAGATTTTATAATAGAAGGTTTTGTAGATCCCAATGATGAAATGATTTGGGAAGGGCCATTTGGAGATCATACCGGGTATTATTCCTTGCCCGATTGGTATCCAAAATTTCATATCACAGCTATTACACATAAAAAAAATGCTGTGTATCCGGCAACAATTGTGGGTATTCCACCGCAGGAAGATGCATGGCTGGGGAAAGCAACAGAACGGATTTTTTTGGCCCCGATAAAGATGACCCTTGTACCTGAAATAATTGATATGGAAATGCCGGTAGAAGGAGTATTTCACAATCTTGTCATAGCCAGAATTCAAAAAGATTACGCAGGGCAGGGACAAAAAGTAATGAATGCAATGTGGGGCGCCGGGCAGATGATGTTCAATAAAATATTGGTAATTACTGCCGCTCCTAACTCATCCTCCATAGGAATTCTCTCCGACAATAAAGAGATAACGGGAACTTTTGATATTACTGAGTATTTCGGCTTGGCAAAAGATGTTTTTAAGAATTTGAATCCATCAACAGACATTTATTTTTCGCAGGGACCGATGGATGTATTAGATCATAGTTGTAGTAAAATGGGTTTTGGGGGAAAGATGTGTATTGATGGAAGTTTCAAATTTGACGAAGAAAAAGATGATCATTTTTCGTCTATGCATCCTCGTTTTTCATCGGAATCTGCAGATGAATTATTTAAACTATTTCCTGAAATAAAAATTATTAATTTTTCTTTGATCGAAAAAGAGATCCCTTGTTTGTTGATCTCTCTTGAAAAAAACAAAAAGGGTCATGTGAAGGAATTGCACGAATCAATTTGCAGGTTAGAGTTTGTTGAAGGGATAAAAATGATCTTATATGTGGAGCATACCGTTGATGCAAACGACCTGGCTGTTGCTCTCTGGCGCTTTTGTAACAATCTCGATCCTAAACGGGATCATTTTACAGTAAAGAAACATTTATCGAAGAATTTGAATCAGTATGTTGCCTGTATTGGCTTTGATGGTACTTTAAAAACAAAGCAATTCGATGATTTTTACCGCGACTGGCCAAACATTATTATCGCCGATGATAAAACCATTGCATCAGTAGATAAAAAGTGGGGGAGTCTTGGTTTAGGAAATTTTATCCCCTCACCATCTTTGAAATATAAAAAGCAGATGTATGGAGAAGAAGCCGTGGCTGATTTTTAAATATTATTTTACCTAAATATAAGCTCTCCGGAATCTTAATAAACCTTAATTCCGGACTTTTACGACAACATAGAAATTCTTTCGAAAACCAAATATCCCCACGCATTCAAATACACCTGGCTTGTCTTTTCAAAATTGATATCATCACCGCCAAATACATTACGAAAAACACCCTTTACATTTTTCACATCGAAATTGATACCGTCGATACAGCAATTTAGAATTACCAATACCTGGTTGTTTTTTCGTTTACGGAGATAAGCAAAGACCCTGTGGTCATCGGGATGAGAAATGATTTGAGTGAATACATTAGGATCTCCCGCGCGAAGTGATTTATTATTGGATTTAAGTGTTAATAAAGTTTTATAAAAAGAATGTAATTCAAAATTTCCATTCCAATCAATCTGATCTTTATCAAAAAATTTTAATCGTTTTTTATTAGGTAATTCCTGGCCGGAATAAATCATAGGAATTCCATTCCATGTGCAGGAAAACACACCGAATAATAGTGCCGCATCACCATACTTTTCATATTCAGTTCCATTCCAGCTATTTTCATCATGGTTTGATGTATAGTAAACCCTGAAAGCGCTGCATGGGAATTCCGTTACTGATTTATACAGCACAGTGATTAAGCTTTGAAGGTTCATCCTTTGGTGATAAAATTCTTCCGATGCGTGCATCCATCTCCAGGTATAGGTAGCATCGAATACCTGGTGATATTCAGGATCCTCGCATTCTCCAAGCCAAAAAAGATTGTCTTTAATCTTTGAGATTTTTTTCTTTGCCTGTATCCAAAAATCAAGGGGTACGAGATGAGCCATATCGCAACGATATCCATCAATATCACATTCTTCTATCCAAAATCTTAATACATCTATCATATATTTCCATACATCAGGTACATTATAATTTAATTGCGACACATCAGTCCAGCCATGAGGATGAAGCACGTCTTTATTTTCGTCCTCTACATAAAATTCCGGATGTTCTGTAAGCCAGGGGTGATCGTTACCGGTATGATCAGCAACAAAGTCAATGATTATTTTGAAACCCATTTCATGTGCTTCACTTACGAGGGTTTTAAAATCCTCCAGGCTTCCAAATTCGGGATTCGTATCTGTATAGTTTTCTATTGCGTAATAACTGCCGAGGCTCCCCAACCTGTCTCTTTTGCTGATAGGAGTTATTGGCATAAACCATAAAATCTGCACTCCCATATCTTTTAACCTGGGGAGATGTTTAGAAAATGCAGCGAAGGTGCCCTCTGGCGTATATTGTCTTAGATTTACTTCATAAATATTGGTGGAATAGCTCCAACAGGGATGCACTTTATTGATCTTTTTATCCGACATAATTTTTTATTGAATTAAAATATTTGTTTTAGTAAAAAACTAAAATTAATCATTATTATTCTTTCCGGCTTTTGCTTATTATCTACTTTGTAACTTTGACGTAGAAATGAAACTATGAAAAAATTTAATGTTCCGGTTATTTATCGCAGCTCTTTGATCACGGCGATAAAGAACCGCCGTAAGCTGGATGATAAATTAAAGAAAGATTATACGCCGAGTTTATTGGATTTTGGTGAAGTGCAAGTATATCTTGCACGCCATTTTGGATTTTGCTATGGTGTGGAAAATGCGATTGAAATTTCTTTTAGAACAGTGGAAGAAAATCCTGGTAAAAAGATTTATTTACTGAGCGAAATGATCCATAATCCTCATGTAAATGATGACCTGAGAAGCCGCGGCGTAAAATTTCTGATGGATACTAAAGGCAATTCTCTTATACCTTTTGATGAACTTTCTGAAGGTGATATTGTAGTGGTTCCGGCTTTTGGAACTACTTTGCAAATTGAAAAGAAACTTTTAGAAGCGGGTGTTGAAATTGAACAATATAATACTACATGCCCCTTTGTAGAAAAAGTATGGAATAGAGCTGAAGCAATTGCCAAAAATAATTATACAGTAATTGTACATGGAAAACCTCAGCACGAAGAAACACGCGCAACCTTTAGCCACAGCGCTGTTCATTCTCCTACTGTTGTGGTAAAAGATATGAATGAAGCGATGAAGCTGGCCACCTATATTTTGGGAACAAATAATCCGGAAAAATTTTATACTGAATTTGGTGGCCAATTTTCTGAAGGATTCAAAGTGGAAACGGATCTCCAAAGAATTGGCGTAGTCAATCAGACTACTATGCTTGCAAGCGACACTCAGGCAATAGCAGAATTTTTGAAAGCAACGATGATGAAGAAATACAATTTGACAGATTCGGATATTGAGGAAAGATTTGCAGATACAAGAGACACGCTTTGTTATGCCACTAATGACAACCAGGGCGCGGTGTATGCTTTATTAGATACACCTGCAGACCTGGCAATTGTTTTAGGAGGATATAATAGCTCCAATACTTCGCATCTTGTAGAATTGTGCGAAGTAAAACTGCCCACTTATTTTATACGCTCCCAGGAAGAAATTATTTCTTCTAAAGAGATCAGGCATTATAAGATTCATGAAAAGAAAGAAACTACTACTCTTTCCTATTTATCAGATAAAAAACCGTTAAGGATCCTAATTACAAGTGGAGCAAGTTGCCCCGACGCATTGGTAGAAGGTGTGATCAAAAAAATGATCAGTTTTTATAATTGCGATAAAACGATTGAAGATATAACCCGTGAATTTATTGGGATATCTGAAAAAATGGCAAACTCTGTTTTGTAATAGTCGTGAGTTCTGTGGAAAGTAAATGCCGCCACAAAATCATTAAGGTACGAGTGAAATCGGACCTATTTCTATTTTTCTTTTGTTTTAAACTTTTTAGTTTTATTTTTGTGCAACTTTACACAAAATAAACTCATTAGAAATGACAAAACAGGAAGAAGAAAAAATAGCCATAAAAGGAATTTTATTAGTTACTCTTTTTGAAATATTGGCTATGTTAGTTTTTTGTGCCATTAATCTTTAATATACTTTTTTCAGTGATCAAGTCCTGATCAATTATTTAAGTGGGAAATTTTATCCACTTTTTTCTTTATTTTTTTTGATTAACCCCATAAGAAAACCTGGATATGGAGTTAAATGCATCATTCTTTTCAATTATCATAAATTGGAACCTTTTTTGTGAAGTTTACTTTTTAGCGCTTAATTTTTAGACGCCTTAATTTTTTTTAAAATTTGATTAAAATGAATACAAATCGATTAAGCAGTACTATTTGTAAGGCACTTAATAGCCAGATGACCAAGGAAGCGCATGCTTCCCAAATTTATTTATCTTATGCAAGTTGGGCAGATTCTAACAGTTACCAGGGAATTTCAAATTTCCTATTTCGTCATGCCAATGAAGAGCGAAACCATATGATGAAATTTTTAGAATATATATTAGAACGGGGAGGAACTGTAAAAGTGGAAGCGATACCTGCTCCCGGGCCTAATCCTGTAAATGTTTTTGATTGTTTCAAAAAAACTTTTGAACAGGAGGTAGGCAATACCGAAGCAATTTATAAGATTGTAAAAATGAGTTTTGATGAAGGAGATTGGGCTACCTGGAATTTTATGCAATGGTTTGTAAAGGAACAAACAGAAGAAGAAACATTAGTAATGAGCATGCTTGATAAAATTAAAATTGCAGGCGGCGAAAAAGCTTCCGGTGAAAGCTTGTATTCTCTGGATCGCGACTTAAAATCTACACCCGATGAGGCAGATTTAGCAAGAAACAAAACGGTAGAGGCCCCTTAAACTTTTTCGGAATATTTTCTCTCAAAATATTAGTTGCTTTTGAAAGGATTTTTTTATAAAATTCTTTAAATAAAGTATTGCCCCCATTGATTAAAAATATGGTCCGCGATAATTAAACAATTGTTTGATTAATTTTTCCATACGTAACTTAATACCAATTCAATATTGGGATGTACGCTTTTTGCTACAGGACAATTATTTCCGGTCTTTTCTAAAATTAACCTTTCTTTTTCATTTATATTTTCAGGCAAAGAAACAGCCACTTCTATTTTAGCAACACTTCTCGGGTCACTTGCCATGTGTTTGGTAACATTTGCTTTGGAATTGGTGATATCAACATCCATATCTGCAGCTTTGATTCCCATTGTAGTAAGCATGCAGGTTGCAAGAGATACGCATAATAGATCGGTTGGCGAAAATCTCTCACCTTTTCCACGATTATCAGTAGGTGCGTCCGTTTCGATAGAGGATTTACTTTGAAGGTGTTCGGCTTCGCAGCGCAAATTTCCTTTATATATTATTGATGCAGTCATTGTATTATTTTTGTATAAATTTACAATTAATATTAATTACACCAGATGCGAAAAATATTTTTCCTTTTAATAATGGCCCAGGTATCCATTCATTCAAATGCACAGGATAGCCGAAAAGAGCGCCAGGAGGCAAAAAAGCAGCATATTAATGATATGGCAAAACAAGATGAAGAAGGAGTGATAACCTATAAAAAAAGTTTCGCCTTTGGAGCAAAATTGACTACGGATGGTTATGGAGTATTCTTTGAACTGGGCCGGGCCAGTTCAGTAAGAAAATCAATTTTGTATCAATTAGAAATCAGTGAGCGAAAAGATGTCAAAGAAGATAAACAAACCAGTTATTTCTCTAATTCAGCTCCATATATATATGGGAAAGAGAACTTTTTTTACCCGGTAAAGCTAGGAGTGCAACAGCAAATTTTACTTGGCAATAAATCAAATAAAAATGGAGTGGCAATTACTGCAAACTATGGTGGAGGTATATCTGCTGCCATTTTGAGGCCCTATTATTTACAGGTACAAAATGGAAATTCAATACAGTATGTAAAATATAATTCTCCCGATAGCGCTCTTTTTTTATCTGGCAACATTTTAGGTGGTCCTGGTCTGAATAAAGGTTGGAATGAACTTACTGTTACTCCAGGCCTATATGCTAAGGCTGCAGTGCGTTTTGATTACGGAACTTTTAATGAAATTATTTCGGCAATAGAAGTTGGTGTAACTGCTGAGTATTACGATAAAAAGATTCCGCAGATGGTTTACAATCCGGAAAAGCAATTCTTTTTTGGTGGCTATGTTGCCATCATATTTGGTAAAAGAAAATAGCAGTTTGCTTTTTAAGATTTTACTAAAATAAATATTCAAAAATAATGAGTGATGAAATTATAGCGGAAGAGATTATTAAACCGCGGAAACCAACCTGGCTCAGGGTAAAATTACCGATAGGAGAGGAATACAAGCACGTAAGAAATATTGTAGATACTCATAAACTTCATACCATTTGCGAAAGCGGTAATTGTCCAAATATGGGCGAATGTTGGGGCGAGGGTACTGCTACCTTTATGATACTTGGAAATATTTGTACAAGAAGTTGTGGATTTTGTGCGGTTGCTACCGGAAAGCCTTTACCTGTTGATTGGCAGGAACCGAAACGAGTAGCTGAAGCAATACATTTAATGAAAGTAAAACACGCGGTAATTACTTCTGTTGACCGGGATGAATTGAAAGATGGTGGTTCTATTATTTGGTACCATACTATTAAAGAAGTAAGAGAATTAAATCCTCAAACTACTTTGGAAACTTTGATTCCCGATTTTAAAGCAGAAGAAGAAAATATTCAACGCATCATTGATGCTGCTCCCGATGTAGTAAGTCATAATATAGAAACAGTAGAGCGTTTAACACGAAAGGTTAGAATACAGGCGAAGTATTGGCGAAGTATGGAAACTCTTCGGTTCCTTAAAAAAGGAGGGATGAGAACAAAGAGCGGTATCATGCTCGGCCTTGGTGAAACCAAAGAAGAAGTGATACAGACCATGCAGGATCTCAAAGACAGTAAAGTAGATGTAATTACTATCGGGCAATATCTGCAACCTACTCCCAAACACCTTCCAATACAGCGTTATGTGCATCCCTCCGAATTTGCTGAGTTTCGTGAAATTGGATACCAAATGGGTTTGGATTATGTAGAAAGCGGGCCGCTTGTTCGTTCCTCTTACCATAGTGACAGGCATGTACATGCCGGATTAGGAAGAGAAGCATGGAAAAGAGCTAAGGAATTAAAAGCGTTGGCTGCCGTAAAAAACAATTAATGTTATTCTATCAATTGAAGCATAACTAACCAGGTTTCTAAAGCCTCTATAAATAAGCACAATTGCAAAGAGGTATTTTTTTATTTACTTTAAATTTTTTAATAAAAACCTGGTGACAAAAATCGTTTTATTTATAATCCTGAATTATTTTTTGCAGGCTGTTAATGCTCAAGTAAAATGGATCAATCTTGATTCATTGTATCAGCCGCTACCTTCTTCAATGCATGTTTTTAAATCAACAGATTCATTAGATGGTAAACCCAATGTGATGTATTATGCCATTGCTGATTTAAAAGATAAAAATTTAAAATTCACGACGGATACGACGTATCGTAGAAGGATTACGCCTTTTCTGTTCTATCAAAAAAATAATCAACCGCTGCTGGTTGTCAATTGCTCTTTTTTTTCTTTCGCGACCAATCAAAATTTAAATGTGGTTTTAAAAGGCGGGAAAATAGTGAGCTACAATGAAGAAACGATTGCAGGCAGAGGAAAAGATACCCTTACATATTTTCATTCTTTTTTTGGAGCGCTGGGTATTTCAAAAAAAAGAAATGCCGATATAGGTTGGGTTTATTCAGATTCTTCTAAAAATTTTTTATATGCTTCACAACTTCCCGTGAATTTTATTCATGATTCTATTAATAATCCATCATGGGATTATATAAAAAAAATGACTTCAATTGTTAGTGGTGATTATTCGGGAAAACATTTTTTATCTTCTTCGTCTTTTAAAAAATGGAAAATGCAGACAGCCGTTGGTGGAGGGCCGGTTTTATTACAGAATGGTGAAATAGAGATTTCCAATAATGAAGAGAGAAAGTTTGCAGGCAACCAGGAATTTAATCATGAACCAAGAACAGCGATTGGTTATACAAGAGACAATAAATTAGTTATTTTAGTTTGCGAAGGAAGAAGCAAAACGGCTGCGGGACTTACACTGATTCAATTGGCACAAATATTAAAAGATGTTGGATGCGTAGAAGCATTGAACCTTGATGGCGGAGGAAGTTCGTGCATGCTAATCAATGGAAAAGAAACGAATACTCCCTCCGGTAAAGGAATCCAACGACCTGTTCCTTCTGTTTTTTTGATTGAAAAGAAATAAATAGAAATGAAAAATAAAAATAATAAATAAAGAATAGGAAGGTCAGTAAATGAACGTATAAATAAAATTTCTGTACAACAATTTGATAACAATTCAAATTACAGTAAACAAACCTACCTACCGTTAGGCAGGCAAATCATTCGGATTCCTATTTCTTCTCAAACACTTTCTCCCCATTCACAAAAGTCATCAACACTTTTGTATTCAGCACTTCCTTTTCGGGGGCATTCATCAGATCCGTGTCCAATAGAACAAAGTCTGCAAATTTTCCTTTTTCAAGACTTCCTTTTTCATGCTCTTCAAAATTGGCTTTCGCTGCCCAGATAGTCATTCCGCGAATTGTTTCTTCGCGTGTGAGCGCATTTTCCATTTCGAAACCTCCCGCCGGCCACTCTTTTGCATCCTGGCGAAAAACTGCTGCATAAAAAGTTTTAATGGGAGAAATATCTTCTACCGGAAAATCGGTGCCAAGTGGTATCCACCCGTTTTCATTCATTAGTTCTTTATTGGCATACGCATATTTTAATCTTTCTTTTCCAATGCGGTCGCTTGCCCAATACATATCTGAAGTAGCGTGAGTGGGTTGTACAGATGGAATAATATTATAATCACCAAAATAATGAAAATCAGTTTTATTCACAACCTGCGCATGCTCTATGCGCCAGCGCTGATCATTTTTTCCTTTTAAATATTTTGCATAAATTTTCAATATAGTTCTGTTTGCAGAATCCCCAATTGCATGAGTACACATCTGCAATCCATGTCCAGAAATAATTTTGGCGGCAGAATCAAAATGTTCGGGCGATTTTAATAAAAAACCACTCCATCCCGGTTTATCAGAATAAGGTTGCAGTAAACACGCACCTCTTGATCCTAATGCTCCGTCTGAAAATAATTTCATAGCACGCACATTAAGCCGGTCTGTTTTTATTTTTCCATTTTTAAAAATGAAATCGTAATCCCGCTTAGAATCAGAGAGCATTACGTACATACGCATTTTTAACTGACCACTTTTTTGAAGAGAGTCTATCAGTAATGCAATCGAATAATCAAGACCACAATCGGAAACTGTAGTTAATCCTGCAGCAAAACAATTTTTTTGCGCATTTAATAAGGCATCTGTTAATTGTGCCAGAGTGGCCTCCGGTACTTTCGAGTAAACGAGACTGGTTGCATTATCAATTAAAATACCGGTTAATTTTCCATTTACAACTTCTACTACGCCGCCTTCTAATTTATCGCCGACTTTTACATTGGCTATTTCTAACGCTTTATTGTTGGCAATTGCTGCATGCCCATCTATTCTTGATAATATAACCGGCCTGTCGTGAAACAGTTCATTTAATTTTTCATTATTGGGAAAGTTTTTTGATGCCCAGTCATTTTGATCCCAACCATTTCCTGTGATCCATCCTTCTTTATTTTCTGCTGCGAATTTCTTCACTCTTTCTAATACATCCTCCCAACTTTTAGTACCAACAAGATCAGCCTGGTTTAATCCAAGCCCATAATCTACAAAGTGCGAATGCGCATCCATCAATCCGGGGAAAATATATTTTCCTTTTGCATCTATATTTTCTGTTGCATCATATTGCTCCTGCAGGTCTTTTGAATTTCCTGTTGCAATTATTTTTCCCTTGTCAACCGCTATTGTCTCGGCTTTTGAAAAATTACTGTCAACAGTATAGACGGTGGCATTATATACCAGCAAATCAATTTTTTGTTTTGGTTTCATAAATAGAAAAATAGAAAGTGAAATAAAAAGGATAAAAATTTTCATGAATAATATTCTTATTTTGATGAATAAAAATAGGAAATCAAATTTACCTTTTAGTATTTAAAGAAGTACGTTTCTTTTTGTGGCTTCAGCAAAGCAAGAAATAAAGGAGATTCTTGTTTTCTTTATTTATTGCTCTGTGTCCATTCCTTATTCAATAGTGAAAATAATATTAAGTCAATAAATTCGCCATTGACCCATTCTGCTTGTCTTAATATTCCTTCTTTTTTAAAATTTAGCCTTATAGGAATTGCCTGGCTTTTTAAATTGATTACGGCTGCTTTTATTTCTATCCTGTTTAAGTTTAAATCTTTAAATCCGTAATTGATAAGGGCTTTGCAACACTTTGTGATTATACCGCGCCCTTCAAAATTTTCGTCAATCCAATAGCCAATTGAACCAATTTTATTTTGTAAGTTTAAATGATGCAATCCTATTCTTCCCACTGCTTTATCGTTTAGTATTATGACAAAACTTACTTCTTTTTTTTGCTCATATAGTATTTCGCAATTTTGGATATAGTCTTTAAAATCTCCAACTGATTGCATATTATTTACCCATGGCAAAAATTTGGATAAATGAATTCTATTATTGTTTACTATATCAAACAATGATGCTGCATGATTTTGAGCAGTTAATTCCAAATTAATATTTTCGTCTATTAATATTTTCATAAAAATTATTGTCAGGCTGTTGCTTAATGGGAAATATAAACAAGCAAATCGGTTTTTGGTTTGTGTTACAAGATGATAAAATGGAATCAGACATAATCCGGATAATGAATTTCATAAATAGTATTCTTATTTTGATGAATAAAAATAAGAAATCAAATTTATCTTTTAGGATTTAAGTGAGGGATTCTATTGCAATTACAGCAAAGCAAGAAATAAAGAGGATTCTGGTTTTTAACATGTTAAAAAAGTTTTTATCTTTTTAAATTAATAACATGAAATTCTTCTCCTTCCGGAGTTAGGCCAGATAAAGTCAATGTCAAATTATGTTCAGTTAGCAATGTAATATTGAAAGGTCCTACTATGGCTCCATTGGAACCAAACCCGATTCCATCAAAAGTATAATACAAAAGTTGTACTTGATTATTTGGCAGTAAACTATATTTTGCCGTGTCTAAATAAATTCCCTCTTTTTCATAAAGATATCCATTTGGGCTAAAATCAAAATAATCTGTTGCAACTCCTTTGTAGTTTGAATGGCCTCCCTGAACAAGGCCAATACCTTCCAGAAGGGTCGAGTCATTCACCACGTTCCATCTTGCAACAATTGTAGCAGTACTATTTTTCTTACAGGAAATTATGCAAAAAATCATTAGAGTTATCAAGCTTGTCGGGATTGTATGCTTCATTTTTTTGTTTTTAGTAAAAGATTGACTCGAAATATTTTGAAAACGTTGCATGACGCATCACAAAAACTTCGTTAAAGATGATTTCAACGGAATATAAATTTGGATGAATACACTATTTGCTAAGAAAAATAATTTTCAATTCCTTTTCTATTTGTACTTTTCACAAAATTTCCCGCATGAAGATAATTGACTTTAAAAGTAATTTTTTCAAAAAATCCTTATCAACATTTATCACGCTGGCATGTTCCTCTGTACTTTTTGCACAAATGCCCACCAACGGCCTTGATGTAAAACATTACAGTTTTAACATTGCGCTTAACGACAGCAATAATATTATAAAAGGTGAAGCAGAAATCACGACAGGGTTTACAAAAGACGAAAGTGAAGTAATATTTGATTTGGTAAATAAAAATAATGACGGCAAAGGAATGACTGTGACATCAGTAACAAAAAATGGAGTTTCCCTTAATTTTTCACAAGATTCGCAGCACCTTATCATTAGCAATACAAAATATGGACATCGATCTTTTTTTGCTGATAACTGGCCAAACCGTGCACATAATTGGATTCCGTGCAATGATCATCTTTCTGACAAAGCGACTGTTGATTTTTTAGTTACTGCACCCGATCACTACCAGGTGGTATCTAATGGAAAACTGGTAGAAGAAACCAATCTTTCGAATCACCTTAAATTTACCCATTGGAAAGAAGAGGCTGAGTTGCCTACAAAAGTAATGGTGATTGGCGTTACTGATTTTGCAATAAAAAATAATTTTGCCAAAGTAGATTGCATTCCTGTTTCCAGTTGGGTTTATCCGCTAGACAGGGATAGCGGATTTGCGCATTTTGCTGTCGCAAAGAATATTTTGCAATGGTATATTTCTCACATTGGCCCTTATGCTTTTGAGAAGCTGGCAAATGTGCAATCAAAAACTATTTTCGGTGGAATGGAAAATGCAAGCTGTATTTTTTATTTTGAAAATTCCGTTAATTCCAAGGGCCTTGAAAGCCTTATGGCTCATGAAATAGCGCACCAATGGTTTGGCGATAATGTTACCGAAAAGGATTGGCCTCATTTGTGGCTCAGCGAAGGCTTTGCTACTTATATGACAGATCTGTACCTGGAAAATAAATATGGTGCAGATTCTTTAAAAAATATTTTAGAAGATCAAAGAAAGGAGGTAATTCGTTTTGATAAGAAACATACAACACCGGTAGTGGATACTACTGAAAGTAAACATTTGATGAGTTTGTTAAACAGCAATAGTTATCAGAAAGGAGCCTGGGTACTCCACATGCTCAGAAGAAAATTGGGCGATAGCTTGTTCTGGAAAGGGATCCGTGCCTACTATAAAACTTATTATGGTGGCAACGCCGCCACAGCAGATTTAGAAAAAGTTTTTGAAAAAGTGAGCGGACAGAATTTAAAAATATTTTTTAATCAATGGCTTTTTTCTGCAGGGCTACCGGTTTTAAATGTTTCATGGGATTATAATAAAATAAAAAAAACGCTGTCAATTGAAATTGAACAAACACAGAATAAACTTTTTGAATTTCCATTGGAAATTGGTTTGGAATATGGCAGTAAAACAATCATAAAGAAGTTTGATATAAAAGATAAAACAACGAAAAAAGTGGTTTTACTGGATGACGAACCTGGAAAAATTATTGCAGATCCCAATGTGAATTTGCTATTTTCTCTACTCCGCATGAGTCCTTTGAACAGCGAACAAACAAATAGTAAGGTTTCTAAATAATGTAAACCAGGATAACTTTATTACAATAAAATATTCAATTCACCACTAATACAGGAATTTTAATTTTATGTCTTAATGCCTCTACCGTACTTCCAAAAATGAGATCTTTAATCCCTCTGTGACCATGGGCACCCATTACGAGGAGATCAATATTTTGATCCTTTATTATTTTGGCCAGCTCTGAAGCGGGATTTCCAAAGCCTATCATTGTGCCGGCTTTATAATTCATTTGTTCAAGTCTTTCCTGGTATGTGACCAGGTTATTATTGTCCAACTGAGTTTCATGGTCTAAGGCATTCTTACCAAAATAGCGGGCAGCGGCACTTTCTACCACATGTATAAAAGTATAATTGGCTTCTTTACCTCCAACCATAATTGCGTTCTGAATAATCCTTTCATCTTTTCCTGAAAAATCTATCGCTATGCCAATGTGTGTATATTTTATTGCTCCTTCTGTAATTATCTCAGCAGCTCCATGAGGAAGCTGTTTTCTTTCTTTTGTAATTTTTGACAAAAATGGATGCACAAAAACATACAGCAACAGGCATAGACAGCCAATAGAAATTGGCAATACAATAGAATAAACAAGGATTTTATTTCCTCCTGATTCTGTTATCCAATCGTGAATCTGTTGCACTACCAATTGTATATTCAAATAAACAATGATAGCGGCGCTTAACCATGCTAAAATTTTCACCCAAGTTTTGATGGTGAATTCTTTCATCGTTTTTTTGTCGGAAGTGAAATGGATAAGTGGAATAACAGCATAGCCCAACTGAAGGCTTAATACTACCTGGCTTAGAACCAGGAGTTTTCCCAAGGCTTCTGACCCAAAATAAATAATAGTAAGCAAAGCCGGAATAATGGCAATCAACCTGGTTATTAATCTTCTTAGCCATGGCTGTATCCTGATATTCAAATGACCTTCCATTACTATTTGCCCTGCAAGGGTTCCGGTGACAGTAGAACTTTGTCCGGCAGCGATTAAAGCAATGGCAAAAATAAGAGGCGCAGCTTTCCCAAATAATTTTTCCAGCAATACAGAAGCATCCTGTATTTCAGCGATATTAAAATATCCGTTTACATAAAACGCTGCTGCGGCTAAAATTAAAATAGCGGCATTAACAAAAAAAGCAAGATTGAGTGCTATGGTTGTATCTAGGAAATTAAACTTTATGGCCTTTTTCATCCCTTTAAAAGTTCTGTCAAATTTCCTTGTCTGCACCAAAGAAGAATGCAAATATAAATTATGTGGCATCACCGTTGCACCGATTATTCCAATAGCGATATATAAAGCTTCTCCATTCAGTTTTCCAGGTACAAAACCTTTGAGCACATCGCTATATACAGGTCCCACAATAAACATTTCTAATAAAAAAGAAACTCCAATGATTAATACCAGGGATATAATAAAAGCTTCCAAAGCACGCATGCCACGATTGAGCAGAAGAAGCAATAACAAAGTGTCCAAAGCAGTAACACAAATTCCCCAGATCAATGGGAGCCCGAATAATAAATTAAGCCCGATTGCCATACCCACAATTTCGGCCAGGTCGCACGCTGCAATGGCTATCTCTGCTAGAATGTATAAAGGAATGTTGGCCCATTTTGGATACGCATTTTTAGAAGCCTGTGCAAGGTCAAGCCCCCTCACAATTCCCAACCTGGCACTCAGTGTTTGCAAAAGGATTGCAATCAAATTTGACATCATGAGTATCCAAATCAATTTATAACCAAACGCTGAACCTCCGGCAATATCTGTAGCCCAATTACCCGGATCCATATATCCAACGCTCACCAAATAAGCCGGGCCGATGAATGCCATTATCTGCCGCCAACCTTTTTTTTGGGTCACTACTGTAGAATGTACTTCATGTAAGGAGTGTTTTGTAGCCGGGATATTGGATTCCATAATATTTCTAAAATTCTTTCTTTCTTTAGTTTCCATTCAAAAATATATTTATCCCATAAAAGAATAAAGTTAAATCAATCTAACAAATTATTGATGTTTTGTTCAAACTGGCTATTTAATATTTATTAAAATCATGAAAATAAGAGTAGTTTAAGAAGAAATAAGTTAGTCAAAAAATGATTTAAGAAAATTAACGCATCCGGGTTTTTAAAAAACACCCATTAATAATTCCCCCAAATAATAAATACTGATTCAAAATAATATTTAAAAAATGTTGATAAAAAACTATAGGCTTTAACTAAGGGAGCTCTTATAACTACTTGCCAAACCTCCTTCCAATTAGCAGTTTGAAAATTTGGTGATTACTATTGGGCGTTAATCCAAATAAAAAACCTGTTTCTAATTCCCATCTGGAGCTTGCCAGTAAGTTAAACATCGGCCCCAAAATATGCTCCTGGTTGTGGATATTTTCAATTTTACTAAATGTACCCAACGAGGAATAGTATTCTATTCCTAACCCAAACTTGTCGTGAAAATTATAATAGGTTTTAAATTGAGGTTCTATTTCCGCATGTTTAGCAGGACCTGTAAAAACGAAGCCAATATTTGGATTGAAACCCAGGTAAACCTTGCCAAGTGTTTTATCAATGATAGGACGAAGTTCTCCATCCATAACAAAATTGTTTTGTCCGTCGGGTTTTATGTATCCAATCTCCATTGATAAACTTGCACCCACATTCCAACCCCAGGAGGCCGGAACGGTAAATCTTGGTCGAATATGATTACCGAGAAATACATATTTTCCACCCGGCGCTATGCCAGTGAAGGTGTAAAAGCCCAATTCAAAATTGCCGCCCAGACCCCGGGTAATTTCCAGGGTTTCATTTATCCAATGAGCCGATTTGGGATCTGTAAGATAATCAGAACCTTTAAAAGTATAGTTCTGGTGCAATTCAACAAACGTTACTGCTTTTGGGGTAATTGGTGAGGAATATACCTGTATCTCATTATCTGCCTGGGCCATTAAAAATACAGGGATTAAAAAAAATAAAAAAGTCGTTGCAAAAAATTTAATTATTTGAAGCAAAAACTTTTCTTTTTTGGTTATCATTTTTTCTCAGTTGAATTCTAAAAAGGAACAATTGCTTTTACACAAATATTTCTACCCATATTATAAATTCCCAAATGCCCGTTCGGTGATTGGGTATAATATTCAAAGTACTGCAATCTACTTAAATGATTTTGATACGCTGTATTGAAAACATTATTTACAGAAAGTTGGAGACTTAGCTGCTGCTTTTTAGAATAATTAATTTCTGTATGGACCGAGAGATTCATCAGTGCGTAAGCTGCAGTTGGTGTTTCCGTATTATTTAATCCTTCATAACGGTTTTGTGCTGCATTGAAATCTCCTTCTGCATTAAAAGAAACGGATTTTAAGATTTCATTTTTTGTAGTAATTGCATAATTGATACTACTTAACAATCTTGGCGGAGGTATAAATGGCAGGTATTGCCCTTCCACTCCTGTGTTCTTAAAATTGGGAGAAAGATTATTACCATATACAATTGAGATTGCATTATTAAACCCGAATGCTTTCCAACCAACCGGATGCAAATTAAGCGTAGCATTCAATCCGTATAACTGTGCATTTGTTTGCTTGTATTCAAATGTTCTGTTGCCGGGAACAATAACAATTGGTTTGCCGTTTGCATCCACTTTCAAATCTTCATAAATATAATTCTTTATATAGTTATTGAAAACACTTAGGTCCAAAGAGAAATCCTTGTATGCTCCCAAAATACCCAGATCTTCCTGTAAACTAAATTCAGGTTTAAAATCTAAACTTCCGAGGTAATAAATATGTGCTCCGGGATCCAGCCCATTCGCTGCTATTTCAGTTATATTAGGAGCGCGGTATCCTCGTGCGATGTTCGCTTTCAAGCTTAGGTTATTATTAATTTGGTAAGTACCACCCAAACTTCCGGTAAGGCCCTGGAAATTTAAATTGAAAACATGAAAAGGCTGAGTGGCTCCGATAGTATCGTTTATTGAAACTTGTTTAAAAAAGCCTGTAATAGAATCGGGTCTGATAAACATGTTGCTACCGGATTCATTTCGGTGATCAAATCTGATACCTCCTGCTATAGTCCATTTTTTATATTGCCATTTGCCGTAGAGGTAACTTCCAATATCAAATAAATGATAATCAGGAATAGGAAAATCAGTAGCGTTCTTCGTTGTATTGGTTTGGTACATTCCGTTTACACCGGCAGAAAAATCAATATTCAAAAATGTAGGTGCATTATATCGCAAACCATAATCGAGTGTGTTGAGTAAAATATATTCGCCTGCCTGCGAAACATCAGTTGGATGATCATATTCTCTGCGAATATTTTGTTCAAAGCCAAGAAGCACCTTTATATCACTTTGTCCCAGGTGATAATTGTTGTCTGTATAGATCCGGTAATCCTGGATGCGTTGTGATAACGGGCTAAGCTTATAAGAATTTAAAACATTTTGTGATACAACAGGACGGTTGGTAATGGTATCAACCTGTTGCAGTTTTTTATTTTCCCCGGGTGATTCATAAACCTGGTAAGTAAATTTTCTTGTAAGTGAATCCCTGCTTCCATCAGGAATTCCCTGGCGGTTATCATAAAAAGTTAGATTAAGATGAGAATATCCTTTTGCACTATTGTAGCCAAGAAAAGCCGAAGCATTCGCCATTTTAAAACCGGTGTTATATACTCTTCCGTCAACAGGATCGGTATAGTTTCTTGCAATTCTTTCGGAACCACGCAATGCATAAGACCAATGATCAAATCCCTGCGTGAGGCTCAGGCTATTTCCAATTAAACCATTATTTGCCTGGTATTCTGATAAAAATCTTCCATGAATAAGTCCATCTGTTTGTTTAGGAATTGCTGTGAAAAGACTAAGCACGCCTCCAATAGCGTCTGAGCCATACATAAGACTCGCAGGGCCTTCAATAACTTCGGCTTTGTCAATAATATAATCATCCATAGGTATTCCATGTTCATCTCCCCATTGTTGGGTTTCTACCCTGAGTAGTCCGTCATACAAAGTAAGCACCCTGTTATATCCTAAACCGTTAATGAAAGGTTTGGAAACATTCGGACCGGTTTTAACGGTTTGCAAACCCGGCGCATTTCTGGCAATAGCGTCTATTACATTGCTGGCCAGGGTTTGGTCAATTGCTTTTTGAGATACACTAAGTATGGCAACAGGATTTTCTCTTATGATAGTGGCTTTCGAGACGCCTGTTACTACTACCTCATTTAAAATTCCTTCCTGGGGTGTAAGAAAGATTTTATTGTCATCAGAAGTCGGAGAAACCTGCATTGTATCAGGCATGTAACCAACGGCAGTAATTATCAAATGGGGAGAAGTAATATTATGAGGAAGGATTATTTTGAATTTTCCTTCTGCATCTGCACTGGCCCCGATGTGTGTATGTGCCACAAGGATATTACTAAAACCAACAGGCTGTTTTGTTGTATTATCTTTTACGATTCCGTGTATTTCCTGGGCTTTCGCCATCAATTGTAGTCCGGTACAAAATATCACAAATAATAAAAAGTGTTTTAAAAAGGCGATTTGTTTCATTTCAATATATCTAAATAGGATAGTATGTATTTATTATTTTGTTAGCAAAGATATAGAGTTAGAATGATCTAACAAATTTATTTTATTAGTTTAATTATTGTATCTTTTTTTTACTTTAAAAATTAGAGTAACATTTATTAGCTTTGAAATATGAATTCACTAACGGAAGAAAATTATCTGAAAGCTTTATTCAACATCGCCGATGAAAAGGGAGAAGTGAGTGTAAATAGCTTAAGTAAAACTCTTGGGATAAAAATGCCCACAGTGAACAGTATGATGAAAAACCTTGCTGAAAAAAAACTGGTTTATTATGAAAGCTATAAACCATTGCGCCTTACTGAGAAGGGGAAAAAGGAAGCAGGCCTGATCATACGTAAACACAGGCTTACTGAAATGTTCCTGGTGGAAAAAATGAAAATGGGCTGGGAAGATGTTCACGATATTGCCGAGCAAATAGAACATATACAATCTCCTGTTTTTTTTGAGAAGATGGATCAAATGCTTGACTATCCCAAAGTGGATCCACATGGCTCACCGATACCGGATGCGAATGGAAAAGTGATTTGGAAAAATTATAATAAATTAAGCGATTGTGAGGCAGGCGAAACGGTAAAACTTGCTGCTGTTATCAATACCTCATTTGAATTTCTGAAATTTTTAAATACCCGGGAAATGCATTTAGGATTAAAAATAAAAATCAAATTAATAGAACCTTTCGATAAATCCATCGTGGTAAGTTATGGCAAAAGATCCGCAGAAGTTTTAAGCAATGTTGCCTGCGATAGATTGTTGGTAGAAAAAGTAAAGTAATAGGTTTCCCGGATTACAGGTATAAATTGATATTCGGAAACTTTTATGAGCAAAGAATAAAAATTACGGTTTTTCTATTTCCATATTTTTTATTAATCCATTTTTAATTGTATAAAGGTGTTTTACCATTCCATCGAACAAGACGTTACCATGCGAGTCTTTTGCTATTTGATGTACTTCAACTTCTATTAGTCCTTCCTTTATTTTCTTTATACTAACCGGCTCTACATTTGGGTTCAATTCTTTCCACTATCTTGTCCAATAATTTCTTATTTCATCGTGGCAGTTTACATAACCACCTTCCTAACCATTTGCCCAATGTACTTCGGGATCCAGCAATAATAGTACTTCGTCTAGTCTCTTGCGTTGAAAGCGGAATATGCTTTTTTAATTAAGTCCTGAAATTGTAATTTCATAATAATCTTTTTGAAATTAACGTAAATACCTGGACCACTTAGTCATAGGTAACAAACAATAAAAATAATTAAAATCTTTAAGTAATGATAAGATATTAACGTGCCAAACAACCACCATGAAGGAAGATACTTTGGGCAGTAAAACAATAAATAACACTGATTCTTGTTTTCCTGGAAATTATTATAAACATTTGTTTTACACAAATTTTGAATACAAATTTTCAGATATAAAATTCTAAATTTTATTAAACATAGGATTTCATCTGTGTCTTTTGTCAACCTATATTTAGCAGAAGTGTTTAGCATGAACACGAACTTTCAAATTATATTTTTTGTAAAAGTTCTATTCTGTTGTCAAACGGATCAATAAATGAAAAACGCTTTTGCCCTGGAATTGGTATTTCGTCTTTTACAGTTACTCCCTGCAGTGTTAAGTACTGTCTTGCCTCTTCAAAATTTGATATTTCAAATGCAGGATGCCTTTTAGATTTATTAATTTCATTCTCAGTTCCAATGTGAAATTGTATATCCGCTACCTGGTACCAAAGCCCACCATTATTAATTAACGATTCAGGTTTAGGGATTTCAGTTAATCCAATGATTTCGGTATAGAAATGTCTTGCTTCATTTTCTTTTCCCTTTGGGATGCAAATTTGAACGTGGTCGAGTCTCTTAAAATTTATCATAATTCGATATAAAGATACATTGTAAAAATGCTCAAAATAAAATTTAAATACCTCAGGATTCGTCCTATTCACTACATTTGTTTCTGTCTTTCTTCTGATAAAAAACTAAATACTTTTGCGATGAAATTTTTACGATCAATTCATTTTCACTTTTGTCCTTTCTTTTTTTTAGCAGTGCTTCCTCTTTTTACTTTTGCGCAGGATTCACAAAAAACAGTGAATCATAGCTTCGCAATTTCATTTGCAAAAGCGGCAAATCAAATACCAATCACTGGTAGGGTTTATCTGATGATAAGCAAAGATAAAACCCCTGGGCCACGTTTTGAGGCGGGTTCCTATATGAGAAGTATTCCATTTTGGGGGAAAGATGTTGATCAACTTGAACCCGATGCGCAGGTTGTAATAGATACTTCAACATTGGGTTATCCTTTAGATAATATTCGTAATTTGCCGGAAGGAGATTATTACGTTCAGGGGGTGATGAATGTTTACACACAATTTCACCGCGCCGATGGTCATACAATATGGGCGCACCAGGATCAATGGGAAGGGCAACATTTTAACACGTCGCCCGGAAACCTTATCAGCAGTGTTCAAAAAATTCATTACGACCCATCTGTAGAACAATCATTTTCTATAAAGTTGGATAGCACGTTGCCTGCTATTCATCTTCCTGCCGATACCAAACAGGTAAAACACATCAAAATTAAAAGTTCGATTCTTTCCGCTTTTTGGGGTCATGATATGTATCTCGGAGCAACCATCCTGCTTCCTGATGGCTATGATACTCACACAGACGTACATTATCCTGTAGTATATGAACAAGGACATTTCAGCCTTGGTGCTCCTGAGGGTTTTACCACGGAAAAGCGTGAAATCCCCGCTGCCTTTAAATCAATTATGGAAAGTTATAACCTGGAAGGCGGTTATGAATTTCAGAAAGAGTATAATTCTGATCATTTTCCACGGATGATCATAGTTACTTTTCAACATCCTACGCCTTATTATGACGATTCCTACGCGGTTAACTCTGCAAACGTGGGGCCTTATGGCGATGCTATTATGAAAGAACTGATCCCTTATATTGAAAATAAATACAGGATCATACAAAAGCCTTACGCCCGTGTGCTCACAGGCGGCTCTACCGGTGGATGGGAATCAATGGCTTTGCAGCTATATCATCCGGATTTCTTTGGTGGAACCTGGTCTCTTTATCCTGATCCACTTGATTTCAGTCACTTTCAGTTGGTGGATCTTACAAAAGATACGAATGCTTTTTATACCAACACATTTACAATGCCATTTAATGCCAATAGCATCTGGCAACGCTCGCTCCGCTATTCCATGCGCGACAATGAAGGGCAGCCGGTAAGAACAGAAAAAGATATGAGCCAACTTGAAGCAGTATTAGGAAGCTTAGGGCGTTCGGGGGAACAATTAAATGTCTTTGATGCAGTATTTGGGCCTATCGGAAATGATGGTTATCCTGAACAATTGTGGGATAAACTGACAGGAAAAATAGATAGTAACGCGGTAAACTATGCTCGTGATCATGGATATGATCTCCGTTATTATCTTGCAAATCACTGGTCTGAACTGGGTCCTAAATTAATAGATAAATTACATGTTTATGTTGGAGATGCAGATAATTTTTATCTAAATCTTGCAGTGTATCAATTCCAGGATTTTTTGAAACACACTACAGATCCACATTATGAAGGCACGTTCGAATATGGACGTCCTATGAAAGGGCATGGATGGCAACCCGTGAAAACAAGTGAATTACTAAGGATGATGGCGAAGCACATAACGGAACACGCTCCGAAAGGAACGGATACCAATATGTGGAAATACTAAAGCGGCGAAGCCTTATTGTTGTTAGCTGTACTTATTCGAGCGATCTTATTTTTTGCGTGGCCACTTTAAAATTTTTTTGAAACATCGCATGTGGGCAAAGGATTTTTTTCCTGTGTAGAAGCCTTTGGACAGTAAAGTAACAAAAAAACAATATTCCTATTTCTTGTGCGGAAAACTTACTATTAATTCACAACCATTTCCGGGAGAGGAAATAATATTCACTTCGCCATTAAATAAAGAAGACCTGGTTCTGATATTTATTAAACCGATTCCATTTGCTTTTAATGAAGTATCGAATCCTATACCATCATCTTTTATAGAAAGGAAAATATTTTCTGTATCGCGGATCAGTTTTAAAATAATTCTATGGGCACGGGCATGTTTAATGATATTTCCAAATTGTTCCTGCACAATCCGGTATATGATCAATTTAAGTTTTTCAGGGATGTCATTTTCATCAAAAATTTTGATTTCTTTTTCGATAATTAATTTACTGCCTGCTGATATTGTTTCTGTCAGATGATCCAGTGCCTCAGAAAGTTTTTTTGCTTCAATGAAAGGAGTTATCAGGGAATGAGAAAGACTACGGATTTCTTTAATAGCGTGGCCAATAAGCTTTTCAGCCTCATTCATATTGGGCTGCTTTGCATTTATTTCTTTTTTTATTGACATTTTTAAATAAAGAGTGGCAGAGGCCAGCAACTGGATCACATTATCGTGTAATTCAATACCTATTTCATGTCTCTGATTTTCCGCAGCGGTAATTATTGCGTCTGCAATTTCCTGTTGCTTTTTTTCCCTTTCATCCCCAAGTTTTTGCTCAAGTAAAATCTTTTCAGTGATATTGGATACAGCCATCATCAAACCATACACATTGTTATCGCCATTTGAGATGGGAAACATTTTTATATGATACCAATTAAATAAATTATTGGGCCGGGGATAACACACTTCATATTTTAAATGTTTTCCTGTCAGCACTTCTTTCATATAGCACAACAAAGTGTGCTGTTTATCTAATGGAAAATAATCAATAAAAAACTCGCTTATTTGTATGTTATGCCCTAATTCCTTTTTTGCAAATGTTACCGCACCTTTGTTATATGAGACAATTCGAAAATCCTGGTCCATTAAAACATAAATAGTGTCAGTAGTATTAAAAATTGTATGGAGATTCGCTTCTGATTTTTTTAATACGTCTTCCACTTTTTTTCTTTCGGTAATATCGCGGGCAATAATCATTACACGGTTATCAATAAATTTTTTTGCATTCGATTCAACATAAATAATCTGCCCGTTTCTATGCACCATTTTCCTTTCATTGAAAACGTTTTCGCCGGCAGCCAACAGATCATATTGAAGAGGATGAATCTTTATGCTTTCAGGATCAAGTAATTCAGTTACATTTAAATGCAGTAATTCTTCTTTAGTAAAGCCAAACATGGCACAGAGACTGGAATTAACATTTATGAAATTTCCTTTGAAATCTGTTACCATGATGGCATCTGTGGCCTGTTCAAACAATGCATGATAATTATCATTGCATTGTTCTGCCGCGTGCTGATTTTTGGCTGATACTGGTTTTTCTGTTGAAATATTTTTATTGGTCATCTTTGAAACGCCATTCCCCTGCTGCACATTATCCTTTTAACTTTGGGAGTTTTTTTTGAGGATGCAAAGATAGCTCTCGAAAAACTAAAAATACTTCATTAAACAAATGAACATCTTCGATTTTCAAATAAATGCAGCTCTGTAATTTCCCGGAGATGTGTTTTCAAATTTGGTAAAGAAAGAAGTAAAATAATTTGGATCATTGAAACCTACCTGGTTTGAAATTTCTTTAATAGACAGATTGGTTGAATGAAGTAAATATTTAGTTTCAATAAGAACCCTGTTCTGAATAGATTCCTTAGCAGTGATACCTGTGTGTTTTTTGATGAGGGCGTTCAGGGAATTAGGATGCATTGCTAATTTTGCTGCATAGAATTTTACAGAACGTTCCTTTGAAAAATTTGCTTCCAGCAGATCCAGGAATCTTTTAATAATATCTATAGAAGGAACGGTCATTTCTAAATTTAGTTTCCTGTCAAACAACCGCTCACTCAGGATCAGGAGTTCAATAATTTTTAAAGCAATCCGTTCATTGTTATAATTGCTTTCCTGCTTTCTTTCTTCAAGTATTGTTTCAAAAATATTTTCAATTTCTTTCGCTTCGCTGTCACTTAGTTGAACATAAGGTTGAATAGAAGAGTTTAATATTTTTTTGTTTTCAATATACTTATGTGAAAAATTGTTGTGTAAAAAGAAGTCCATATTGAATATCGTAATATATCCCTCAATGTCCAACGTCCAGTTTTTACTCGAGGTAATAACACGCGCCGGAATTACAACCAAAGTGTTTTTTATTGCCTTAAATTTATAGATACCTGTTGTGAACTCACCTGATCCATTTTTTACAAGTCCGATGCGATGGTACGACCACCTATTTGGAGGAATGGTTCTGTTAGTGTTCATCAGCACATCTTCAAACCTGTGAACCTGTAAATCAAACTTGTGAATAAAGCGATCATCAAAGTCTATAATATTTTCATCAGGCTTTTTTTCAAGAAGCTTCTTAAATTCTTTTAATAAAAATTCATCATCAGGCATAATGATATATAAATACTAAAGTTAAATCTTTTTTATACTCAAAAAGATAATTTTATAAATGAATTATGTGATAGTTTGACATAAGAAGAACCTGGGGTAAGTTGTCTAATCTTTATTCCAAAGATCTCTTTTGTACTGTTTTGTTAAAGCATTATAATATCCCGCTTTTTTACATCAACCTTCCTGTAATTCAATCTTCAATTGTTTTACCTTTATGGCGGAAAAATAAAATGAGAATTTTTTTCAATCCTCCATTACCTAAAAAAAATAAACTATGGCAAACGCAGAACAAATCAAAAGCAGTTATATTGATTACGTACTTACCAATGGTGAGCAGCCGAAATCTGTTTACAATTTTGCAAAAAAACTTAAAATTCCGGAAGCATCCTTTTATAAATTCTATGGTTCGTTTGAAGCGATTGAAAAAGCGGTTTGGGAAGATCTTACCTTAGCAACCATCATTAAAATAAAAGAACAGGAAGTATGGCCAAAATACACTTCGCGGGAAAAAATGCTTTCTTTTTTTTACAGTTATCTGGAATTATTAAAAACAAAACGCAGCTTTATTATTTATACATTAAAAAAGCATTCAACCAGGTTCGCCACCCCTTCTGTTTTGTCCGGAACCAAAACGGTATTTGAGAGTTTTGCTGAAGATATTATTAATGAAGGACTAGACAGTGGCGAATTATCTGACCGGAAATTTTTTAGCAAAAGATATAAAGATGCTTTGTGGGTTCAGTTTGCTTTTATTATCAATTTTTGGATGGATGACGACAGCAAAGATTTTGAAAAATCCGACGAAGCAATAGAAAAAGGCATCAATGTTACTTTTGATCTGTTCCAAAGATCACCGATTGATCATCTTTTTGAGTATGGTAAATTTTTAACCCGAAACGGAAAGTTTAAAGAAAGAATGGGAATATAAATTAATTATGAAAACCCAGGAATCCATTCCAACCACGAAAGTGGGACGTTCTGCAAAATTTGTAAAAACAGGTTTTCAGATTGGCGGCAATTACGTAAAGCATTATTCTAAAAAATTATTTAATCCGGATATTTCACGCAAGGAATTACGAGAGGAATTGAATGAAGACAACGCGACGGATATTTACAATTCATTAAGTGAACTTAAAGGATCCGCGCTGAAAATAGCGCAGATGCTGAGCATGGACAAAAACATTCTTCCTAAAGCGTATATTAATAAATTTTCTCAATCGCAATACAATGCTCCGCCACTTTCCGGGCCGCTGATCGTAAAAACATTTACAAAAAGTTTTGGGAAACCGCCTGATAAAATTTTTGATACTTTTAATCTGAATTCTATCCAGGCGGCTTCTATCGGGCAGGTTCATGGGGCAACATTAAATGGGAAAAAATTGGCTGTAAAAGTACAATACCCCGGTGTTGCTGATAGTATTTCTTCTGATCTTAAACTTGTAAAACCTATCGCCTTCAGGCTGATCGGTATGAATGAAAAGGAATTGAACATTTATATAAAAGAAGTAGAAGAACGTTTACTCGAAGAAACGGATTATGAGTTGGAGGTGCATCGTTCCATCAAATTTTCAAAAGCCTGCAGTAAATTAAAAAATGTAGTTTTTCCTACTTACTATCCCCATCTTTCTTCTTCTAAAATCATAACGATGGATTGGATGGAAGGTCTTCATCTTAAAGAATTTTTAGCCACGAATCCATCACAGCAATTAAAAAATAAAATCGGGCAGGCGTTGTGGGATTTTTATAATTTTCAGCAGCATGAATTAAGAGCCGTTCATGCAGATCCGCATCCTTGAAATTTCTTAATTACTCCGGATGAAAAACTGGCGGTAATAGATTTCGGCTGTATCAAAGAATTGCCGGAAGATTTTTACAATCCTTTTTTTGGATTGATCTTTCCTGATTTAATGCCTGATAAAGCTGCTACCATCAAAGGTTTCAGAGAGCTTGAAATGATTCTGCCCAATGATGATAAAAAACAAATCGAATTTTATTATAAGGCCTATAAAGAAATGATCTCACTTTTTGCGCTCCCTTATGTGAGCAAAACTTTTGATTTCAGTAAGCCTGATTTTTTTGAAAAACTTTATGCCTGGGGTGAAAAAATTGGTAAAATGCCAGAGTTCAAACAGCCACGCGGTGTGAAGCATTTTATTTATGTAAACAGAACTAATTTTGGTTTATATACTTTACTAAATGAATTAAACGCTATCGTGAATACGCAAACTTTCCAGCCACATTTTGAAAGGTTTAGTGGCTTTTCATCAAAAAATTAATTTTGATCTGCACGTGTGCAATTAAATAATTAGCCATGAAAGCAATAGTAATAACAAAGCCTGGAAACCCCGATGTTTTTAAAATGGAAGACAGGCCTGTTCCGGTGCCGGGCAAAAATGAAGTGCTGATACGGATAAAAGCAGCCGGCGTGAATCGTCCTGATATTTCCCAACGAAAAGGAAATTATCCTGCACCTCCCGGAGCGCCTGTGGATATCCCCGGTCTGGAAGTTGCGGGTATTATTGAAGAATGCGGCAATGATGTAAAAAGATGGATTAAGGGGAATAAAGTTGTTGCCTTGCTCGCCGGTGGGGGCTATGCTGATTTTGCAGCAGTTGATGCCGGTCAGTGTCTTCCTCTCCCAGGAAATTTGAGTTATGTAGAAGGAGCTTCATTACCCGAAACAGTTTTTACAGTTTGGCATAATGTATTTCAAAGAGGTTTATTGAGATCCGGCGAACATTTCCTTGTTCATGGTGGCAACAGCGGTATTGGAATTACTACTATCCAGTTGGCGAAAGCGTTTGGTTCATTTGTTTTTGCCACTGCCGGTTCGCAGGAAAAATGCAATGCTTGTGTATCATTTGGCGCCGATGCGTGCATTAATTATAAAGAAGAAGATTTTGAAATGGCTTTGCAGAAAGAAGGAATAGACGTGATACTGGATATGATAGGCGGCGATTATTTTCAAAAAAATATTCGCTTATTGCGTTCAGATGGTCGCCTGGTATTTATCAATTCAATGAAAGGAAACCTGGTGGAATTGAATATAATGGATATCATGCAAAAAAGACTCACGATTACCGGTAGTACTCTCAGAAGCAGGGAAATTTCTTTTAAAGCATCTTTGGCAAAAGAAGTGGAAACTCATGTGTGGCCACTGATAGAATCGGGGAAATTCAAACCTGTTATTTACCAAACTTTCCCACTTCAAGACGCCAATAAAGCCCATGAATTAATGGAAAGCGGAAGTCACATTGGTAAAATTGTTTTGGAGAATGAAGAATAATACTAAATTAAAGCAAATTATACCAGGTTCAATTTTAGCGTAAGCGTTTATTTCTAACTCACTAACCAAAAACCTACGCAATAATTGTGAATCTATTTATCGGTTATCAAATTTTTTTCTGTATTAACCAGTGATGCCCAAACGGATCTTTTATTTCTCCCTGTCGGTAACCATATTCATAATCTTTAGCCGCATTTATTTCAATTGCGCCCGCGTTAATTGTCGTATTCATTATTGCATCTACATCCGGAACGAACAAGCTGATAATAGCAGTAGTTCCATTATACTTTTCTGGAGAGAAAAAATATGGCTTAGTAACTTCATGTAAATGAAAAATAGCTCCATTAATGGAAAGTTCAGCAACATGAATACTTCCATCCTCATTCCTGAAGCAAAGATTCTCTGTTGCACCAAATGCTTTTGTATAAAATGAGATATCCTTAACCCCGTTATTAAATAAAAGTTGCGGAGCAAAAAATGGTTTATCGTTTATGTTTGTCATGCTTGTAGTTAAATTCAGATAAAGAATTCTTTTTTATCATTTAAGTTTAAAAGGACAATTCGAAAGCTTCTGCAAGATAGTAAGGAAGCAGGATTTATCGGCACCATAGGTCTGACCACAAGTTAACTTTTAAAATTTCCACAACCTCGGCAAGAACTTGCAATTTTTTATTTGAGGAAACACAATGCAAAAACATGAAAAGTGTAACAGCTAACAAATAGGGCTCCAATCGCGGTAACTGATTCCTTGCATTAAATCCACCGTTATAAAATGGGATGAAATAACGCCATGCATAGCTACAATATGTGAATATTGCTTTATTTCAATTCCCAGTCATCAGTCCTGAAAGACGATGCGGGCAATCCGGCTTTATTAAATAAATTGGGAGTGGCTGTGTTGGTAAAGCCCATCCGAACAGCAACAGGATGTGGTACTTGCGCGCTATATACAATTACAGTACTATCCTGGATTTTTGCAATGGCCGAAACAAATTGATGATCTTCGCCAGCAATAAGAAAGTCAGTAAGCTGATCTCCTTTTTTCATCAAACCATCCCTTGCAAAATCAAAATGAATGACCGCCTTGTTCCCTTTTAACTCTATTGATCGGTAAAGCGGCCCTGAATATTGAATGTTTTCTTTGCCGTATGTTTTAGCGAGTGCCCAATCGGCAAGGCGCTTCCCTACATCCAATTTGTCTTTTGGATGAATATTGTTCGTATCGCCCGTGATATCTGTAATTACTACCACACCTGTGTTTGGAACATTCCGATAAGTCTGCAATTGCGCTTCCCTCACCTGGGCACCACTAAATCCATTTCCATAATTATAAGGTGCAATCTGAACAAAATATAATGGAAAATCTTTTTTCCATAATTCGCGCCACGCATGTATCATATCACTGAAAGTTTCTTCATAACTGGATGGATTTGTAGTGTTTGTTTCTCCCTGGTACCAAATAGCTCCTGCAATTGGGAAATTGATAATAGGCGCTATCATCGCATTATAACAAACTGAAGTTCTCACCGGGCACCACGGAACCGGCGTGAGTTTTGCGGCTGAAACAGCCAATGGAATATTGTTTTTAAAAACTTCATCCGGCGTCCAGGATTCTACAGGCGAACCACCCCAGCAGGATTCTATCAATCCTACAGGTTGATGAATATTTTCGTTGATGGTTCTTCCAAAGAAATAACCCGCAGCACTAAATGAATGCATCGTTGCCGGTGTGCAAACTTCCCATTTGCCCCGCACTTCCTGTTGAGGATAGGGAGCCGATATCTTTTGAATGTGGAAAAAACGAATCTCGGGATGATTCGCATTGTTAATCTCTTCCTGGTAATTATTAAAATGCCAGTCGGCGCTGAATTCCATATTCGATTGCCCTGTGCAAATCCAAACTTCGCCTATCAAAACATTTTGAATCGTGATCGTGCTATCTCCTACAACTGTTATCTTGTAGGGGCCTCCGGCTTTTGGAGTTTTAAGGTCAACAGCCCATATAGCGTCTGATAAAGTGGATGTTTTTATAGTGTCACCATTCCAACTGGCAACTATACTTATTTTTTGACCGGGATCTGACCATCCATAAAAGTGAACAGTTGTTTGCTGCTGCAATAACATATTATCAGAAAAAATATCGGGAATCCTTAAATAAGCATTGGCTGAAAAATAAAAAAGAGAAAATAATAATGTTACAAGTGTGAAGGATATTTTTTTCATCAGAGGTGATTTATTTATACACAACGAAAGTAATATTATACACAACGAAAGTAATAAATTGCGAAAGAATCCCCTGCAAACTTATTTCCTGCCTTGTATTATAACCTTTTATTTTTTTTTGCTTATACTTTAAAAAGCAGCATTACATTGCATTGTATCCTAATTTACTGTGGTGGGGCATATTATCAATTATAGCAGATCCATAGGTAAGGATTTTTATTAACTATCATTGTTTTCCGATGAGCGTATTGTTATTGAAGTGAAGATCGTTGCCGGGATATTTAACCGATTAATGATTGAATTTAATTTATTTAATCGCAGGCTGTGAAAAGTTGTTGTAAAGTAATTTGGGGATAGGTTGTTTTTTCCCCTTATATATTTTCGTTTGACCATAACCGATGGTTTACAGTAAACAAACAAATACTTACGATTCCTGTTTGACTATTCACCTGAACGTGCCGTGGCACTGTTCGATCTCGCCGAGGCGAGATCCTACTCGCTTCTCAGGTTTTTCACCGGATTAGATATTGCTGCTTTTAACGCCTTTATGCTCACGGTTAATAAGGCAACTAAAATAGCAATGCAACCCGATAATAAAAACATCCACCACTTTAATTCTATCCGGTATGCGAAATCCTGCAGCCACTTGTTCATTACAAACCACGCTATGGGAATGGCGATTATAGTAGCGATGAATACAAGCTTTCCAAAATCCTTGCTCAATAATATGGTGACGGATGTTACAGAAGCGCCAAGCACTTTCCTCACTCCAATTTCTTTTCTGCGTTGTGCTGTAATAAAAATTACAAGGCCTAATAATCCAAGGCAGGCAATGATGAAAGCGAGAACAGTAAAAGCCAACGATAATTTTTCCTGCTTTTGTTCCCCGGAATATTGTTTATTGAAATTTTCGTCAAGGAAATGAAAGTCAGCAGTATTATTGGGATCAAATTTTATATAAGTCTTTTTTAAGAAAGCGGTACCTGCCGCTGCTTTGCCCTTAGCGATCTTTACATAAAGATTATCCTGCTCTTTATCATTCGGTGGCATCAGCAATACCATTGGCTCAATTGTATGTTGCAATGAATAAGCATGAAAATCTTTTATAACTCCAACAATCACACGATTGGCCATGCTGTCATTCCTGACGTTGTATTTAATTTTTTTACCTATCGCATTTTTATATCCAAGTTTTTTCATCAATGTTTCATTAATGATAACAGCATCATCTTTGTCCGTAGGCATTTCCTTTGAAAAATTCCTTCCCTGCAATAAATGGATCCCGGCTGTTTTTAAAAAGTCTTCATCTACATATAACTTATTTGCTTGTTGAGATGTAGTTCCCATTTCACCATTTTTTTCAAAAAAGAAGCCGTTTTCACCAAGGTCATTATTACCAATGGGATTACCCGCAATGGCAACCCCTTCAATCAACGGGCTTTGTAGCAAGGCATTTTTAAGCGACGGTATTTCGCTGCGTACTTTCATGTCATCAATATGAAATGAAAGCACTTGTTCTTTATTAAATCCCAGGTCTTTCTGCGACACATACTGCATTTGTTTATAAATAATGTAAGAGCCACTTATTAGACAAACAGCAACCACAAACTGAAATACTACGAGGGATTTGCGGAATACTACACTTGCATGCATATTTCCCAACTGGCCTTTAAGAGAAGGAATCATTTTAAAGCGTGATAGAAATAATGCAGGGTAACTGCCACTAACGATGCCCGTTACTAAGGTAAATAGAATGATCAATCCAATGGTATTTATTTTACCAAAACGCCACAGGCCCAAATCTTTCCCGGCAAGCTGGTTAAAGAAAGGCAGTCCTAATTTCACCAAAACGCATCCGATTATTGCAGCTATTGCTGTAACCAGCAATGCTTCTGAAATAAATAATCCAATCAAATGTTTTTTTCCTGAACCGATAACTTTCCTGATGCCAATCTCCTTCACACGCATCGCAGCGCGGGCTGTGGAAAGATTCATATAATTGATTAATGCAATCAGCAATACGAGAAATCCTATAACTATAAACATATACACCCGGCTGATGCTTCCATTATTGCTTAATTCATAATCCAAATTGGAATGAAGATGGATCGAAGTAAGTGGTTGCAGTTCTATTTGAAAACTGGTATAATGCATTTCTTTACTAATATCTTTTTCAAGGGGGCCTAGTTTTTTTTCAAATGAATTGATGTTAGTCCCTTTTTTTAAAAGAAGGTAAGTATAGAGATATGCGTTTTGCCAGTCTTCGTTTTTAAATTCATCGCCTGATGAACGAATGCCACTGAATTGAAGGTGAGAGTTTTGCGGCATATCTTTTATTACGCCTGTTACTTTATTTGGATAATGATCACTTCCAAAAAGTATGGTCTTATTAATTGCTGTCGCCGGATTTCCGAAAAGCTTTTTAGCAAGGCTTTCAGTGATAACAATTGATTGAGGTTGTATTAACGCAGTGTTTGCAGCGCCATATAAAAAGTAATAATCAAATAATTTAAAGAATGAATTTCCTGCAAAGCAAATGTCATCTTGCTTAATTGTTTTATCACCATAATTAATTACGCCTCCTCCTTCAACGTCAATTCCTTACTGCATCTTCTACTTCCGGAAAATTATTTTTAAAAGCGGTTGCAAATGGGGGAGAAGTAAGGGCAATATTCATACTGCCTCCCTGCCAG
>JGI20206J14855_1000018_pt1 | contig 53512 bp, 44 predicted proteins | sample NGESurdeep092012_6_FD_14855 | JGI IMG/M metagenome (IMG submission 14855) | reverse complement strand
TGTTGCAAATTGGTAAAAAAAGTTTTTAATATTCATTCCGCTAATTTTAGTAGTAAAGATACTAAAAATATTAGCTTGCACCAAATAGCGGATAGTCATTAGATTTTTAAGTTATTAGAATTGTTAATTATTGATTGAGTTTTTCGTTCAGTATTTGTATTACAGCCTGCATATCGGCTTTGCCTTTGCTTTTCTTTTTTACCTCGCCGGCAAATAATCCGGTTAAATTCTTTTTTCCTTTCTTATATTCCGATACTTTATCTGGCATGGAAGCCAGTACTTCGTCTATCCATGAATGTAGTGTATCATCATTTTTTTCCTGCAACAGATTTTGTTCTTTGGCAATTTGCAAAGGATCTTTGCCAGGAGATTTTATTAATACTGAAAATATTTTTGATGATGCAATACCAAAACTTACTTTTCCACTTTCTGTAATATTCACCAGGTCTGCTATTGTTTTTGGGCTGATAGGAAATTGGTCTATTTCAATATTATTTTCATTAAGATAATATTTTACCGGCCCTATGATCCAGCTGGCTGCTGCTTTGTTGTAATTGGTATGCTGAATGATATTTTCATAAAAAATGGAAAATTCCCTGTCACCGGCTATAATTTTTGCTCCATCGGCTGGTAAGGAATATTGTTTAATTAATCTTTTCTCTAACGCAGCAGGAAGTTCAGGTAAAGAAGATTTTATTTCATCAATCTGTTTTTCTGTAATTAGAAATGGCGCCAAATCCGGTTCGGGAAAATAACGGTAATCATTCGCTTCTTCTTTTGATCTTAACGAAAAAGTTGTTCCATTGTTTGCATCAAAGCTTCTCGTTTGTTGCAAAACTTCTTCGCCTTTTTCCAGTAATTCTATCAGACGGCTTATTTCAAAATCAATGGCTTTTTTTACATTACGGATTGAGTTCAGGTTTTTTACTTCTACTTTGGTACCGAGTTTTATTTCTCCTTTGAGCTTCACAGAAATATTGGCATCGCAGCGCATACTTCCTTCCTCCATATTGCCATCACAAATCTTTAAATGGCGAACCATTTTTCTGATTTCAGTTAGGTATGCAAATGCTTCATCAGAAGAATGAAGATCAGGTTCGGAAACGATTTCCAATAAGGGAACACCGGCGCGGTTAAGGTCAATACAGCTGAAGTTTTCATCCGCATCGTGGATACTTTTTCCGGCATCTTCTTCCAGGTGAATTCTATTTAATAATACATTTCTTTCTTTACCATTTACCTGGATAGGAACATTCCCATTTTTGCAAATAGGCGTAGTATGTTGAGTTACCTGGTAGCCTTTTGGAAGATCAGGATAAAAATAATTTTTTCGTGCAAAATAATTATTACGGATAATATCGCAATTAAAGGCTAATCCAAGTTTGATGGCCAGTTTTACTGCCTTTTCATTCATCATGGGCAATGTACCGGGATGTGCAAGGGAAATGGCGCTGACATTGGTGTTAGGAGGGTTTCCAAAGCGGGTGCTGTCGCCACAAAACAACTTACTTTGGGTAAGTAATTGAGTGTGTACTTCGAGGCCGATCACGGCTTCATATTTTTCAAAACGCGACATGGCAGCGAAGATATGAAAAGAGAATTCCTTTTTTATGGAATGAAAACTTAAATTATGATTTCAGAATCTTACGGTTTCCCTTCATAATAGTTGCATTGCGCCAGCGAGCCCAACCTGAACCGCAAAGGAAGCCTGGTAGCTTTTTCTATTTTCACTTCTTCCCGGCAAAAAAATCCATATTGGCACGTAGAATAATCTGCCGGGATTTCCGGAACATCTGTGTTTTTGAAAGAAAAATAAAGAAGTGAATTTTTGGGTAAAGGTTGATTTTCGGTATTGGTAATTGAGGCCAGGTTATTAAAACTGATCAATGTCAGACTCATCCTTGCTCCTGGCAACTTCTCCATCCCGATTTTTACAGGGAGAGAAGGTAAAAGGGTAACATACTTTAAAGACGATGAGATGCTTAAGGGTGCCGGCTGGGGATCGCCCCCAATCTGATTTTCGTGGGTTTTTAAAAATAAAGTACTTACAGGAATAGAAAGTGTAACCTGGTTTTGGGCATAAGAAGTAAAGCTGCAGATAAAAAAAATTACCAGGAATCCACAAAATTTGTTCCAAAAAAACATATCCTTACTTTTGCGTGTAAATTTACAACTAATAAAAAGAAAAAAGATACATGTCGTTAGGCCAGCGGTTACAACAAAAGTTATTGCAAAAATTATCGCCGCAGCAAATACAATTGATGAAATTGCTGCAGGTTCCCACTGCTCATCTTGAGGAAAGAGTGAAAGAGGAATTGGAAGAGAATCCGGCATTGGAAGCTGGGGAAGATGGATATAATGAATCTGCTACAGATACTGTGGATGATTTTGAACCAGCGGATGATTTCGAAAATGACGGAAGTGAAGATGATTATGGTAAAATAGATATTAGTGAATACGTAAATGACGGAGATGATGAACCCGGGGATTATAAATATCGTGATGATAATTATGGAGACCCTGATGAAAATAAGGTAATTCCACATAAGGTAGAAATTTCATTTTATGATACCTTGAAATCGCAATTACTAATGCTACATCTCACTGATCATGAAAAAAGAATTGCGGAACAGATAATTGGGAGCATAGATGATGATGGCTACCTGAGAAGAGAGGTTACTTCTATTTGTGATGACCTTGCTTTTCGACAAAATATAAACACCTCTGAGAAAGAAATTGAAAATTTAATTGGTTTGATTCAACAGTTTGACCCATCAGGCGTGGGTGCAAGAGATCTGCAGGAATGTCTTTTATTGCAATTAAAACGAAAAGAAAAAGATGGCGTTGATGTGAGAACTGCTATCGAAATAATCGAAAACTATTTTGATGAATTTACTAAGAAACATTATGAAAAAATACAAAAAAACTTAAGCCTTGATGACGAAGAAATTAAAAAAGTTTTTAACCAGATCATTAAATTAAATCCAAAGCCCGGTGGTGAAATGGGAGAAACCAATAAACTTCAAAGCTATGTGATCCCTGATTTTTTTGTATTGAATAATAATGGAAAACTGGAAGTTACACTGAATTCGAAAAATGCTCCTGATCTGCGCATCAGCGAAGGCTACAGAGATATGCTCAAAGATTATGACAGGGGAGACAAAAAAGATAAGCGTCAAAAAGAAGCGGTATTGTTTATTAAACAAAAAATAGATTCAGCCAAATGGTTTATTGATGCTATTAAACAAAGGCAACATACGCTGCTCAGTACGATGCAAACGATTGTAGATTATCAAAAACAATTTTTCCTGACAGGAGAAGATATTGACCTGAGGCCCATGATCCTGAAAGATATTGCTGAAAGGACTATGCTGGATATATCTACCGTAAGCCGGGTGGCCAACAGTAAATTTGTGCAAACTGAGTTTGGTACTTACCGGCTAAAATTTTTCTTTAGCGAAAGTCTCGTAACGGATAGCGGTGAAGAGGTGAGTACGAGGGAAGTGAAAAAAATATTGAGCGACATGATAGAAGAGGAAAGCAAACAGAAACCGCTCAGCGATGAGAAACTTACTGAATCATTACAGGAAAAAGGATATAATATTGCACGTCGCACTGTTGCCAAATACAGGGAGCAGCTTAACATTCCTGTCGCACGTTTAAGGAAAGAACTTTAATAATGGAACAAAATTTTACAACACCCGAAGGGGCCATACAACCACAGGAGCCGTATATAAATGGAGAACAATTTCCTTTGGCAATAAGATGGGGTGCGCATTTCATTTCTTTTATCTTTCATCCGCTTTTTATTCCCGTAATCGCGACCTGGTTTTTAGCTTATTTACAACCCGGTTATTTTACAGGCATATCTCCACACGATAAATTATTGATCGTGATACAGGTGGCATTTAATACCATTTTTTATCCCGCATTATCCGTTTTTTTATTAAAAGCGCTGGGGTTTATAAAAAGTATTTTTTTAAAAACACAACGGGAAAGAATTATCCCATATATTGCTTCCAACATTTTTTATTTTTGGATGTTTTTGGTTTTTAAAAATCAACCCGAAGTGCCTGTAATACTTACTGGCTTTGTGTTTGGAGTTTTCCTGGCTTCTTCTTTAGGTTTGCTTGCCAACATCTACTACAAGATCAGTATGCATGCTTTGGGTGTGGGTGCTTTATGTGGATTGATGTTAGTCATTATTTTTTCAGGATTTTCTTACGCGTTTTTTTTAATGGCTATGCTGGTGTTTATAATAACCGGTTTGGTAGGTACCTCCCGAATGATAGTGAGCAATCACAAGCCATTTGATATTTATTCAGGAATTTTTATCAGTATTATATGCCAGTTGATTGCGTATAGCATTCTTGGATAAAAGTTTAGAGACACGGATAGTCAATGAGTTATTTACTGCCAGTAAACGAACAAATAAAGCGAGTTTCTATTCTCAAAAATATTTTTTCACTGATAAAATTTAAGAAACAAACAAGAACCTGAAAGACAATATCTGGATTTAAATTTCTATTCGTTTGTAAGTCTCATGACATAAACACGTTTATTTTCATTCAAATTTTCCCATCTGATAATTAATAAATTTACAGCTTGCTGTGGTTATAATTCCTTTTTTTAAAGGATACCATGGACTATTTCCAATGGCTTCAGGATTGCGAAGTACATAGATGGATTGTGCAGGAGTGTATCCTTCTACTAATTTGAAAACTTTTTCGCCTGAAGAATTGATGGCTTCATCTGATATAATAAAACAATGGCCGGGGCTGCCGGGATGGATAATAACCGTACCTATTTCGAAATTATTTGTTGGTTTTAATTCTTTTGCAAGGGAAATAGTGCTGGCGTAATTATAAACAATATCAAGATACTTACGTAGGGTTTCATGAGTTTGTCTGCAGGGATTTTCTTTAATAAAAACAACTTTGTTTCCTGCAGATTTTGGTCTTACCCCTTTACAGTATTGCATCCATGTATAATATTGGCCGCTTACAAAATGAAAACCAATTTCATTGTAACGGTTTTGGGAAAATAAATATTCTGCACGCAGCCTCATAAGCGCATCAGCGCATTGTTGCAGGTCCCTATTGCCTACATCAAAAGTTAGAATGGCTGTGTGTTTTTGCTGAAATTCAATCGGGTTTCCTTTATAATCAAGTATGGGTTTATTAACTTCCGGCAGGTGTTGCAAAAAATATGGCAAACTATTTTTATCATAAACATTTGATGAAATTTTTGGCGTCTTTACGAGGGGGATTGCCTCCACATTTGAAATGGATGAATTTTCACAACCCGCCAATAATAGCAGGCAAAAAGGAAAAATAATTTTCTGCATCTTATAATTTTCCTAATGAGATTCAAAAAAATATTTATGAAATAAATATTTTATGGCTCATCTGCAAAAAAATAAAATCTTTATAGTTTCTGAAAAAGAACAATTCAACGATCAATTCATTCCATCAGTAAACGAACAAATAAAGAAGATTCCACTTTCTTTCAAATAAAAGCTGGCAATTCTATATTGTAAGTAAACGAACAAATAAAACGAATTTCTATTCTAAAAATTATTTCTTTATCGCTTTAAAATTTCCATTTGGCTGCATAAAAGTGAGCCCGGTTACTTTGTTGTTTAATAATTGAAATAAAGAAGAGAGGAAAAAAAATAATTTTTTTCATTTCGTGAGATTTTAAAAAAACAGGGACTTATGAAAAAAATCCCTGTTTGCGTATTTATATTTTTAAAGAGTAGAGTTAATAAATGCCGCTACATTATCATGCAATAATTTGAGCGATTCCGGATGGAGATAAACCATGTGCCCCGAAAAATAGTGATCGTATTCTATATTCTTTTGTAAAGATTTCGGCATAGGAAGATGGGCCATTTCATATTCACTCTCAAAATAAGGGGTGCCCAAATCGAAATAACCCATATTCAGCATTACTTTTAAACCGGGATTGTAGATCATTGCATGGGCAAGGTTGTTCATTACATTCGCAAACCCGACGTACCCTCTCTGTTTAAAATCCCATGGGCCGGTATTTCCAGAAGCTTTGTATTTCATACCCTTCCCAAAATCAAGCTGGGTACGCACATAATTGTTGAACGTGGCGGTAAAAGCTGCGTCTATGTAAGAATCCATAGGATCATACTGGGGTTCTTCGCTAAGGGGATCAATGGCATCGCCGGAAAAGCGTGAATCCAAACGACCGGTAACTTCGCTTTCATCTCCAAGCAATTCGTGTTCAAATTGTGGGCCAGTGATTCGTAAATTGGCTTTTCGTATATAGGTAACCGGCAGGCCCGTATAATTATGCAATTTCTCTACAATGGTATCAAAAGTAGCCTGGTCAATTGTGGCACCTTTATTAAGCGCAAGCGCATAATCATTCAAAGCAAAATGCTCTACTTCTTTTAAAAATGGCTCTAATTTTTCAGGCTGATTAGGAAGTTTGTGATGATACCAGGCAGTTGCTGCATACGACGGTAAAGCCAGCAGATATGGATTGTCATTCCCGGGATGAGATTTAGCCTCATCCGACATGTTTTCATAAGTTAATAGTTGCGAAAGTAAGATCACTCCATTGAGCCCTACGCCACTATTTTGAAGCATATCGGCAACTACCGCCGAACGAAAAGTGCCATAGCTTTCTCCAAACAAATATTTGGGCGAATTCCACTTGTTGAAATCTGTAATAAATTGAGTGATAAATGAAGTAAAAGCGCGGCCATCCTGGTCAATTCCAAAAAAATCTTTTGGTTCGCCCGCACCGCCCATCCTTTTCGTAATAATTTCCCCAAAGCCTGTGCCGGGGGCATCAATAAAAACCAGGTCGCTTGCATCCAAAAGACTGTAATCATTATTTACAGTTCTGTAGGGAGCCTTAGTACGCGAGGTGTCATTGAGATAAACACGCTGCGGCCCCCAGGCGCCCATGTGAAGCCAAAGGGTGGCACTGCCAGGACCCCCATTATATATAAAAGTGAGGGGTCTTTGAGAACCATCTTTTTCATCATCTTTAAAATACGCAACATAAGACATGCTGATAGTTGGTGTATCAGCATTATTCTTTAGAACTAAAGTACCCGCTACGGCTTCATAATTTATGCGTTTACCCTCCACCGTTACACTACCGTGTGTAACTGATTTTTGCGGCTTTTTGTAATTATTGTTGAAAGTACTGTCTTGCCTGATATCAACTTTTACTGATGTAGTTTCTTTTCTTTGCTGCGCATGCAAAGAAAGATTAAGTACAAAGAGCGATGCACCTAAGAGTAACATTCTTTTGATTTCAATTGTTATTTTTTTCATTATCTGTTTTTTAAAAATTAATTAAAGCCATTTAGTTGAATATTAACAGGAAAGACAGTAACTAATGTTAACTGTGTATAACAAATATAATAAATGTGAAACCATATCTGCTAGCCGTTTATCATTTACTTTCTGAATTAAGGCAAATAGAGGAACTACAAAAAATATTCTTTGAAATTTTTATTCTTATGTTGAAGATCGTGATGATGATGTACTTCCATTGCTTTTATTTCGGTTTAAGAATTTCTGATTTTCAATTTACAGTAATTGAACAAATAACATTGATTCCTGTTTTATTCTTTTTTTAAATTTTGATTCCTCTTCATTTATTTTTGAATTAAACTTTGTTATGATTTTATAAGTAAAAAAATTTCGCTGTTTTAAAAGTTGGTTTGAAAGATTTCATTCTTTTTGAGATTTTTTTTTGATAAATTGACAGTCTTCAAAAACTGGGCATGCTTTCATTGTCAGGTTTTCTTTTCCTGTAAAAAAAATAAAATGGAACACCGGTAAGAATCAATAATAATCCCACGACAGACTGAACAGGCTCCGTAATGATGGTATTGATAATAAGACCGAGTGAAGATAATATTAGCACAATTGGGGATAAAGGATAAGCTATTAACCCGGTGGTAATGGTTCCATTTCGTTTCATTTTTATTAAAGCGACTCCGAGCAACACAAAAAAGAAAGTTGCGGTAAAGATTATCATATCGGTAAGTACATCAAAAGTCCCGGAAATTACCATTAAACAACTCCATAACATAGAATAAATCAGCGCTATGTATGGTGTGTTGAAGCGTGGATGAACAAAGGAAAATTTTTTGGGAAAAAACTTTTCCTGCGCCATGCGGTAATACATCCTGGGGTAAACAATAATAATAGCATTGAGTGTTCCAAAGGTGCAGATAATTATAAGAATTGCAATAGTTGTAGCTCCCGGATTACCTGAAATAATACGGGCTACTTCAAGAGCAGCGATATTATTTTCTCCGACATTCGCCAATGCATCCAAAGACATCACATTCATAAAAGCATCGTTCAATAAAAGATATAAAACAATCGAAATGCCTACGCCGGCTATAATAGAAAAAGGAACATTCCTTTTAGGATTTTTTATCTCCCCGGTAATAAAACTAATGCCAAACCAACCGGAATAAGCCCAGAAAGCGCTTAGCATTGCGGCAATCATTGCGCTAAAAATATTTGTATTCGAGTGTGATTGTTGCTTTGCAATAGTTTCAATGTGAGATGAGGAATGAGTAAAGGATAAACCCATTACTATCAGGAATACGATTCCGGCGATTTTTAATACAGTTAATACATTATTTAAATTACCTCCTTTTTTTGCACCTAAAATATTCAGCCACGTAAGACCTGCGATAGTAAGGACGGCCAATAATTTTATTCCCGAACTTTCGAACGGAAATACAAAATGACCTATAGAAATATGTTGCCATGATCTAAATAAATTGGGCAGCGGTATTATGTAATTTACCGATTCGGAAAAAATAAATGCGACAGCAGCAATAGCGCCACTGCCCATGATAAGGAAGGATCCCCAACCATATAAAAAAGAAAAAAGATTTCCAAACGAAAGTCTCAGGTATTCATAAATACCACCGGATTCTGTTGTAAGAGAAGCCAGTCCGCAGATAGAAAATGCACTGAAAATAGAAATGATACCAGCCAATAACCACGCAAGCAGGATATAATTTTTATTCATCAACGCAGCCGACATAGGTGCGATTTTTTTAAACACGCCGGAACCAATGAGGATACCGGCAACCAATAAGATGCCAGTTGTTAATCCAAGAGATCTTTTGAGAGGAATTTTTGATTCATCCAAACCATTGCTTCCTTCCGGCATTTTGTTTTGGATTGTGCTTACATTCGATGGTACTGTTTTCAAGAATAATTATTTGGAATTTTTAAAATAAAAAAAATATACCAGTGGATAGAAACCTTTTTCGGAGTCGCAATCTGCAGAATAAAAAATGATTGGGAGAACATCATGAGGAAAATTAAAGCAGTAAAAGAACAAATAATTCATATTCCTGTTTTTAATTGAGACAGCCTTTTTCAATGACAAGTTTCGCAACACAATCACAAAAAAAATCCGACTGTTATTGTAACAGGCGGATTTTTATTTTTTACAATGCGCTTATTTTAGTTGTTGCTTATGTGATGAATACCATATAATCTTACCGTCTTTTACGCCATTATCATCTTCATAATTGGCAGAATCTACTTTACCTGTTTTGTAAGTATCAATTTCTTTGTACCAAACATTTATATAATCATGGCCGTCTTTTACAGAATGATTTTTCAACCATACCCCCATATCAATTTTTACTGAACTTAAGCTATCTCTGTTGGTATTCCAGTATTTCATAAGTGAATCAGTAAGGCCTGAGAATTTAAATCCCTCAGCGCCATTTACCATCATGCTATCTCCCATAGTAGAACGAATAGCGTTCATGTCACCGTTTTCCCAGTCTTTGTAAGAATTTAATACTACTAATAAGTCCGAATCGGATACATTATTAGTAAAGTCAGTAGAATACGACGCCGTATAAGGCAATTGAATACTACTTGTTGTTTCTGTTTTAGCTGCCTCTTTGTTTTGGCAGGATACAATAACAAAAGCCATTGAGAAGCTGATAAAGATGAACTTTTTCATTTTTGTTGATTTAGTTTAAAAGATTAATTAAAAAATTGAATAGTATTTATTTGAAATCTAATTCATGGTTAAAGAAAAAGCAATAGCAGACGCGAAAAGAAACTTTTTCAAAATGTTTTTGAAAACAAATTGAAAAAAATAAATAGAATTTCAGCGGGTAGCAGTATCAGATTTTAATTAAACTATGCGAGGGTTGGCATGTTTAAAGAAATCTTATTGATTATAGTAAGGCTTCAATTATTAAATGAAGCTAATTTTTGCTTTTCGAACATTTATCACAGGAATGTCATTTCCTCTTCGGGTTTCTTGTGAGAAACTGCAGGACAGACTTCCGTTTTCCTAGAAGACAAAATAATAAGAATGAATGGAAAGATTATTTATTTTTCATTTCTTAATGAATGTGCCTGCGCTTAATAATACCACCAGAGGCTTCTTTAATTGTACTCGCAAACACAAATGAACGCGGGTCTATCTCGCTTACAAGATTTTTTAGTTTCCTTATTTCAAGGCGGGTGATCACAGTAAAAATAATATCACAATCGCTGTGCAGATCAAACTTGCCGGGTAAAAATCCCCTTTCACCTTTATAAATAGTAATGCCTCTCCCCATTTCATTTACAAGCCTGTCTTTTATGATTTCGCTTTTCCCTGAAATGATAGTAACGCCTACATAAGCTTCCAATCCCTCTACTACATAATCCACTGTTTTAGTAGCTGTAAAATAGGTAAGCATGGAATATAATGATACCTCTATGCCAAAACGAAAAGCGGCAATGCTAAAAATGAGAATATTGATGGCAAGGATAATTTCGCTGATGGTAAAACTTGTTTTTTTCCAGGTATAGAGCGCCAATATTTCAATACCATCAATGGCGCAACCTGCCCGCATAGTAAGGCCTACGCCTGCTCCCAGGAAGAATCCGCCAAAAATAGCAACCAGTAATTTATCGGAGGTAATAGAATAATGTGGCAAAATGACAAGGAAAAGGCCAAGCAATAAAATACAGAAAAACGTTTTTAAAGCATAATTAAAATTAATAGCATAAACACAAATAATTATAAATGGGAGATTGGCCAGTATGATCACATACGCAAGGTTGAATTTGGTTATTTCATGAATGAGAAGAGAAATACCCGTAATGCCGCCGTCAAAAAAACCATTCGGAACCAGGAAGCCTTTAAGAGAAAAGGCTGCTAAAGCTACGCCTACTATAATAAACAACACATCACCAACCCACTCATTTCTTTCAAACAACTTTTCAGGTTTTTTTTGGTTATCAACCCTGATCTTTAGTTGTTGCAAAGTTTTTATTAGTCTTGAATTGAGTCTTTCCTGGGCGGTTTTTGTAAAATAGTGATGCCCTGCTACAAATTTTATTTCTTCTTTTCTCCATTCTTCACGGTCTTTTACAAAACCTGCTTCGTGCAATTCTTTATAAAGCTTATTAGCACCCACAAAATATTTATCTGTACCCAGGTAGTACAGATCTGCATCGCAAATAATCTCAGCAAGTTTATTTTTAGGTTGCTGCGGTAGTTTTGTTGCCAGGATAAGTTCGCGTATTTCTTCTATCTCATCCTTTGTATATCCAAACTGAGGCAGCCATTTCTGCGCCATTTTGCAGGAAATTTCTTCATGATCCGTATAAGTTTCTAAAAAACCACAATCGTGAAATAATGCTGCTGTCTTTAAGATGATTAGATCATGCTCTGAAACATTTTCTGATAGCGCAAGGTTTTCAGTAGCTGCCACTACATCTTTAGTGTGATCTTCATTATGATAATGCAGATAAGTAGGTAAGCCTGTTTTTAATTTTTCTATTAAAAATGAATAAGCATTTTCAAATTGCATTTGCTGTGGCTGGTTCAAGAGTAATTTTTAATATTTAAAATAATAATGAATTTGTTTTGGTTTTAAAATAGGTAACTCATTTTTTTAACCCGAAAAAATATTATTTACAAATCTAAACAATACCAAAATAAAATGATTAAAAAATGTATCTTCAAAATTAAATTTTTAATAATCTGTCTGAATAACTGCAGTATCAATTGTAAACTGTATTGATAAAAATCAATATTAAATATTAAGTTCAATGGCGAAAGTGTACCCTATATTTATTTGGAAAAAGGCGCCATTCCTGCGTTTAATGTTGCCTGTTTTATCGGGAATACTTTTTGAATATTATGGTAACATAAAATTGCCGGAAATTATTTACGGAGGCATTATAGTACTCGTCCTTTTTATTGCATTTTCTTTTTTACCGGAAGTACTAAGGTATCGTTTCAGATGGTTACAGGGAATTTTAATTTCTATGTTCCTTGTCATTTTCGGACTTTTAATTACCTGGCAGAAGGATATCAGAAATCATAAAAACTGGTATGGGAATAACTATAACAACCAAAGTTTTTTAATTGCTACTATCAATGAGCCACCTGTAGAAAAGGCAAAATCTTACAAAGCGATCGCAGCGGTAGAAACCTACATTGCCAATGATTCTCAAAGAACTATACAAGGAAAAATACTCCTCTATTTTGCAAAAGATTCTTTTGCAAAACAATTAAAATATGGCGATCAAATTATTATTGGGAAAAAATGGCAGCCCATAAAGAATTCAGGTAATCCGGGTGCTTTTAATTATTCACAATATCTGACATTTCAACAAATATTTGATCAATGTTATTTAAAAAAACAGGATTGGGTTTTATTAAAACGCAACAACGCATCTCTTTTTAAAAATATCCTTTTTAATACGCGTGATTATGTAGTAAAAACGATAGATGAATATATTATTGGAAGTAATGAATCTGCATTGGCAAAGGCAATGTTGATAGGGTACAGGGTTGACCTTGATAAAGATTTGGTACAGGCATACAGTAATGCCGGGGTGGTGCATTTAATAGCCATTTCAGGTTTGCACCTGGCTCTTGTTTACGGAATATTATTTTGGATTACATTACAAATTCCTTTTTTCAAAAAATCAAAAGCAACACAACTCATCATCATACTTTTTTGCTTATGGTTTTTTGCTTTTTTGACGGGTGCCTCTCCTTCGGTATTGCGGGCTGCTGTGATGTTTAGCTTTATTTCTGTGGGCGCTATTTTTAATAAGAGAGCTTCTATTTATAATTCATTATGTGTATCTGCTTTTGTGCTTTTATGTTTTGATCCTTTTTTACTTTGGAATGTGGGATTTCAACTTTCTTACCTGGCAGTTTTGGGGATCGTGATTTTACAAAAAGCAATTTACAGTTGGCTATATTTTAAAAATAAAATTTTGGATGTTTCCTGGAAGATGGCGTCAGTGTCTATCGCTGCGCAGATATTTACTGTCCCTTTGTGTTTCTATTATTTTCATCAATTGCCTTTGCTCTTTCTAATTGCCAATCTCATAGCCATTCCTTTAGCAACGGTCGCACTTTGGGGCTGCATCCTTTTGCTTATGGTATCACCTATAAGTGTATTATCGGTTTATATTGGCAAACTGGTTACTATATTTTTCTGGTTAATGAATCATTCGATCTTACTAATAAATACACTTCCATTTGTATTGTGGAGCAATGTTTTCATTTCGGCATCAGATACTATTTTATTGTATCTTATTTTTATTTCTTTCATTTATTGGCTTATCAACAAAAACAGGATTGCATTTAAAATCGGATTAACATTCTCCTTACTATTTTCAATAATAATTTGTTTCAATAAATGGAAATCTTACAGTCAACATAAAATGATTGTTTATAATATTCCTTTTCACACTGCAATTGATTTTGTAGAAGGCAATAAATACCAGCTAATCAGCGATAGCATTTTGACAAAAGATACTTTACTTCAGAATTTTAATTTAAAACCGGCCCGTATTTCTTTTTTGGCCAATCATAATTCAAAAATAGAGCGCCTGGAATTTCTTCAAAATAATTTTTACCAGTTTTGCGATAAAAAAATAAAAATTATAGACACTTCTATTACTTATTCGCCCGTGCTAAAAAAAATATCTGTGGATTACCTGATTCTTTCTAAAAATCCAAAGATTACCATAGCAGACCTGGCTCAAACATTTGATTGTGGTCAATATATTTTTGATGCGTCTAATTCTTTGTGGAAAATTGATCAGTGGGAAAAAGAATGTGAAGAATTACATTTGCATTTTCATTCTGTTTCCAGGCAGGGCGCTTTTGTAACAGACTTTTAAAAAGAAATATTTCTCCATTAATTATGCAACAAAAAATAAAATCTGCTCTCATCTCTGTTTTTAACAAAGAAGGGCTGCAACTCATTATTTCTTTACTTAAAAAACAAAATATTACCGTGTATAGTACTGGCGGTACTCAAAAATTTATAGAAGAAAATGGCGGCAAATGTATAGCGGTAGAATCACTTACGGGTTATCCGTCTATTTTGGGTGGAAGAGTAAAGACACTTCATCCTGTTGTGTTTGGAGGTTTTTTGGGTAGAAGAGATGTTGAAAATGATTTAAAAGAAATGCAGCAATATCATATCCCTGAAATTGATTTGGTAATAGTGGATCTATACCCTTTCGAAGAAACAGTGCGATCCACAAATGACGAAGCAGTTATCATTGAAAAGATTGATATTGGTGGTCCTTCAATGATTCGGGCTGCAGCGAAAAATTTTAAAAACGTACTCGTAATTGCCGATAAAAACGACTACCCTCTTTTGGAAAATATTCTGGGAGAAAAAGAGGCAGAAACATCACTGGATGAAAGAAAGGATTTTGCAAGAAAAGCCTTTGATGTATGCAGCCGGTATGATATCGCTATTTCAAATTATTTCAATAAGACCAATTTTGCCAATCCATTTTCTACAGAGAAGAAAACACTTCGTTATGGCGAAAACCCTCACCAGAAGGCTTTTTTTATCGGAAATATGAATGAAACTTTTGAGCAATTACATGGCAAAGAAATTTCCTATAATAATTTGGTTGATATAGACGCCGCTTTGCAAATGATGAAAGAGTTTAAGAATAACAATTCTAAAAATATAACTTTTGCTATTTTTAAACATACCAATGCATGTGGGGTGGCACAAAGGAAAAACGTTTCGGATGCTTTTTCTGCTGCACTTGCAGGCGATCCGGAAAGCGCTTTTGGCGGCGTGCTGATCAGTAACGCAACGATTGATAAAAAAACCGCGGAAGCGATGAAAGATTTATTTTTTGAAGTACTGATCGCGCCTGGTTTTGATGACGATGCCCTTTCAATTTTACAAGTCAAGAAAAATAGAATCATTTTAAAATTAAAAAAGTATCCGGAAGGAGATCAGCAAACAAAAACTTTATTGAACGGCTTGTTGGTTCAGGATAATGATAAAGGAGATTTTACTGAATGGAAAGAAGAAGGCGGAAGAAATGCAACTGAAGAAGAAAAGGAAGATTTGATTTTCGCTAATCTTATTTGTAAGCATTTAAAAAGTAATGCCATTGCAATTATAAAAAACAAACAACTCCTGGGAAAAGGCTGCGGACAAACATCGCGGGTAGATGCAATGAAACAAGCCATTACAAAAGCGAATCAGTTTGAATTTAATCTGCAAAATGCCGTGGTAGCCAGCGATGCCTTTTTCCCTTTTGATGATTGTGTGAAAATAGCACACGAAGCAGGCGTCACCTCATTTATACAACCCGGTGGTTCTATCAGGGATAAAGATTCTATTGAATATTGTAAACAAAATAAATTGGTGATGGTAATTTCCGGAATGAGGCATTTTAAACATTAGAGAAATTCTTTTAACGTAAACCCATTCTATATTTTTGGTTGAAACATACCTTTTACAAAAGCTTAAAGTGTTAGATAAATTTTATTTTATTAGCTGAAATATCCTTCACAATTTCTTAACCTTCAGGTTTGGGCATCAACGACTTTTTTTTATAAGGCCCTTTGTTAATAAGGGTTTCATAATACAATTCCCTACTTTAGGATGAGAAAATACCAACTAATCTGGTTTGCAACCAATTTCATTGATGTGTACTTTTGTGTCTCGATTGTTTGATTGAGTAAAAGAAAAATAAACTTTAATCTAAAATTTCATTTTATGAAACAAGCAAACAACAAAACAAGAAACATTGCAATAACATTATTTGCTCTTTGCACAGTGGGTTTAACAATACCCACATTTGCAGGTGTTAAAACCGGCGATCCAATTGAATTAAAATTTATCGGTAAACAAAACAGCCAACCCATTTTTCAGCTCAAACTGAACAATTCTGAAAATGGCCTTTATCTTATATCCATTAAGGATCCATCTCAAAATATATTATTTTCTGAAAAGGTAAAGGGAACAGATATTGTCAGAACTTATCGTATGGATATTGGTTCTGATGATTATGAATCACCATCATTCGGATTAAAATTTGAAGTTACTAATTTAGATACTCATCAAACACAGGAATATAAGGTGAGTTCTGAAACACATGTTACTAATAACATTATAGTAGCTAAACTCTAAGGAAAAGTAATTCTCAATAAATCTTAATTCATGAACATGCCGGTTTTTTACCGGCATGTTTTTTAATATTTATATTTTAAAAAAAATAGTAATCAAGTGCATTTTAATTCGCAGCGACATTTGAAAGGAGCGCTAATATTCATTCAGAATAAAAAAGATTTTATTTGTATTAAAAAAGGATTTATTTTCACATCTTCTAAAAAAATAGGTCCCTCTGTAGAAACAGAACGACCCTTTTCGATTGCTTGATATGAGAATCTTTAATTGTTACTTTTGTGCTGCTATCAGCTTACAATGAGAAGATTCTAAAAAGATACACGCCTTCAAACTGACAGTCAATCTTCATCCCATTGTTTCACAAATGTATGCTGCGTCAACGATTCAAAATAATCAAATTAAACTATAAAGTATTATCGCAGAGATGAATATTTTTTCATAAGTACTTTACAAGCAAATATTTAAGGTAAAAATTTAAATGATGCCCAACCATAATTCCGATACCTTGTTTCAATTAATTCATTCGCTTGAAAAATCGGAGAAAAGACATTTTAAGCTTTATATTAAAAGAAGTTCTTCCAAAGAAGATCTGAAGATTGTGCGTTTATTTGATGCCTTAGATAAACTTACAGAATATGATGAAAAGCAAATGATGAAAACTTTAAAAGGATTTACCAAACCACAATTGGCCAATTTAAAGACACACCTTTATAAGCAATTATTAGCAAGCCTTCGACTATTAAAAACAAACGATAATATCGATCTCAAACTAAGTGAACATCTTGATAATGCACGTTTACTTTATAATAAAGGATTAAAGATACAAAGCTTGCAAATACTGGAAAGAGCCAAAGAGATGGCAAAAGCAAATCGGAAAATGAACTTCCTGGTGCATTTAATTTCTCTTGAAAAAAAGATTGAAACACTTCATATTACCAGGAGCACACTTGAGAAAACAGAAATGCTTACCCAGGAAGCGCTTGCTACCAGCGAACATATAGACCGAGTTACAAAACTTTCTAACCTGGCTCTATTACTTTACAGATGGTTTGTAAAAAATGGCCATGCCCGAAATGAAGAAGATGAAAAGGATATAAAGAAATTTTTCAAAAGTTCATTACCTGGTAATGGAAATACCATAAATGATTTTTACGAAAAATTGTATCTATATCAAAGCTATTCCTGGTATGCATTTATAAGACAGGATTTTTTTATGTATTACCGATATAGCCAGAAATGGATAGACTTGTTTAATGAAGACAAAATAATGCTGGCAGTGGAAACGGGGCATTACATAAAAGGAATGCACAATTTATTGAATGCACATTTTGATTTAAGAAATTTTAAAAAATTTAAAACCACACTTCGTGAATTTGAAGAATTTTCAAAAACGGAAGTAGCCAATCATCATGATAATTTTCGAATTCATACTTTTATTTATATAAATGGTGCTAAAATTAATCAATATCTGATGGAGGGAAATTTCACAAAAGGCCTTGAGATTGTACCGGAAATAGAAAAAAAATTACAAGAATATTCCCTGTTTGTTGACAGTCATCGCATCCTAGTGTTTAATTATAAATTTGCCTCACTTTTTTTTGGAGCGGGAGAATATTCGAAGGCGATTGACTACCTCCATAAGATAATTAATGACAACAACCAGGGCCTTCGAAACGATCTCCAATGCTATGCCCGCCTCATGCATTTACTTTGCCATTATGAATTGGAAAATGATGAAATATTAGATTCCCTCATCAGATCTGTTTATCGTTTTATGGCAAGAATGAAAAATCTTACAGTAGTTGAGGAAGCTATCTTTAATTTTTTACGTCATTCTTCAAAAATAAATGCCAGGGAATTAAAGCCGGAGCTCGAGCTTTTTCTTTCTAAAATAAAGCACCTGGAAAAAAACCGGTTTGAAACACGATCATTTGCATACCTGGATATAATTTCCTGGGTAGAGAGCAAAGTTTATAACAAGCCAATGGAAGAAATTATTCATGCCAAATATTTGGAAAGCAAACACAGATAATAATTCCATTGCATTGGGACAAATTTCTGCGCCGTTATATCCAATTATTTTTGGGAACCCATAATTTTATTATTCACTTTCCACTTTTCAGTTATCTTTAAAATTCGGTAAGTAACAAATTCCAATTATGAATTAATCTTTTTTATGCTTTTACTGCTTTGCGTAGTTGCGATACTTTTGCTGATTTTGCTGGTGGTTTATTTTAAACTGGATACTTTTATTTCCTTCCTCCTGGTAAGTATAGGTCTTGGAATTGCCTGTGGGATGGATATTCAACGAATTTCTGCTGCCATCACAAAAGGAATTGGAAATACTTTGGGTCCACTCGTTATCATTCTCGGTTTTGGTGCCATGCTAGGTAAATTAGTTGCTGATAGTGGAGCTGCGCAACAGATCACGGCTTCGCTCACCAGGATTTTTGGTACCAAAAATATTCAATGGGGAATGGCTTTAGCAGGATTAATTATTGGGATTCCTTTGTTTTATACAGCAGGTTTTATTGTGGTAATCCCTTTGATCTTTGCGATTGCTTCATCTACTAAATTGCCCCTGTTATATGTAGGAATTCCAATGCTGGCAGCACTTTCGGTAGCACACGGTTTTTTACCGCCGCATCCTTCGCCTACTGCTATTGCCGAACAATTGCATGCCTCCATAAGTAAGACTTTGATTTATGGAATTATCATTGCCATCCCTACCATAACCCTTGCGGGCCCTTTATTTGCAAAAACTTTAAGAAAATATAATCCATCTCCTTCCAATACTATTTTTCAAATTAAATCATTGCCTGAAAATGAATTGCCGGGAATAGGAATCAGTTTGATAACCGCTTTGATGCCTGTCATTTTATTAGCTTTTACTGCTATCATTTTATATTGTGTTTCTCCATCAGGATTTTTGGGAAAAGTAATGCAATTTATCGGCGATCCAAATATCGCAATGCTGCTATCTGTTTTGATTGCTATTTATTTTTTAGGAATGAAAAGAGGGAATAAAATTCCGGAAATAATGAAACAACTGGAAGAAGCATTTAAAAATATTTCCGTGATACTTTTAATTATCGCAGGTTCAGGAATTTTCATGCAGGTGATGAGCGATGGGGGGGTAAGTGTATATATCGGGCAATTATTAAAAGACATGCAATTGTCGCCTTTAATATTAGGCTGGTTGATGGCAGCTATAATTCGTGTGTGTATTGGCTCTGCAACAGTTGCCGGCCTCACTACAGTAGGAATTATGTTGCCAATTTTAGGAGTCAATCAGCACATTCATCCGGAATTAATGGTACTGTCAATCGGCGCAGGAAGCCTCATGTTTTCTCACGTAAACGATGGAGGATTCTGGTTGTTTAAAGAATATTTTAATTTAACCATCAAAGAAACTTTTCTCACCTGGACTTTGATGGAAACAATTGTTTCAATAACAGGATTGATAGGCGTTTTGATTTTAAATCATTTTGTGTAGGCATGCAAGAGCAAAAGGGTAAATGCCGGTTGTAATTATTTATTTTTACACTTCAGAAAAAGTCGGTCACATTCACTTTAGCAACATGCAACAAAAAAAGTTTGAAATAATATCAACCACATTATTAGATGAGTATTGCAAAAATGTTGCTAATAGTGAATTGAAGAAATACAAACAATTAAAAGAAAGCCAATTATCAATAGACACCTTCAGCTTTTATACTTCGGTATCTGCAGTGTTCTCTTCAAAAATAGAAGGAGAGAATATTGAACTGGATTCTTATGTGAAACATAAACGTTTTGGCATTAAATTTTTACCTGATTATACCCGAAAAATTGATGATTTATACAATGCCTATCAATTAGCCAAAAGAAATAAATGTAACAGAAAAAATATTGAATTAGTGCATAAAATGCTTACTCTGCACATTCTTAGTGAAAAAAGGCGGGGTAAAATAAGAACAGGTAACATGTATGTTACCACCGAAGACGGAAGAATTGAATATGTGGCAACATCTCCCTATATGGTAAAATCAGAAATGGAAAAGTTTTATAACGATTTAGAAACTTTATTGAAGCAAAAGTTATCATTGCAGGAAGTGTTTTATTATGCATCTTTTTTGCACCTGGTATTTGTAAAAATTCATCCTTATGATGATGGGAATGGAAGAACTGCAAGACTGATTGAAAAATGGTTCTTAGCCGAAAAACTGGGCAGTCAGTCATGGCTGATACAGTCAGAAAAGAATTATTACCTGAATCATCAAACGTACTATAAAAATATAAGGCTATTAGGTATGGAATACGAAAGGCTTGATTATTCAAAGGCTATGCCCTTCCTGGGGATGCTGCCACAATCATTAACCTTAAACGAAGAAAAACTTTGAGAAACAATTGTTGACACCTCTTCCGTTAGAAGCTTTCTTCTCTCAAAAACTCTCTACCTTTATCCACATTTAATTCTTAAACCTTTTAAAATAATTTTCATGCCTCCAACTCCGGACGAAATTCTCAAACTTTCTCAAATCACTTTACCGCCTGCTCCCAGGCCAAAGGGTGTTTACAAGCCATTTTTGCAAGTAGGAAATTTAATTTATGTTTCAGGCCATGGACCTGTTTTGGAAGATGGAATTTTAATAAAAGGGAAAGCAGGGCTTGATATAAATGCAGACGCAGCAAAACTTGCAGCACGACAAACCGGCTTAACCATATTAAGCACATTGCTTACAAATCTTGGTAGTCTGAATAAAATTAAACGTGTCATAAAAGTATTCGGTATGGTAAATTGCACAACAGATTTTGAGGTACATCCTTTTGTGATCAATGGCTGTAGTGAATTGTTTGCTGAAATTTGGGGAAATGAAAATGGCATCGGCGTAAGAAGCGAGGTAGGAATGGGATCGTTGCCCGAAAATATTCCTGTAGAAATTGAAGCAGTTTTTGAATTGGCGTAGGAAGGCGAGAGGTTTCAGGCGTGAGGTGTCAGGTTTCAAGGATGAAAATTTTTTACGAAAAGAAATATCCAAAAATGAAAGAACAAACATGGTATGAATTAAATCATCCCGAAGAAATTGATTCTCCGGCTTTGTTAATCTATAAAGATAGGGTGGCATCCAATATTAAAACAATGATCCAAATTGCAGGCGTTCCGAAAAGATTAGTGCCTCATGTAAAAACGCATAAGATTGCGGAGATAGTAAAGATGCAATTAGAAGCCGGCATTTCTCAATTCAAATGTGCGACGATCGCTGAGGCAGAAATGCTTGCCGATGCAGGAGTTAAGAGTGTTTTGGTCGCTTACCAATTAAACTTTTCAAAAGCAAAACGTTTTCTTTCCTTAATAAAAAGATATTCTCAAATTGAATTTGCTTCATTGGTTGATAACATTGATTCTGCGAAAATGCTGAATGATTTATTTGCGAAAGAAAAAATGACTGCGAATGTTTTTATTGATGTGGATGCAGGAATGCACCGCACAGGAATTGAACCGGGCGAAAAACTTTTTAATCTTTTTTTAGAATTACAAAAATTGCCCAATATCCATTTTCAAGGCTTACATATTTATGATGGCCATATTCGCGATGAAGATTTTGAATTGCGAAAACAAAAAGTGAAAGAAGCATTTGAAAAAGTAAATGCAGTAAAGCAACAAATACTTGAGAATTCTAATTTGCAGGATGTAAAAATTATCGCGGGAGGAACGCCAACATTTACCGTTCATGCATTAAACAAAGAAGAGTATTGTAGTCCCGGAACTTGTTTGCTTTGGGATTATGGATATGATGCTTTACTGCAGGAACAACCTTTTGAATTTGCGGCGGTGTTACTGACAAGAGTCATTTCAAAACCTGCACCGGGATTGATCACCACCGATCTTGGACACAAATCTGTAGCGGCTGAAAATCCGATTTCAAAGAGAATATTTTTTCTGAATTTAGAAGGTTATGAAGTTAAATCCCAGAGCGAAGAACATTTGGTAGTGGAAGTAAAAGACTGGGATCGTATTCATGTGGGCGATTTGTTTTATGGAGTTCCATATCATATTTGCCCGACAGTTGCCTTGTATGATGAAGCAAATATAATTGAAAATGGAAATCTTGTAGATAAATGGAATATTATCGCAAGGAAGAAGAAAATTACTATTTAATAAAAAGAAAATGTCCAATTTAATTTTTGATGCCCACCTCGATTTGAGCATGAATGCGATGGAATGGAATCGTGATTTTACAAAATCAGTTCATGAAATTCGTGAAAGAGAAAAAGGAATGAAAGATAAACCGGATAGAAGTAATGGAACGGTTTCTTTACCTGAAATGCGAAAGGGAAATATTGGTATTTGTGTAGCAACGATGATAGCAAGATATGTAAAGCCGGAAAGCGCATTGCATGGATGGAATTCGCAGGAACAGGCGTGGGCGCAGACTCAGGGGCAATTAGCGTGGTACAAAGCCATGGAAGATAAAGGAGAAATGTTTCAAATAAATAATGCTGAGTCTTTAAAGGAGCATTTAGAAAAATGGGAAAAAAAAGAATCAAAAGATTTACCCATCGGATATATTCTTAGTCTCGAAGGAGCCGATTCCATTGTGAACATGAAATATCTTGAAAAGAATTTTGAAAACGGATTGCGTGCGATCGGACCGGCGCATTATGGTCCGGGTGTTTACGCTTATGGCACAGATTCAGAAGGTGGAATTGGTAGTAAAGGACGCGAACTTTTAAAAGAAATGGAGCGGCTGAATATTATTTTAGATGCCACTCATTTATGTGATGAAAGTTTTTGGGAAGCGTTGGAAAACTTCAATGGCCCTGTTTGGGCCAGCCATAATAATTGCCGTGCACTTGTACCTCATAATCGGCAATTTTCTGACGAACAGATAAAAGTTTTGATAGAACGCGGCGCAGTAATTGGCGGCGCTTTTGACGCATGGATGCTAAAGCCCAATTGGGTTAGAGGAAAATCAAATCCAAAAGAAGATGGTGTATATATCTCAACAGTAATTGATCATATCGATCATGTTTGTCAAATAGCCGGCAACTCTTTGCATTCAGGTATAGGTACTGATTTGGATGGCGGTTATGGTAAAGAGCAGTGCCCTGCGGATTTAGATACGATTGCTGATTTGCAAAAAATTCCTTCAATATTAAAAGAACGAGGTTATTCTGAAAATGATGTGGAGAATATCATGTATAAAAACTGGGTTAGGTTTTTAGAAAATGCCTGGAGATAGGAATAGGTATTATTTGTCTGATTATCCCAGACAGAGGCCCTTATTTTAAAAACTATTGTACAATTTTTAGATCCTTAAAATAAATTCTCATGTTTTTTATCAACTTAAAAATTGCATTCCGCAGTCTTTTCCGTTCTAAAACTTACACCTTTCTAAGTATTACCAGCCTCGTGATGGGATTCATTGGATTTATCTTCATGTTGTTTTATACAAATTATGAAAAAAGTTATGAAAAATGGATTCCTGGCAATTCATCAGTTTACCGCATTGACCAAAAGCAGGGTGTAAACTCTTTAAGTACTAATACGCCTGGCCCATTGGCAAACGCTGTTCAAAATGAATTACCTGAAATAGAATATGCCACAGGCCTCCAGAAATTTAATGTTAGTCTGCCGTTTTATTCAGGCATTAATAATTCTTTTACATTTAAAAATCTTTATGGTGTTGATTCTTCTTTTTTAAAAATTTTTCCACTAAAATTAAAATATGGCTCTTTCAAAGATTTCTATTCTCCTCAAACGATTATTCTTTCTGAGAAAGTAAGCGAAAAATTTTTTGGTAATGCCAACCCGGTTGGCAAAACAATTTCAATGGGATATAATTTAGGAATGGATTTTACAATTGCCGGAGTTCTTAAGAATCCTGCACCTACGCATTTAGATTTGGAAGCCATCAGTTGGTATCCGCAAAGTTCGGTGCCGGCATGGAATACAGGTTATGAGATGCCATACACTACTTATGTAAAAGTTAAGAAGAATGTATCTATTGCTGCTTTAGATAAAAAAATTGAAAATCTCTACAGAAAGAATTTAAAACAAAGTAATAGCGAATTAAATATTACCCTTGAGCCAATAAACCAAATTCACCTAAATTCTTTGATTTCAGGTGACGGGAATTTTAAGCTTTTAATTGCGATTGTATTATTAGCAGGTTTATTATTAGCCATATCATGTCTTAATTTTATTAATTTGGTTATTGCGAAATCATCAACCAGGAATAAAGAAATTGCAATAAAAAAAGTATTAGGAACCGGCAGAATCTCCTTAATCAAACAGTTCATAAGTGAAACTTTTTTGCAAACATTTATTTCATTTTTGATTGCGTCAGGCTTACTATTTCTTCTGATGCCTTACTTGAAAAATATGGTTGATATTCAGAACAATTTACTTTCTTCTTTCACAATTTCAAAATTAATTGTTGAATTAATTGCTTCCGTTTTGATTATATCATTAATTACGGGGCTTTATCCGGCATTGATTATTTCCGGAAAAAAAGTTTCTGCTTTTTTAAAAGGAAGCTCTTCTGGCGAGAAAGGAAAAAGTGGATTCAGAAGTGTTTTGCTTGTAATTCAATTTACTATTGCGATTAGCTTTATTATTTCGCTTGTATTTATTAATAAGCAGATCCATTATATGCAAAACAAAGAACTTGGATTTGACCCTTATAAAGTGCTTAATATTTCCACAATAAATTTTTATGGTACGCCAAATGTTTTTGACCATGATAAAATCAGATTGCTCGAAATACCCAATGTAAAAAGTGCAACCGTTACAAGCGATGTGCCGGGAGAAAAACTGAAAAGTTCTGTCAGCATTAATGTTAATGGGAATCAATTTCATTTAAAATCTATGACGGTTGATTTCGATTATTTTAAAACCCTTGACATTCCGTTGGCAGAAGGAAGAGATTTCTCAAAAGCGTATGTGGGCGATAGCACTCGTTCTGTAATATTGAATCAATCTGCAGTTCAGGAAATGCATTTAAACTTACCAGTAGGAAAAATTGTAAAATTGAATGACAGCGCGAACTATACAATTATCGGCGTCTGTAAAGATTATTTTAATAATGGATTTTCAGAAAATATCCCTCCGGTAGCTTATACAATGACCAATCCAATAGGAAAAACAGAGCGTCCGAATATTTTATTAAAAGTTGGTACAGGAAATATAATGACAACCGTTGAAAAATTGAAAACATTGTGGACATCGGTTTCGCCAATGGATCCGCAGCTTCGGTTTTCTTTTCTTGATGAGGAGTATCAAAAACTTTTTGTTCAAAATGAAAGATTAAGCAACGTATTAAAAATAGTTTCCTATTTATCTCTGCTCATATCCCTTATGGGGCTTTTTGGCCTGTCAAGTTATATTCTCAGTCAAAGAAGAAAAGAATTAAGCATCCGCAAAGTTATAGGTGCTTCTGTATTTGATATATTTTTATTGGTAAATAAAAACTTTTTAAAACTGATTTTGCTTTCCGCATTATTTGCTTTCACGCTCAGTTATTTTTTTATAAAAAATTGGCTTACAAATTATGCTTATCAGATAAATATTAATATGGGAATATTTATGGTGGTACTTTTCATTATTTTATTTCTTACAATAATGACAGTTACGCTGCAATCTTATAAAACAATAAGAGAAAGCCCTATGAAGAATTTGAAATCTGAATAATCAATTTAGTAAGAAGTTCTTTAAAGTTATTGAAAGCAATTTCAATTATTATTTATGAATTGCTTTAAAACTTGCAGTTCAAAAGCCGTTTCCCGTATTTCTAATAAACAACGAAATTTTGAATTAGAAAATGGAATTTAGATTGAAAAATTCCTCTTATTTTATGTGGGAAGTTTCTTTTATATCGAAAAATTAACCCTTCTTAAAAAGCAATTTAGTATTATACCAATCGCCAGCTGCATCTGTAAACTCTATAACCTTATCCCAGTTTTTTGCGGGCTCGAAATTGTGGAGGTAACTTTTTTTCATTTTTATGTTAAGCGTATTGCCGGAGACTGACGCTTCAGCTATAAAATACCCTGCCTCATTGGATACTTTTTTATTCAATGCTGCTACTCCTTCAACTGTATAACCATCTGGAATTTGAAACTTAATATTATATTCAATACTCCGGGCAAATGGCATATATACATCAATATCCCGCTTGCGTTGTTCGGGTTTTATAATTAATGGCTCTCCTTCTATTTTACCAATTTCAACAATTATATTGTTGCCAGCCCTTTTCACAAGGCCGTTTAATGTAAATGTTGAACTATATACAAAATTGGGAGCTGAGTCTCTTACGCCAAGCGTGTCTGTTTTATAGTCTTTTAAACCAGTTATATCCTGGTTAAACCAGTCTTTAGCCTCGCTTATGAATTCATCTTTTTGATTCTTACGGGCATCCGCAAATGCATTTTTTACTTCATCTACTATTTTCCTCGACTTCCGTCCATCATCAAGCGATTCAATTAGAGATTTATCTTCATGAAAAGCCTGCCTTTCTTCTTCGTAAAAATCTTCATATAAAATCAGAGATCTTTGAGTGTCCTCTTTATACAATCCTTTCAATGTTGTTGAGCGGTGAACAGAAAGATTGCCCTGGTCGGCTGTAAATGCTAACTGAAGGTTTTCTGTATGTGCATTCATATCGGAAGTACTCACGGGTATTACCGGGCCCGCATCGAGTCTATAAGATTTTTTAAGCGACCCCCTCCTGAATGTATAAGTTCTGGTATCTTTCAACCCTTCTATGTCTGCAGGTATTGTAAACGGCAAATCGAATACAGACCGAATGCAGAAAAATTTATTGGCGTCCGGAAGGTAGGCCGTTAATAAAAGATCATCCTTACTTAAAATCTCCGGGAGGCGAAAACCATTGCGGTCACCGCTAATTACCACTGCCGGATCAAGGTCCGCGGACTTTAAGGCATAAAATATCGGAAACGCAACATGGTCAAAGCTGTAATGCCCGATATCAATCGTATTTGAAAGCTGGTTGATATCAAAGTTTAGCAACTTAGTGAAACGCAAAGTATAAAAAATCCATGCTGCTTTATCTGCATCGCTCAAATCTTTATACTTCACGTTGCATTGCCTGGCCATTCTTTTTGCCTCGCTTTCAATTCTATCGTATTGTTTCACCTCTTTTGTATCAGTGGAACTATTATATGTTGTCGCAGAAAGCGCGACTGCTTCTCCTTCAATAAAATGGTCGGCGTCTGTATTTTTTGAAATCACCCCTGGCTTTTGCGTATCGTTAAAATAATCTGCGATTCTGCTTCCTAACGAAATATTCATTTTTATAAATGGTAACTGGCGGGCAGCTGATACCCAAAGAGATGTTTCAAACGGTGGGATATTGGTTTTAACAACATCTGCAATAATATCATTATCGTCATTTTTACTCACCTGAAGATCGGGGGCTCCATTATAGCTTCTATATTGGATGGCATATTTTCTGGCCAGTTGTGCATGAAAAGATAGATTTAATACCGGAGCATCTGAAAAAAGAATTACCTCGTATGATTTAGCGGTGTTATCATCCTTTAAGGTTTGCTCCGTAGCAAGGAAATAATCAAGGATATCTCCGGGCTGAAGATCAGGAATGGCTACTTTGGCTTCCTTTTCAGAAGACTCGTCCTGGGTCAGCACAATATCATCGGCATTTATTTCCTCTATCTTACCATCGGGTTTTATAACCCTTGCTCCTAAATAAGAGGTTGCTTTATCAGGGTGAGAAAAACCGCTTTGCTTCTCAAATTGAGTAAAGCTCAACTGGGAATATTCATCTACAGCAGTTTTGTCATTCAGTTTCACCATTTCGCGCACCACTTCTCTTAGTTGCAGATCCTTGTCTACCGACCCAATGCCCAATATGGTCATTCTTGATTTGGTCGCAGCCGTTAGCTCTGTATGAAGTGCAATAATAACTTTTGATGCCTTGGCATATTGCGCCGGAATATCGGTTACCTTAAACTGTGCCTTATCCCACGCCCATACCTGATTACGTATTTCTTCAGATTGAGCCCGGTATTTTGCTTCATCTTTCGATTGAGCATTAACGTTAGTAATGGTTAAGGAAAGAAATGATACGATGGAAAAAATAAAATATTTCATGGAAGATTAGTTTTGGGTAAATACGATTTGCTGGTTATAAAAATTACTTAACTGTTGAATATCTTTATTCCATTGAGGGAAACCCGCCGGATTTATTTCCGCTTTGTTGATAATGATTTCATTTTTATAGATCAACTTTCCGCTGATTACAGTGTACGATCCAGAGAAACTATATCCGGGTTCTTTGATAGATATGCTTTGTGGTATGGAAGTGATTGTTTTACCAGGAGGAATTGCGATTTCAGTTTCAAAAACGGAGTGGTCTTTAAAATCAAACCAAAAAGCTAATTTTCTCTTTGCAGTATCAATTACTGAATTATCAAAATCACGTCTGTTGTCAGGTGACAGATAGGTATCTTTATCAAATAAAGTAAGAACATCTTTCCACACCACATCATATTCCACTTTTAAATCTGCATTGTAATTATTTAAATTGTCAATTTTTAAATTCTCTATCTGAAAGTTTGAATTATTGCCTGAAAGATATTGTTTCAAAGCTTCTTCCTGCTTTTCGTTTTTAATATTATTTAATTCAGTAAGCATCCATTCCTTATTTTCCCCTTTCCATATCTGAACAACATGACCCTTAAGATTAGTACCATCAAAAGATAATTTCCTGGATTCAGTGGAAGTATTTTGTTCATAAGTTTCTACGGGCACACGCTCCAATAAATAATTATCTCCATTTTCAATCAGCGTTTGACGGCCCTGTATCCTTTCGGCAATTTCCCCAAACCCAATGTATTTTTCAGTTGCATCAAGATATATAGGCTTACCCCCTTTCATCCAGGCGCATATCATGTGATTATCTACAGCGAGGCAAGGTGTGCTGTAATCATAGGCGATATGCCTTGTGCCTATCCAGCATCTCCTGGCATCAAGATTTTGAGTACGTAACATTTCAGTAAGCAAATTAGCCATGCCTTTGCAATCGCCATATTTTTTACGCAATACTTCCTGCGCCTTCTCAGGCTTAAAGCCTGCGATGCCATTTTCAAATGCTATATACCTGATATTATCCTGCACCCATTGGTAAATGGCCTTTACCTTTTGCTCATCGGTAGAAGCACCTTTGACTATTTCATCCGTTTGAGCTTTCACGATTGTATTATCATCGCCTATTTGAAGTATGAGACTCCTATACCAGTCATACTGATCTTTTACAGTATTGAAGTAATTATATTTTACATCTCCTGGCTGAGAAGATTTACAGAGTACCAAAATATGTGGAACGTAATAACCCGGTCCCGGCGCTGATTTCTCATTGCTCATCGCGGGTATATTTTTCATAGTGTAGGTGTACACTGTTGCGTCGCCTTTTTTGGTAATCTCTTTGGTAATATTATAATTATTAAAATTGAATTCTTTTATATCAATCTGCATCCATAAAGGCACAATTAATTCTATTTGCTGGTCCTCAATGGGCTGCACATTCATAAAGTATATAGTACTGAAGTAGCGGGGATCAAGTGTTGTTTTCTTAAAAATAACTTCGGAGTTGCTTCCTTTTTTTAGTAATGGTAATTTAAAATAACATACATGTGCATCAGAGTAGAACGTGCCATCTACATCATAATATTGGTAGGTAGGAACCACTCCATTCTTCCTTGATCCGTTCGTATAAATATCCACGTTATCTATCGATTGTACATCACTATAAAATTCTACAATTGGGATATCTGTCCGGTAATTATTACAGGTATAGATCCGGTCGCTCTCTTCCTTAATCTGAACCGGGTTTACACTATTGCCCTTTACAAAACTGAATTCTCTTACCGATTTACTGATGAAAACATTATTGTCGTCATCCGAAACTGCTTGCGCCAATGTAAACTTTGAAATGACAAGAAGCACAATACAGATTACATTTATTTTCATAAGAAGTGAGCTGGTTAGTAGTTGTTCATTTTTTTCTCAAGCTAAAAGAGCCACAAAATAGTAAATAAAATCATAGAATCAGGTGAATTTTATCTTTTCCGTTAGTAATTGAAATATTTTCAACATTACATTTAAAATCACTCTATCAGTGTATTTGATAATTCCTTTTCCAGCAAAATAAACCCACAATGTGAACAGATTATGTATGTAATATTTTGTTTACCACAGTCAAGATACTTTTTATGAAGATGCCTTCAATGTATAAAGTTTTAGATTGAATTTAATAAAAAATCTACCTGGTTTGTCTGTTTACTCCTCTCACACAGCAGCGATCAATTCCGATAAACGTCGCAGAAATCCCCATCCAATAAAACATCAGAATATGTACCTTTACCGGCGCTAAAGAAATACAGGAACTATGTGATGATTCAATTTAAAAGACAACCCTGTGATTACATTTACGATTATATTAATTTCAAAAAGCAAATAAAAAATAGAAGAACCCATGAAAAAGAAAATTATATTTTACTCAATATCCCTGGCTGTCCTTCTGGGGTTGTTTTATTTTTCACTTTCATTCACCAAAGGATTTTTTGATGTGAAACTTCCCATAATGAGTTATGTACAGAATTTCTCATTTACAGATCAAAACGGAAAGCCAGTAACAGAAAATAATGTAGATGGGAAAGTATATGTTACTAATTATTTTTTTACAACGTGTAAAGGTATTTGCCCCAAAATGAATTTCAATCTGAAAGGGGTATATGACGAATTTAAAAATGATCCCGGTTTTGCAATTATTTCTCACACTTCAATGCCCGAAACAGATTCTGTCCCTTTGCTGAAAGCATACCAGGAAAAGATGATTGGCAGCGAACAAAACAATACTGCCAAATGGTATTTTGTAACCGGTGCTAAAGATTCTTTGTATAAAATGGCACGGCAAAGTTACCTTCTCGACAATCCCAAAAACAACAGTATTAATATTTCTGAAGCGTTCATTCACACTCAGTTTTTTTGTTTGGTTGATAAATATGCAAGAGTACGCGGTATCTATGATGGTCTGAAACCCGATGAAATTTCAAGAATGGAAAAAGACATTCAAACTTTACTGAAAGAAAAAAATTCTTAATCCCTCGAATAGAAAAAAATTATTTCGCAAATTAGCATTAACAACAAACAAACCCCGCCTGACCGTGGTCTTTCGGGCAGGAAATAATAAAGATTTTTATTTCTAATCCTGAATTATTTTTTTGAATATTTTATTTTTTTTATAGTCGCATTTGCGGTTTGAAAAATTTGTTTGAATAAATCTGTGCCGGAAACAGCAGGTAGCGTTTTAGGTATTGGCGGATTGTAAATATGCTCCTGTAAATGAAACTGAAACCATTCTACATCATGCCATTTATCAAATTTGTACCCGATTTTTTTGTAAATACCTATTTTTTTAAATCCAAATGATTGGTGAAAACCAACGCTTTTTTCATTAGGCAAACTCACGCCGGCATAAACATTAATGTAACCCTGCATCCGCAAAAGGGAGAAAAGTGTTTCATATAATATAGTTGCAATTCCTTTGCCATGAAATTCTGGCAGCAGGTAAACAGAGGATTCACACGACCATTGATAGGCAATTCGATACCTGTGAAAGCCTGCATAAGCGTAGCCTATAATTTTATTACCATGCAGGCATACTAACCATGGATACTCATTGATATTTGCTTTTATCCTTTGTAAAAATTCCTCAATCAGCGGCGCTACATATTCAAAAATAACAGTATGAAGTACATAAGGTTTGTAAATCTCTAAGACTTTTTCTGCATCATTTTCTGTTATTAACCGGATGAAAAATTGATTGTTCATTTATGTGAATAAATTTGAAGTTGCCTGCAAGTGTGGCTGAAATTCAATACCCTGCTTACAAAATTAAGATAATTTTGTAAGCATGAGATCAATAGAACTTTTCTGTTGTTAGCTTGTTCTTTTATTCACTACTTTCCTAAATATTTCTGTAATTCTTTTTCAATATTTTCATCCATTAAATCTTTAGCTACAATTTTTCCTTCTTTGTCAATTAAAAAATTAGTAGGTATAAGCACAATCCCGAAATCCCGACTAATTATATTATGATCCGGACTTTTCAAATCACAGACCTGAATCCAGGATAGCTTATCTTTCTTAATTGCATCTTTCCAATCTTGTTTATTCATATCAACCGAAATACTAATCATTTCAAGTCCTTTACCGGCAAATTTTTTATATGCCTTCACCAGGTATGGGTTTTCTTCCCTGCACCCCACACACCAACTCGCCCAAAAATCAATCAATAAATATTTCCCTTTAAAAGCTTCATTAGTTATTTCTCTGCTTTTACTGTCTATAATATTAAAATATGGCGCCTGAAATCCAATATCCGTTTTCGTTCTTGCAACTAATACTTTTGAATAATTCAAAATGCTTCGGGCATAATAAGTATCCTTATTAGTAAGCGAATTGTATATCTCCTCCAGCGTTGGAATATCAATTATATAATTCAAATTATTTTTGACAATGAATGCCGATATTATTGAACCAGGGTTTGCTTTAACCTGTTGTAATAATAAGTCAGATTTTTTATGATAAAATGCTTCTTCCAATGTATTTAAACTATCAGCACTTATAATTCCCTTGCTCTGTAAAGAAAAATTTTTATCAAAGGAAATTTCTAAATCATATAGTTTTTTGTTAAATGCCATAAACTGCTCCTGTGATTTGGGACCTGTGATCATAGAATTGGCCATTGAATCCTTAAAGAGTTGAACCTTTGTTAAGCCTGTATCCAGAATGAAATAATGGGTATAAGGCCACTCAAATTTCAAATTTTTTACCATGATTTTACAAGGTGCAGGATTTGTAAATATTCCTTTAAATTGAAAATTTGAATCAATTATTTTTGTTGAATCAAAGAAAACGAGTGGCGCTTTGAGAGTGGTATCATACATACCTAAATAGAGCCAGCCAGAATCCAATCCATTAATTTTCCCTTCAATATTATAGGTGTTTTCTATTTTAAGTTTAGAGTTTCCAGCAATGTGACGATTACAGGACATCATAATCAAAAAAGGAAAAGTCAAAAAAATATTCAATGGTAATTTCATTGAAACAACATGGTTAAGTCTCCGGTTCATTTTTCCCAGGAAAAATTTTAAGTCGTTGTCGCCAATAGATTTGCTATAAAAAATTTTCATTTAAAACTAATTAAACTATTTTCTTAGTTAAAGGTAGTATTTTACTATTAAAAAACCTGAAAAAGTTTTAGCTGATCAAAATTCCTGGACAATTTTAAAGCTTCGCTCTAGTTTGAATAATTGAGGAACTTATAGGGCTTGTTTCATTTTCTTATTTTTATTATTATTAAATTACAACAAAATTAAGTTTCACTATTCCAATATTAAAATGGCATCATTATGCAAAAAGAATTAATGATTTATTTTAAACAAAAGCTATTATGGATTATCATTATTATCTTCTTTTCTAATTCGGTAAGAGCACAAAGACCGGATATAAATCCTGAATTATTAAATGGATACTGGCCCGCACAATGGATTACCTGCCCGGATGTACCGGCAAGAGCTTACGGTATTTATCATTTTCGTAAAACATTTTTTTTAAGCCAGGTACCCGAGCAATTTTTGATCCATGTTACGGCAGATAATCGTTATCGCTTGTTTATAAATGGCAAAGCAATTGGCAGAGGCCCCGCGCGCGGGGATTTGTATAACTGGAACTTTGATACTTATAATATTGCTCCCTATCTTCAAAAAGGAAAAAATGTAATTGCCGCGCTTGTATGGAATATGGGAGAATTTGCTCCTGTGGCGCAGATTTCCAACCAAACTGGATTTTTATTGCAGGGTGACAGCATCACAGAAAAAATTGTAAATACGAATGCTTCATGGAAAGTTTTGCACGATACGGCTTATGCTCCCTGTGCAATAAATATAGGTGCCGTTTTGCATTCATATTTCGTAGTGGAACCGGGTGATGAAGTTCATGCAAATAGGTATCCTTGGGGATGGGAGCAAGTTTCGTACGAAGACAAAAACTGGAAGAATGCCAAAACGGTAAACGCGGCTGCCGTTCCTTTTGGATACGGTTCGGATAATGTATGGACGCTTACGCCCAGCAAGATTCCACAGATGGAAGAAAAATTGCAGCGATTATTTTCAATACGCCGAAGTGAAAATATGGTAGTAAAAGACACTTTTATAAAAGCTCATCAATCCCTTCTTATTCCAGCCAATAGTTCGGTAAGTATTTTATTGGATCAATCTTATGAAACCACTGCCTATCCGGAAATGATTGTTAGCAAAGGGAAAGATGCAACCATAAAATTAACTTATGCCGAGGCATTGGTAGGCAGTGATGATCAAAAAGGGAACCGCAATGATATTGCGGGAAAAACCATAAAAGGATTGTTTGATATTTTTTATCCTGATGGCGGAAACAAACGTAAGTTTATACCACTTTGGTTTCGCACCTATCGATATTTACAAATAGAAGTCCAGACAAAAAATGAACCATTATTGATCAATGATTTATACGGCTATTACACGGGATATCCGTTTCATCATGTAGCCACTTTCAGTAGTAACGATTCTTCGTTGCAGTCAATATGGGATGTAGGCTGGAGAACGGCCAGGTTATGTGCAGGAGAAACTTATTTCGATTGTCCCTACTATGAAGAATTGCAATACGAAGCAGATACAAGGATCCAGGCATTAATATCTTTATACAATTCAGGAGATGATCGTTTGATGCGAAAAGCCATACACGATTTTTATGATTCGCGTGTGCCTTCCGGGCTTACCCAAGGACGATATCCGAGCAACCGGCTGCAGGTAATTCCTCCTTTTTCTTTATTTTGGATTTCGATGCTGCACGATTATTGGATGCTGCGCGATGATACGACCTTTGTAAAAAATTATTTAGATGCTACTACTTTAATTATTGATTGGTATGAGCAACATATCGATACTACAAAGCAAATGTTGGGACCAATGGATTGGTGGAGTTTTACTGACTGGAATAATGCTTTCCCCGGAGGAGTTCCACCCGGAGCAACAGATGGAAATTCTTCTGTTATCACTTTGCAGTTCGTTTACACCTTGCAACAGGCTGTTGATCTTTTTAATTATTTTGACAGAAAAGATTTGGCAGAAAAGTATAGACAGTTAGCCGATAAACTTGCTGCGGGCGTTTATAAAAATTGTTTCGACACCACAAAAATGGAAATGGCCAATACTCCACAAAAAAATTCATTCAGCCAGCATGCATCTATATGGGCAGTCCTGACAGATGCTATTCCCATTGATGATCAAAAGCAGGTAATGGAAAAAGTTTTGTATGATACTTCTTTAAGCCAGGCTACCTTTTATTTTAGATTTTATCTTACCCGGGCAATGATAAAAGCAGGACTGGGCGATTTGTATTACTCACAATTAACCCCCTGGAGAAATATGTTGAAAACGGGATTAACCACTTTTGCTGAAAATCCGGAGCCCACGCGCTCTGATTGCCATGGCTGGTCGGCAAGTCCGGAGTATGATTTCCTTGCCACTATTTGCGGTATCACGCCTTCGGAGCCAGGATTTAATTCGGTAAAAATAGAACCTCATTTGGGAACATTGCAACACGTAAAAGCCTCTATGCCTTATAAGCAGGCAGGCCAGGAAATAAAAGTAGAATTGCAACGAAAAGGTGAAAATGAAATTCATGCTTTGATCACGTTGCCAGAAAATTGTAGTGGGGAATTTATATGGATGGGGAAAACGATGTCATTGCATCCCGGGGAACAAACCATCAATTTATAAATGTTCGGCAAGATTTTTATTCTTATACTTTAACAAAAACGTTGGATGCATACCTCCATGTTATTTTTCCTTTTGGTATTACCAATCTTTTGCCATAAAACAAGCCTTATAGAAGCTGGAATTTGTTTACAGCATTAGATAAATATCAAGAAAAATAAAGGGAATGATATTGTTCAGTAAAACAACATTTTAGGCAGATTTCTATTTTTATTTTTGAATAAACTTCACAATATCTTCCACCAATGCATTATCTAACGGCATTGCTCCATCAGTATAAGTTTTATTTTCATCCAAACAATCTTTACCTGCATTTTTCAAAGTGTGCGACATTGAAGGAATAATATCCAAAGTGCTTTTTTTACTGGCATTATGAAGGTTTTCGGCGTCTTCTACTTTCACCTGGATATCGCAACCACCCTGCAAAATAAGGATCGGACATTTTAATTTTTTTATTTCAATCTGGGGAGAATATTTCAGCCATGAGATCATATAAGGCTGTATTGATTTTCTGAAAAGTAGGTCCAGCGTTTTAGGAATATCATTTACCTCTTCCCCTTTTTTCAGTTGATTAAAAATCCCGGGGATTTGTTGCTTTACTGAATCAGGTAAAGTCTGTTTTTGCATTTGTTCTTCCAGTACGGCATCTATAGGCCTACCTGCACCTGCCAAAGAAATATAACCCTTTACTTTACTTTCTTGCGAAGCAAGCATTCCTATTAATGAACCTTCGCTATGACCAATGAAATAAATATCTTTGAATCCAAGGGTATCATGTAAATATTCAAATATCTTTTCTGCATCTTTTACATAATCATCAAAAACCAAATCACTTTCCCTGAAATTATCAATCGTGCTTTCCCCGATGCCACGTTTATCATAACGAAAAGAAGCAATATTTTGTGAATCCAAAGAATGAGCAAGCATTTTATATTCATTGGTAGGAGGGCTTATGGTACTGTTTCCATCGCGGTCAGTCGGGCCGGAACCGGCAATGATGATCGCAAGCTTTTGCTGATTATTTTTTGACAATAACGTTCCATAAAGTTTACTTCCGGCGGCAGAATAAATAACAATTTCTTTCTCGTTTGGATAAACAGTAACTGGTTTTTCTACTTCTGCATTTTCTGCTGATCTCGAAAAGTTGATCGGCAATTCATTCCCGCTTTGATGCCATGTTCCCTCAATGGAATCGTTGTTTATGAGCCTCCCTTCATAAGAACCTGATATTATTTTAATATCAAGATGCACGCTATCTCCATTTACAGTTATCGCGCTGAAAGGAAGCCCTATTGCATTTTGTTTTGGGCTATCCCATTTGCCATCAATTTTTCCTGAGTTGTCTTTATTAAAATGAAAAACAATTGGTAATTGATTCCCATTTACATCAATATTCCCTTCCCATTTACCAACTATATTTTGAGAAAATAAAGAGGAACACATAAATATTAAAATTGAAAAAAATAGAAATAGTTTCATGGAAGAAGTTTATGGGTTAATTCCCAGCTCGGTTGAACGACGCCCGGACGGGGTTAATTAGTTTATTCTCTTCAGTAAACCAGCAAATAATGAAGAATCTCATTCTCCATTTTTCATTCAGGGTTTTATCCGATAAAGAATCAAATTCATGCTGCCAGGAAGCCTAATTTCCAAAAACTTTTTTCAATATATCGGTAACTCTTCCCGCAGGATTTTTCCTGATATTTATTTCTTCCTGAGCTACATAATAAAAAAGCCCATCAAGCGCTTTGCCGGTCACGTAACTGTTGATATCGGTATCTACCTTTTTTGAAGAAAAACGGTTGTAGGCTGTAAATACCTGGTTCCAATATTTGGCGGCGTCTGTTTTTTTCAAAGACACTTCTATCACAGGCATAAAAGCGCTGGTAAGTTGTGGCGTGGTAGTCTTTCGTAAATACCCGGTTGCAGCCGTATCTGTTCCGCGCAAAATATTTAAAGCATCCGTTACCGTCATTTGTTTTATAGCCGAAAGAAAAATAGGTGCAGCCGATTTAGAAGCGTCTTCGGCAGCACGATTCATGCTTAATTCTGCATTATCCACCATTTTCCCCATACCAAACATTCTCATTTTTTTCTCAACATCCTGAACTTGCTGTGGTAATAATATTTTTACCGCTGCATCTTTATAAAAACCATCGGTTGCTGAAAGCCTGTCACCACTTTTTTGCGCGCCAAGAGAAAGAGCTTCTTTTAATCCTGATACGATTTCATCGCTGGATAAGCCTCCGGAAGAATTTTTTGAAAAAACTGAAGTGGCTTTTTTAAACATACCACCCAACTTATTAGATGAATCATTTTGGGCAGAAAGCGANAAAGAAAATAATATCAGGGCAGAGAANGTGATCAAAACTTTCATAGGAATTATTTTAATTTTTTTTCAAAAATAGATAGAATTGAGTAATAGTCAAATACTAACTTAGAATTGAACTTTTTTTAACATATAGTATTCGCACGTTAATTTATAAAAGTTGAATATTGAATTAAACACATTTCAAAAGGCTGGATTTCAAAACATCTTCTTTCATTTTTATTTTATTTTACTAAATGCATTTATGTACTTGTCAATATAGAGTTCTTTCGACTTGAATTTATATTGCATGATATATCTTGGATGTTCCAACGGAATAATTTTTTTAAAAAAATTATTTTCTTCATTTATTTTCTTCATGAACTTTTCATTTTTTCCGGTTCCAAAACAAAAACACAAATCAGTACTGATACCGAAACTGATTTGAGTTCGTATATTTTCAATCATAAAATCATACACAGCCTCCGTAAGTTCTTTACTGTCGTAATAATTATAATTTACTTCTTTTCCTTTTTTGTTAATTGCTGTAAATCCCAGCGGAAAAATAGATTGTATATAAAAATCTTTGTAAAACTTTTTCGTTCCTCCATACGCATTTATTACTTCATATACAAAAGTTGCGGAAGGCTCGTGTGTGGCTTTCCCGGGAAGTTTTAGTCCACATTCGCTGGCTAATCTTTTAGTATCTGTGAAAGGAACTCCGGTAACTCCAGCGCCAAATCTTCCCGGATTGATACCGAGAATAATGTGCCGTTTGTCATGATCGTTATAAAATTTTTTATAAAATTCTGAAGAAATCATCCTGGCCGCCGGATTTTCCTTAAACGGGTTCATAATGCTGATACCCTTTGGCAGCAAACCTTTGAAAGTAACACTCTTATTAAAAGAAATTATTTTTTCAGCAAAGGTTTTCATCCTTATTTAGCAATATAACAATTTAATAATTCAGCAAAAATAGCAATTACAAACTAGCCATGTCAATCACAAATCTGTATTTTACATCACCTTTCAACATTCGCTCATAAGCTTCATTTATTTCGCTCATTTTTATCACTTCCACATCGCTTACAATATTATGAGATGCACAGTAGTCAAGCATTTCCTGGGTTTCAGGAAGACCACCAATAAGTGATCCAGCAAGAGTTCTTCTTCCGAAAATTAAATTGAATGCTGAAATTGGGATAGGTTTTGGAGGGGCTCCTACGCAAACCATTACCCCGTTTGTATTTAGCATACCAAGATAAATATTATAGTCATGCTCAGCGGAAACAGTATCTAAAATAAAATCAAAATATTTGGTTACGCTTTTCAATTGTGCCTTATCGCTTGTCAATATAAATTTATGAGCACCCAATTTTTTTGCATCCTTTTCTTTAGAAGGAGAATGACTAAGCATGGTAACTTCTGCACCCATAGACACAGCAAGTTTTACTCCCATGTGACCGAGGCCGCCCAGGCCAACGACTCCAACTTTATCACCTTTGCCCACTTTCCAATGGCGAAGTGGAGAATAAGTAGTGATACCTGCACAAAGCAGTGGTGCTATTCCTTCCAGCGGTTGCTTGTCAGAAATGTGCATCACAAAATCTTCATGTGCTAATATCTGTTTGCTATAGCCACCGTAAGTAATCCCACTTCCGTCCTTTTCATTTCCATTATATGTGCCTATCATTCCTCTCTCGCAATATTGCTCTAATCCTTCTTTGCAATTATCACATTCTCTGCAGCTATCCACCATGCAGCCAATTCCGGCAAGATCGCCTACTTTAAATTTTTTTACATGCCCTCCGACAGCAGAAACACGCCCAACAATTTCATGGCCGGGAACTACGGGATATATTGTGCCACCCCATTCATTTCGGACAGTGTGTAAATCGCTATGACAAACGCCACAATATAAAATTTCTATTTGTACATCATGAGGCTTTGGTGCCCTTCTTTCTATTGTCCAGTCCGCTAAAGGACTCGTTGAAGATTGTGCTGCGTAGGATTTTATTTCACTCATGTTTTTAATTTTTAGGAGCCAAAATTACGGTATTATATTTTGGCAATGTTTCCTTTGAAGCATATTACAGGTTGTCCTTTCTCATTTTTCTTTTACCGAGATCAAATAATTTTTATAAAAATTTTCTTCCTCTTTTGCATTTGTAACAAGATCATCCAATTTTTTTTGAATATCACCTGTATTTAATGTCAATGTAGCAGTTGATTTATTTACTCCAATTAATTTTTGATTGGCAGAATTTATTTTTTGTGAAATAGAATAAAACATTTTTTGTATTTCATCATTTGTTTTTACAGGTTGAAATTGATTATTTCTGTATGTAATAAAATTATTTAAAATTGAAATTCCATCATTATAGTCTGCAATCGCACCATGATACAATGCCATATCTCTATCCTGGTGAATCAGTTCGATTTCTAATTTGGTTCTTTTCAATTTTGAATCAATCTTCGATGAAGGCCAGTCATAATTTTCAATTCTTGCAAGAGATGACAAATACCTGGATAAAGAATCCGATTTAATATATACGTTTAAAGAATCCTGGAAATTAAAATAAGAACCAGGATTTTTTGTTGGTTTACTGCCTTTAGAAAATTCTTTATACGAAACAGGATAATTCAAAAATTGAAACAGCGGATCAAAAGGCAGATGAGTCTGTATAAAATCCTCAGGCGAAATTTGAAAATAGTTCATTTGTACCTGGCTTACAAAATTGCCCATACTTATAAATCCCGCATCCCATGTAGGATCGTAAAACGCCCACTTATTATCTACAAATGCCGTGCACCAAACATGAGGCGATCTGTCTATGTAACCATCCTGGCGTGAATAGCCTTCAATTGTATAAGAATTAATTCCACTTTTAGTGCAGATGTCATTAAAAATTGCTGCAAAATTTTCACAAACACCTCTTCTTCTTTTTAGTGCGTAGGTTACTCTCTCTTCATTATCTTCATCCAATATTACCCGATGAATACTATCTCTGTCATATTTGATATTACTGCTTACCCAAAAATAAATAGCGCGGATCTTTTTATCATCAGTACTGAAATTATTTTTTATGTAAGAAGCAATGCCGGAGGTGGTTTGGGTTTGTGAATCAGGAATATTCTTTATGATTTTGTCATCATAATATGTATTTCCCTGTTGCGCTTTTACAATAACTGCATAGCATAAAAAACTCACTATAATGGACAAAAACCTCATATCCTAAAGTTAGAATATCAAGGACTGTATTCCTATAAAATATTTTGGTAAAATTTGAAAATTTATAAGTCCGGATCCGAAATCTTTTTTTAAAATAATTTTCTATTTCGCATTAAAAAAATCATATACGATTCCCGCCTTGGATTTACCGATACTTTTTTCAAGTTCTTCTTTTGAAAGTTCTTTTATTTTTTTTACTGATCTGAATTCCTTTAAAAGCGTATCTGCCGTATTTTTTCCAATCCCATTTATTTTTTCCAGTTCATTTACAAAGGTGCCACGGCTTCTTTGATTGCGATGAAAAGTAATACCAAACCGATGTACTTCATCCCTGATCCTTCTTATCAGTTTCAGACTTTCGCTGTCCCACGGAAGTTTGACAGATTCCCGGTCGCCGGGAAAAAATATTTCTTCTTCATTCTTTGCAAGTCCTACTACGGTTGTTTTTCCCATCATTCCTGTTTCTGTCAATCCTTCTATAGCGGCATTCAACTGGCCTTTGCCTCCGTCAATAATTATTAATTCCGGTAATGGAATATTTCCTTTCAAAAGCTTTTTATATCTCCTGGAAACGACTTCTTTCATACTCGCAAAATCATTGATCCCAACAACGGTTTTAATATTAAATCTCCGGTATTCATTTTTATCAGGCATTCCGTTTTTAAAATATACCATGGCGGCCACCGGAAAACTTCCCTGGAAATTAGAATTATCAAAACATTCAATGTGCATCGGTAATACCGGAAGATGCAGGTCATTTTGCAGAAGTGTCAATACTTTTTCCTTTTCCTTTTCCGTTTTACCTTCCAGTTGAAGTGTTTTTTTTCGTTTTATTTCTTCTTTAAAAAAGTTTACATTTTTTTCAGAAAGATCCAATAATTTCTTCTTATCACCACCCCGTGGAATAGTAACTATAAATTCATCTCCGGGGTATTCTATAGGAAAAGGAATGACGATCTCATTGGCTTCGCTATTGAATTTTTTTCTCAAATCTGTAATGGCAAGTTCCAATATCTCTTCATTGCTTTCATCCAGCTGGGGTTCTAAAATAATAGTGTGTGTTTGAATAATAGTACCGTTTTGCACCATTAAATAATTCACGTAAGCAGTATCATTTTCTCTTAAAACAGAGAACACATCAAGGTTTACAAGTGATTTACTTACCACCACCGACCTTGCCTGGTAATTTTCAAGTCCTTCTAATTTCTTTTTTATAACGGCTGCTTTTTCAAATTGCAATTGCTCCGAATAATACTTCATTTCTTCCTTATAGCGTTGTATTACAGGGCTTAGATTCCCCTTTATCATCTGTCTTATTTGTTGCAGTCCTTCATCATAATCTTCTTTTGATTGTAATCCTTCGCAAGGACCTTTGCAATTTCCCAGGTGATATTCAAGGCATACCTTGAATTTCTTTTTCAATATATTTTGTTCAGTAAGATTTAGTTTGCAGGTGCGCAAAGGAATAAATTCTTTTATGAAACTCAGTAATTCCCTCACTCTTCCTACCGAAGTAAACGGACCTAAATATTCTGAGCCATCATTGATCTTTGAACGTGTTAAAAATATTCTCGGGAAAGGTTCTTTTTTAATTACAATGTAAGGATAGGTTTTATCATCTTTAAGATTAATATTAAATTTCGGTTGAAATTGTTTTATTAATGAATTTTCAAGAAGAAAAGCATCCTGCTCACTATCAACAATTGTAAATTCAATCTTATGGATTTTTTTTACCAGTTCATGAGTTTTATATCCGGTAAATGTTTTGGTAAAATAGGAGCTTACTCTTTTCCTGATATTTTTTGCCTTACCCACATAGATCAATTCATTTTGATCATCAAAGTATTTATAGATGCCGGGATTTACCGGCAAAGTCTTTAAAATAGTATGGAAAGTTTCAGAAGTCATTTCAGGATTTTTGAGGATTTTTCTTTTGATGATTCCATATCATTCATCAAAATCCCAAACCATTTTTTCCTCTTTCACTTCCGGCTTTTTGCCAGGGGCCTGGGTGATGGTTCTTATGCTAAACCATTTATTGGAAAACCATGTTAATTGAGTAATAGTATCCAAATTATTTCCCTTTGTCTCTTTTACCATATATACACGAGTCACCTTATTGGATTGCGGGCTCATATATACATCCCAATGTGTCAGGTTGATAGAATCAGGTAATTTCACTTTTGGATCGTACGAAAAAGTATATGAATTAATGGTTTGATCGAGAAAAGATTTTTCGGAAAATAACGAAGACATGGTAACAGAATCAATTAAAGGTGAAAGAAAAAGAGCTGCAGCAGGTCTTATATCTGATCTTTTAAGCCATAGGGAATCTGTCTTCCCATCAATGGTAACAGTTTTTAATGGAGTTATTTCCATGCTGTCTATTTGCAATAACTGTCCTTTAAGAAAATTGGTTACCGGGAAAATGGACTGAACATCCGGGGAATCGTTATTAAAAGCAACTACAGGGCTGTTTGCCGAATGACAGGCGCCAAAAAAAAGAGGGAATAAAAGAATTAAAATAAATAATAATTTTTGCATTGTGCAAAATTACGGAATAAAAAAACCGTTGCAGGGTACGGAGCAACGGCTTTGAAAAAAATGACTTAAAAAAATAATAACGGGAAAAATATACAATTTATTATTTTCTTATTTAGATATTCCAATTCTTATGCCATAATCTATCAGGTGTTCCCTTATTGGATAATAATTTTTATATGTTGATAATAATTGATAATTAAGTTCCGGCCCTATATGCCATTTCACTTTTCGGGAACGGAAACTAATTATGGGACCAAAATTACCACTAAGATTCATCTTGCGCATTAAAGTAGGATCACTTACATAATATCTTTTGTCAGAAGAAATAATATGTGCATCACTTTTAAGAACAAGTGATGGCCCGATAGTAGAGGCCAGGTTTATCTGAACTTTTTTATTACCCCAGATTTGATACTCTAATCCTACTGGTATGGAAAACTGCAAATTATAATTAGTCAATGCTACCTGGTTAAGGCTTTGTCCGTTACCATAATAAGTTATATAGCTTTTTGAATAAGCAATGCCGGTTGAGCTACTTTTAAGCATGAGAGTAGCAAAAGTGGGATGCAGCAGATTGGAAATAACATTATAATCTGAATAATTAAGATTGACCCCGGTAACTAATTTCCATTTTTTTGAAAGCGCGTACGTCATCCTGGCGCCGGTTTCAAAACCTAATTTGGCATGATAAATCATACCATTATACGATGGGATTTGGTATATTACTATTGGCGAATAATTATTTGGAGGTGGCGCTATTCCTTTTCCGCGGAAAGTGGCCGTACTGATCACAGGGGAAACATAATATACCCATTCAATATTTTTATTTTTCTTTTTATGGTTATGTGCTTTAATATTTCCTGATTGATTTCCGTTTTCGGAATTTACTCCACCATTATTAATCTGATTGCCGCTAACATTTCTCCCTAAATTAAAAGAATAGGTCCAGGCTGGAACGAAAGAAAATATTTCATTAGATACGGGTACGGCCAAATCATTTTTTATGGAATTATAAGTTTCCTTTAAAATAACATCGTCATCCGTATTTAATAAACTTTCAAATTCAGACGGATTATTGTTTGCAATTATATTTTGTAAAAAGAGGGAACTATTGAAATCGTTCATACGATTACTATTCTCCAGGTTTAGATATTCCTGAATATTGTTTGGAATAATAATGATTGAGACATTTTTCTGATCTGAATTTTTATCGTTTATTCTTCCCCCTTTATTTTCTTTTAAAGAGGTTGAAATATTTTTGTCACCGGAATTAGTGTATTCTATTGATTTATTATTCTTAAAAGTTTCACCTTGCCTGGTAACCATTTTATTTTTCGCATTTACTGAATTACCAGATACTCTATTTTCATTGGCATTGATATCTTTTTCATTGTTTCCTGGTACCAAATTATTTTCACCACTTCCGTTATCTACATTTATTTGATGTTTGGTATTATTAGAAGTAATGTCATTTTCGGAAGAGGTCATACCATTCAGGGAATAAGAATCTTTATTATTTGTTGCTTTACTGTTGGGTACATTTTTGCTAATAGCCATTCCGGAAGTTGCAGTTTGTCCCGGTTTGGGAGTGTTATTTATATTCCCAATAGTAATGAGTGTAATTAATAAAACAATGGCAACAGTTATGGATGGCCATTTGCTTCCCGGATGTAAATTGTTGTAGATACCATTCCATACACGTTTAGATGGGATCAATATAAATTGGTCTGCATGATCTTTTAAAGATTGCTCAAAATCACTCATATCAAATCTTCGTTCCATCTTTCATACGTTTCAGTTAGTGGTAGTTATGATACGTTATATTAAAAAAAATCAATTCGTCATGGATATCATTCTCACATTTTCTTTCGGTTTTTGCAAAATTTTCTTTTTTATAAGAATATCTTCCAACAAACCCCGGGCTCTTGTATATTGCGACCGGCTGGTACTTTCTTCAATTTCTAAAATAGTAGAAATTTCTTTATGAGAATACCCTTCTATCGCATAAAGATTCAATACTGTCCTGTATCCAAGCGGTAGTAATCTTATACATTCCACTACTTGTTTTGCCTGCAACAGGGAGGGAATATTATTATCATTGATTTGGATACCTGAAGCATGAACCAGGTCGACACTATCAGAGAACTTTTTATTTTTTTTCAAATTATTTATACACGTATGCACTATTATTTTTCTAATCCATCCTTCCAAGGCCCCATCACCTTTAAACTGATGGATTTGTGAATAAACTTTTATAAAACCCTCCTGGAGCATATCCTCGGCGTCTTCCCTGCTTTTTGCATAACGATAACACACTCCAAGCATCCTCGGACTAAACTGGGAATACAAAGCCTCCTGAGCGGCTGCAAGGTTACCAAGACATCCTTGAAGTATCATCTCCTCTGTCATAGTGTGTGTCAGTTTAACCCTACTAAGGTAGGACAATTTTTTACGCAAAATGCTGCATCAAAAAAATTTTTCATCAAATAAAATCGAAAAAATAACAATCCTGTGTTTATTAGAGGAGTTATTACTTAGAGGTTTTGGGCTTCCTTTTGAGGCTATCAGCAGGATATTGTGATTCCATTTCTTTCATCGAACTGTCTGCCCAACTCTCAAGCGTCAACTTCTGATCTGCACTCAACACAGCATCTCTGTGTATTAAGGTATAAGAGGTAAGTGGCATATTGCCTGATTTTACTTCTCTCCCAATTTCTTTGAACATTTTATATTGCTTCCAAAGTGGAGATACTGAAAATTCAGAAAAATTCAAATGGCGTTTTCCATCAATTATATGATTACTCAAAAACCAGGCAAAAGGCTGAACATGTCAATACCATGGATATACGGTAGTATTGCTATGGCAATTATAGCAGGAGATATTTAAAATATCCTGAACATTTTCAGGTACGGAATGTTTGGCAGCAATCAGATTTTGGGCTATTTCTGCTGATGCATTTTTTGTTGGCTTGAAAATTTGAATGACTATCAAGGCAATAAACAAAATTGTCAAAATAGTTCTTATGATTTTCTTCATCAGGGAACAATTTTTGAATTTGACTTATGAATTAATCAAAACATTTCCGGTCATTTCTTTAGGAATAGGCAAATTCATCATAGTTAAAATGGTGGGAGCAATATCACCGAGTTTTCCGGGTTTAATATTTCCTCTCCATTCTTTATCAATAATAAAAAACGGAACCAGATTTTTGGTATGGGCCGTATTGGGTGTTCCATCTTCATTGATTATATAATCCGCATTTCCATGGTCAGCGGTGAGAAATATAGCATATCCGTTTTCTAAAGATGCTGTTACAATTTCCTTTACACAGGTATCCACTGTTTCCACAGCTTTTATCACAGCATCCCAAACGCCTGTATGGCCCACCATATCAGCATTAGCAAAATTCAAACAAATAAAATCTGCGAATTGTTTTTTTATTTCCGGAAGCAAAGCATCCGTTACTTCATAAGCGCTCATCTCGGGCTTTAGGTCGTAAGTGGCCACTTTTGGCGAAGGAACCATAATTCTCCTCTCACCTTCAAAAGGGACTTCCCTGCCACCGCTGAAGAAAAAAGTAACATGAGGATATTTTTCTGTTTCTGAGATGCGGATTTGTGTTTTATGATTTTGTGCTAAAACGTCTCCCAGCGTATTAGCAAGATCATCCTTTTGAAAAATAATGTGAATATTTTTGAATTTATGATCATACAGAGTCATCGTAGTATAATCCAAATGTAATGGTTTCATTTCTTGCTCAGGAAATGCTGTCTGGGTAAGCGCTTCAGTAATTTCACGGCATCTGTCGGTCCTGAAATTAAAACATATTACAGCATCATCATCCTTTATTCCAGAGTTTTCAGTCGCTGAATTGACAATTGGTTTTAAAAATTCATCCGAAACATCGTTTTGGTAAGAAGAAGTAATGGCCGAAAAAATATTGTCAGTGACCAGTCCTTTTCTGTTCACAATGGCATCATACGCTATTTTTATCCTTTCCCATCTCTTATCCCGGTCCATGGCGTAATACCTGCCGGTAACTGTTGCAATTTTGCCGGTAGTATTATTCAAATGTTTTTGGAGATCTTCCAGGAAATGAATACCACTTTTGGGATCAGTATCACGGCCATCCGTAAATGCATGAATATACACCTCCTCAAGTCCGTTTTTTTTACAAATGGTGGTAAGTGCTTTTAAATGATTGATATGCGAGTGTACGCCCCCGTCACTCACGAGGCCCATTAAATGCAAGGGCTTTTTATTGTTTTTGGCATAATTTATACTATGCAATAATGCAGGGTTGTTTTCAAATTCCCCATTCTCAATTGCTACATTAATACGTTCCAGTTCCTGGTAAACGATACGCCCGGCACCAAGGTTCAAATGACCCACTTCGCTATTGCCCATTTGCCCATCGGGTAAACCGACCGCTCTGCCGCATGTAACCAAAGTAGTATGGGGATATTTATCGTAAAGCGAACTAACAAAGGGAGTTTTGGCATTTTGAATGGCATCGCTTTCTTTTTTGTTTCCAAGACCCCAACCGTCCATTATAATTAAAATCACTTTTTTTGTTTCCATTTTTCAAAGCTAATTATTAGCATTTATATAATCGCAAAATTTTCTGTATTAATAAAAAATAAATAGCGATGTTTTTCGAAAAATTATAGCATGATCATAAAGTCGCTAAAAATAATTATTTTTAATAAATTACCTGTGCAGTAAACCCATAAATAAGCGAGATTTCCATATTACTGAAGCCCTGAACAATATAAAGTTTGGCCTTCTTTTAGTGAATATTCTAGCACGATTTCATATAATTGCAGTATTGTAAATCAAATTGTAAATTTATATCGTCATGTTCTTGGTAAATTGTTTAAATAAAAAAATATTTGCATGAAAAAATATTTGCTTTCATTATTTGCTTTAGTAATGCTTTCTTCTTTTGCTAAGTATTCTTTTACGGAAATCATTGATGCCATAAAATCGGGAAATGCTTCTGAAGTAGCAAAATATTTTGACAACACTGTAGAGATCACGCTTCCTCAAAAAAGTAATTCATACCCCAAAAGCAAAGCTGAAGAAGTTTTACTTGATTTTTTTAATAACAATCCTGTAAAAAGTTTTAAAGTAATACACCAGGGCGTAAATGCCGGTTCACAATATTGTATCGGAACGCTGACCACGGATAAAGGGAGCTACCGTACAACTATTTATACAAAACTAAAAGGCAATACTCAACTGATACAGGAACTCCGCTTTGAGTAATAATTTTCCTACCCACAGATAATCACAAAAATATTTAGGAAATAGAATCCGACGGGCAAAGAATCAGTAATATTTGTTCTTTTACTGTGAATCAGTCCCCAAATACCAGCTCTAAAATATTTTGAGTCATTTTTTGGGATTTTTTTTCAATTTACCTTTTTATATTCCCACTGTTTCGATTGAACGGATAAAAATACGCATCATCTTACTGTTGCGGATTTATAAACTCATATATCCATGTATAAAATACTTACTTTTTTTATTTCTGTATTCATTAGCCAGGTGGCTTTCCCCCAGTTTAGCGATTCGGTTCATCATCATTTTTCTTACTCAGGTACCGGCATTATTAATAAAACGAAAGATGTAAATTCTTATGTTTTAAATAATATGGCGGCTTATGAAATAAACAAAAAAAAACTAAGTTTTAATACAGGAGCAAGTTGGGTCTATGGTAAACAACAAAAGCAACTTACCAACAATGATGTATCTGTAAACGCCAACCTTGATTATTTAAAAAACGTAAGGCCACTCTATTATTGGGGACTGTTCAATTTTGACGAAAGCTATTCGCTAAACATTAATTACCGTTTCCAATCGGGTATTGGAATTGGCTACACTTTTGTAAATAAACCCAATCTTAACTTTGTGATGAGCGATGGTTTCGTATATGAAACCAGCGATCTTACTGATCCTGTTTTAGGCAAAGATATTTATCAAACCGTGCGCAATTCATTCAGAATAAAATACCGCTGGACTTATAAGAAGATTTTTATTCTTGAGGGAGCCCAGTTTGTGCAGCCTTCCCTGATTTCTTTAAAAGATTATATTTTAAAATCCAATAACACACTTTCTGTAAAGCTCAACACATGGCTTGCTATCAATGCTTCCGTAGGTTATAATAAAATCAGCCGTACCAATCGCGAAAATTTATTGATCACTTATGGATTGACTGTTGATAAATATTTTTAGAATGATAGCGAGAAGGAAACTTTCATTCTCTTCGTTCAGATGGAAACGCCAGACCGAAAAGTCATCCAAACTTTCAAAAGGCTTTTCCTATTTTTGTTTCATGTCTTATTCACAAAATTATAACTACCAACTCGAAGAATTGATTACAAACGCCCTCAAAGAAGATGTTGGAGACGGCGACCATTCCACACTCGCCATCATCAGCCCGGATGTAAAAGGGAAAGCTATTCTTAAAATAAAAGACGAGGGAATATTAGCCGGAGTAGATGTAGCTGAAAAAATATTTTCTTTTGTAGAACCCACTTCCTTTTTGAAAAAAATAAAACATGATGGTAATGTAATGCACTTTGGAGAAATTGCTTTTGAAGTGGAAGCAAAAGTCAATACGATCCTTACCTGTGAGCGTCTTGTGCTCAATTGCATGCAGCGAATGAGCGGTATTGCCACACTTACAAAAAAATATACCGACAAACTAAAAGGATATAATACCCAATTATTAGATACAAGAAAAACGACACCCAATTTCCGTTTGCTCGAAAAAGAAGCGGTACAAATAGGTGGGGGAGTAAACCACCGTTTTGGCCTATACGATATGATCATGTTGAAAGACAATCATATTGATTATTGCGGCGGTATCGAAAAAGCTATTGAAAAAGCCTGGCAGTACGTTCAGGAAAAAAAACCGGGATTAAAAATTGAAGTAGAAACAAGAAGCATAGAAGATGTAAAAAAAGTAATGCACACCGGGAAAGTAAACAGGATCATGCTGGATAATCTTACGCCGGGAAAAATTAAAGAAGCCTTACAGATTATTGACGGGAAATATGAAACTGAAGCCAGTGGCGGCATCACGCTCGGTAACATTGAATTGTTTGCCGCTACGGGAGTCGATTTTATTTCAAGCGGCGCTATTATTCACCAGGCAAAGAGCCTTGATCTTAGTTTAAAAGCAGAGATAAAAAAGGAAATAAAACAATAATATGGGAAAGAAAAAGTTATATAATATGGGTGGCATCGTTTATTCAACAGAGCCTGATTTTAATTTCTCAAAAGAAAATGAAGCTGCTGAATCCCTGCCACGCGGTGAACAATTATTAACCATTATTGTTGACAAAAAGCATCGGGGCGGAAAAACGGTATCTATTATAAAAGGTTTTTCTATGAAAGAAAATGAGATAGAAGATATTAGTAAACAATTAAAATCTTTTTGTGGCAGCGGCGGCTCTGCGAAAGATAATGAAATTATGATACAGGGGGACCACAGGGAGAAAATATTGCAGTGGCTTTTGAAAAACGGGTTTACAAGGTCAAAGAAAATTTAATTTATTTAATTCATCAGTTTTAATAACTTTATCAATAACCTAAAGACTATGATTTCCAAAATATCCGAAGGAGTAAACATAAGTGTTGAAACCTTTTATCAGCCCGAATATAGCAATCCGCTCAACAACGAATACATGTTTGCTTATCGTATTACACTCGAAAACAGTAATTCATATCCTGTGCAATTGTTAAGAAGACATTGGTACATTTTTGACAGCAACGCGGAGCTTCGTGAAGTAGAAGGAGAAGGTGTTGTGGGTATTCAACCCATTATTAATCCTGGTCAAAAATATCAATATATAAGTGGCTGCAACCTGAAAAGCGAACTTGGTAAAATGCATGGCATGTATTTTATGGAAAACAATCACAATAAACAAACTTTTATCATTAAAATTCCCGCTTTTGAAATGGTGGCGCCTTCCAAGTTAAATTAAGTCCGGGGCTTATACTTCGACTTTTCATAAATCTCCCGTGCATTCATTTTCATCAAATCGGGAAGAGTTGTTTCCGGAAATTTTTCCATATATTTTTTTACGATTTGCAACCCTGCAAACGTTCCGATATTTCCCGGCGCATTTTCTCCCAATTCCTGTGTTTTAGGGCTTTCACCAATATAATTTTTGACAATGTTGGGATCAGCTTTATTCAACAAATCATTATTTAAAAAGAAATCCCAGATCACCGCTTCATTTTTATAAGCATCCTCCATTTGTTGCTTTGTATAACCGATACATTCAAATTCGGGCGTGTAAGGCAAAAATTTGGTAAGCATGTAAAGGCGTCTTCCCCGCATAACCATTTGTTCAATCAGCGCTTTTCCATTACTTTGATCGTGAAACATATCGTCCACAACATTTCTCATACAGTTTATGGCAATATGGTCCGCATCAAAATTGTTGGAAATGTAATCAGGATATTGTTCCAAAACTTCGGGCGTTCTGTAAAATGAAAAATATTTTCCCAGATGAAGCTGCAGGCCAATCCCAAAACTTTTGGTAGTAATCACATCTCCCTGTACGCCGAATGAAGTTTCAAAATTAGCGTTGACAGGCCCGATAAAAGTAATGATGGATTCAGGCAATTTGTATTCAGGAAAATAATATTTTACATATTGCATTCCTTTTTTTATAGCATCCGTTTCTTTAGAAAAATTTTTATACAGCAGATCCGAAGAATCTTTGATAGCCATATAATCATGGATAAACATCCTCACAGCCTTGTTTTGAGGATTGTGTGGAACTAATAAACTGTCTAAATCCAGGCCCAGAATATTATCAGTGAACTGAGGTAAAAAATCCGGATATTTTTGTAAAATTGCTTTCATGGATTCGGCAACTTTATTCGTATCCATTGCAAAAAAATCCTGTTCAAATCTCCTGGTTTCTACATTTATTTTTATGGAGGAAACATCAGGAATATTACTATTGCTTTTGCACGAAAAAAAAATTATTGCTGTGAATATTGGAATTAGAATTTTCTTCATACAACAAATAAAAGAAAAAAAATAAACAGTATTTTGTTAAATGAAAAAATTAATGAACATTTTATTCTGCTAATTTT
>JGI20206J14855_1000016_pt1 | contig 53766 bp, 45 predicted proteins | sample NGESurdeep092012_6_FD_14855 | JGI IMG/M metagenome (IMG submission 14855) | reverse complement strand
TGTAAATTTTAATAAATAAAAAACTATGAACAGAAGAGATGCAGTACAATATATTTCGCTCCTGGTAGGAGGAACTTTAATTGGCAGCAATGTATTTTTATCAGGATGTAAAAGCGCTACCGGGGTTTCCATGACTTTTACAGATGCAGACATTGCCTTACTTAATGAAATTGCTGATACCATATTGCCGGTGACTAAAACGCCCGGCGCCAAAGCGGCAAAAGTTGGACAATTTATGACAGTGATGGTCAATGATTGCTACGAAGCTCCTGATCAAAAAATATTTCATGAAGGGATAAGTAAAATTGACGTGGCATCAAAAGATAAAAATGGTAAATCCTTTATGGAAAGTACTCCACAGCAGCAGCATGATTTATTGGTCAGTCTTGATGCAAAAGTAAAAGACGAAAACATGAAAATAACTAAATATGTCGATTCGCTGACCCCTGATCAAAGAACCCAAATGAAGATTCAACAGGATTTTACCGGTTCTGATCCTCTGGCAGATAAAAGACGTGAGAATCCCGACTATTATTTTCAAATGATGAAAGAACTTACTTTGCTTGGTTATTTCACTTCAGAAATAGGATGTACACAGGCAAGGCGTTACGTGGAAAGGCCGGGAAGTTTCAATGGCGATCTTCCTTACAAAAAAGGTGATAAAGCATTTGCGTAATAAAGTAAATTTCAGACAAAATTTTTTTTAGTGTTGCTGGGAATAAGAGATTTTATTTCCAGGGAAATTGTAAATCTTATAGATTCCTGTTGCTGTAAGGAAATAGAAATTCAATTATTTGTTTATTTACTGTTTCAAGCGGTTCAAAAAAAATTAGGTTTACAGAAAATTCTAACAAAAAAATATGTATCCCTTACCTTTTTTTCTCAGGAAGTTTTTATTGTTGAGTTTAATTCTTTTGAGTTTTGATGGTAATATATTTTCTCAAAATACCAAAACCGTTTTTCTTTCAAAAGGTGATAGCACTAAGAATAGGTACATTCTGGTTACTCCTCCGGATTCAGTTAAAATAAAAGGATTTATGTTTTTGATCCCCGGATCATTTGAATATCCTGAGGATGTTTTAATCCAATCTACCCTTCCTGACTATGCTGCCAGAAAAGGTATAATGACCTTCATCCCAATTTTCAAAACAGGTATAACTTCATTTGGTATAGATGATTCAACACAAAATTCTGTTAAGGAAATGATTGATTATTGTGTAAGTGCATATCATTTGAAAAATTCTACATTTTACATTGGCGGATTTTCAATTGGTGGAACTACTGCAATTAAATATGCAGAATTGGCAATTCAAAAGGATTATCCGGAAAAACCTAAAGCTGTTTTTGCAATTGATCCTCCATTAGATTTTGAAAGATATTATAATTCTGCTGAACGTAATTTAAGATTAATGAAAGGGATTTATCAGAATCCCGAAAACATATATATGGTAAATAAAATCCGCAAAAAAATGGGCGGAAATCCTGAGACAGCGCTCAAAAATTATTATAAACTTTCGCCTTATTCTTTTACGGATACATCTCAGCGTGCTGTTAAATTATTAAGAAATACGCCGATCTCAATTTATACTGAACCTGATATTGATTGGTGGTTAAAAAACAGGGCATTTGATTATACTAATATTAATGCAATTGATGGCGCGGCCATGATAAACGAATTACATCTTTTGGGAAATTTTGATTCCAGGTTTATTGCCACTGCAAACAAAGGTTTTAGGATGCCAAATAAAATGAAGCACCCTCATTCATGGAGTATTTTAAATCCACAGGATTTATTCTCCTGGTTTGAATCTTTGAACGATGAGAAAAAATAGATATTAGTTTTTTGCGCTTAAACTTATAAACATTGTATCAGATATTTATATTTAAAAGAAAAAAATAGAATCCGATATAAAATTCCCTATTATTTGTTGCTTTACTGTATTGTTGTAATAATCTGCTTTATTTATTATCATCCTGAGCTACTATCTGCCATCCATTATCTTTTCTTTCAAGGTAAATATATCGGCTGAGCGTACTTTCATTATTAGTTCTTGTTAGTGACGTAGCAGCTATTATTATTTTATTTTGACTGTCAGGAATGTTTTCAAAAATAAAATGATAAAAATTATTTCCTGATAAAATGATCTCTTTTATATTTTTTGGATCATTTTGATCCATATCGTTTACATCATTAAATTGATAAATAACATAACGGTTTATCAGATCGTTTTTCACCTTTTCACGAAAATACAAATCAAGCGAAGTGCTAACGAATGTGGATTTTGAACTATCATATAATAAAACAGGCGACTCTGGTTTTAAAGAATCTATCCACGGCATAGGGGGCGGTATGGCAGGATATTTATAATAATTATTTCTCAGGCTGTCGCTCCATCCATTGGGGTTGCTGCTAAAAGAACTGCTGCTAAAAAAAATACTTCCCTGTATTTGCGGGTATTTCCGTAAATATTTTATTTGATCAGGGAGCTCATTCTTATTTTTCCACGCATATGATCTTGCTTCAAATGCCCGGTAGATTCCTTGCCCGATGTACAATTGCCGCCCGTAGGTATGATTGGCCCACCAATCGGTAAGTACTTTAAAGCCCACTACTTTCTGGCCAATTTCCCAATACAATTGTGGCGCTACATAATCAATCCATTTGTTTTTCAGCCACAATAAAATATCTGCATAGAGATCATCATAATTTGTTTGTCCCGCTTTTGTATTGCTTCCTTCGGGATCTTTATCAATATTGCGCCACACTCCAAAAGGACTTATTCCGAACTGGCAATATTTATTTTCTTCTTTTATCGCTTTGCTCAGGTGAAGTATGATGGAATCTACATTGCTTCTGCGCCAATCGTCCCTGCTCATTCCGTTTCCATATTTTTTAAAAGAAGCATCGTCATTAAACTCTTTGCCTGCGATGCGATAAGGATAAAAATAATCGTCGAAATGGATTGCATCAATATCGTAACGTTTTACAACATCCCGTACTACGTTTACCACAAACGCCTGTGCATCTTTATTTCCCGGATCAAAATATTTGACGCCACCATAATTGATAAACCATTCAGGATGCAGCCTGGTAATATGATCAGGAGAGATAGATGATTTTCCTATTTGAAATTCTGCGCGGTACGGATTCATCCAGGCATGAAATTCCATTCCGCGTTTATGCGTCTCCGTTATCATAAATTTTAGCGGATCATAATAGGGTGAAGGTGGCTGGCCTTGCTTACCTGTAAGAAATTCGCTCCATGGCTCGTACTGCGAAGGATAGAACGCATCTGATGCAGGCCTTATCTGAACTACTACTGCATTCATCCCATTTCTTTTATGCATGTCCAGCAGCTTGATAAATTCATCTTTTTGCTGTTGGGTACTAAGCAATTTAGAAGATGGAAAATCAATATTATCTACCGTAGCCACCCAAACTCCCCGGAATTCATATTTAGGTTGTGCAATAAGTTGTTGGAAATTAAATATAATACATAGAAAAAAGACGCAGAATTGTTTCTTCATCGAGCAAAAAAAATTGTAAGGCGGCAATTTACGAACATCATTTTTAAAAATCATAAATAAAAAATAATTTGAATAATAGTTCTTAATTAACCTCATATCGGTTAGCAGTAAACGAAGAAATATTGCGGATTTTTATTCTGATTTTCTTTAATACTATAAGGAAACTTGTTTTGTAGAAGTTTCTGAAAAGGTGAAAAAAATTTCGGAAAGAAATTTTTAGAGAAATTAGAATTGCAATGACGGGACGACAAATAATTTTTAATCTCTTAATTACTCAAGCGTTAAAGCTACTCCAACAGATAAGGCATTTGCATTCAACTTGGGAGATTGTGCTAATTCCGAACCATCGCTCAATTGCAGATTTTTGTTGTTAAGACCGAGATGATAAGTAACTCTTAAACCAAGAAATAAATCATTGGCTTTATCAATCGAGAAATCATAATTAGCTGCAAAATTTAAATAAGTTAAATCAGCAGATTGAATATTTCTTTCGCCGCTGAAGTTTTGGAGTGCATCAGGATAAGAATTTGGCGCATCCGCGTGATTGACAAAATTATATTTATACTGCAGCCACCCAAAACCAATTCCCGGATAAAAAAATTGGCGTTTACTCTTCCCAATTACATAATGGATACTGTAGTCATTATATAGAGCAGTTGCGTTTAGTGAAATATTTCCATTGCTCTTTTTTTCGCTTACAACACCAAGCCCGATAATCGGAATTAATTTTGCACCGGGTTGTAATTTTGACAAGTAAACATCAGAGCTAAAACATATTAAAACATTATTCAAGGCAACTGGTAAGTTTGCCTGCTTTAAAGAACTTATAAAAGAGCTATTTTCAAATTTTGTCGCATTGATATTGACACTTAAAGCAAGATCTAAAAATTGATTCTGATTTTGTAAAGTATCTTGGCATTTCGATATTGAAGGGAAAATTATAATTAAAGAGAAAAAAAATAAAAAAAACTTAGACATATTTAGAATTTGGAGTTAAATTAATAAGAGATTTTTCAGGTAAAATTCTTTAAATCAAAATAATGCCTAGGAAAACTTATTTCAATTCTTTTCTGAAAATTATGTTGATCATGATTGTGGTGGTGCAATTAAATCTTTTACTGCTTCAGCAACTGATCCGATAATCGCTCCAAAAATACCACCTCGAACTACAGGTTTAGAAGTTTCAATTGCTGCCCCTGCTCCAGTAATTGCCCCACCTGCATCTGCACCAATGACTTTTTTCCAAAACTTTCCTAAAGATAATAAAGGCTGAGTTTGAGTTAAATTTGAAGACGTCTGACCATCTGAAGAATTATTTTGAATGTAATTACCCCAATAAGCAGCACTATATCTAGCAATAGAAAAACCTGATAAAAGCATTGTTTTTTCATTTAGAGAAAGAGAATTATCAGTATTAATAGTACCCTCATAGCCAATAGCATCATCTGCAAACATTATATATATTGAATCATTAGGATCATTTTCACTAATTATATTATTTAATAACGATGATAAATCTAACATATAATTCTTAGCGGTATTGCTTATTTCACCAATTTCGTACATTTTATTAGCTAAGCTGTCAACAGCAGTATATCCAAAAGTACCATTACTCTCCGTAAAATTATATTCAGATCTTAATTCACTTGTATCATAATTGAGGGTTATTAAATAGTTTAGCGTGTACTGAATGATTTCAGCCATAGAACTTTCTGAAGAAACTTCACCCATTACTGAATTTACTGCTTGATTATGCCTTGCTCCAGCAGAATCGTCGGGATTATTTGAATTTGTAATCACAGAAATTTGAGTGAAGACACATTTCCCCTGGGAATAATCCCAATGGTACCCGGATGAGCAGTCATTCGCCACACATTTTCCTAGGCTATAATCCCAATGGTAACCAGCACCACAATTAGGAATATCTGGATTTACTTTTTTAAGTTGATTCTGAGATAATGCAGCGGAATTATTCAAATCCATTTTTGTACAGGAATTAATTAAAGTGGCGCCACAAAAAATAATTAAAAGGTAGAGTAGATTTTTCATAATCCAAGGTTTAGAGGGTTTGCAAAAAGTTTTGAACACATAAAATTATAAATTAATGATGAATGATACAAATTTTTTCGATTATAAATTATAACTTTAATCGAATAAATTATAACTATGAAAAGCAACAATATCAGGCTTTTTAGAGAAATTAAGGGATATTCACAGAAGTATGTCGCCACGCGTTTGGGCAAAAGCCAGGCGGCTTATAGCAAAATCGAAAATGGACATACTTTACTTTCAAATGAACTGATTGAACAAATAAACAAAATATTAGAAGTACCAAAAAACTATCTGTTTGGAGAAGAAAATTATTTAATACAAAATATAAATGGCCCAATCTCTCAATTATTAAAAGAGTTATCAGAAAACAGAAAGTTGCTTCGCGAAGTAGAATTAAACCAGCAAAAAATTACAGCACAGTTAAACATGTTTCTTGCAAAAACTTCTTGAAAAATAATGGTGACTAAAAGAAATTAAAAATAAAAATCTACATTATTTGTGTTTTTACTGTAAGATTAATTTCGGATTATCTTCTTCACTTCAAAATTGATTATTTTATTTTCAACCATGAACCTTCAATCTTCAATTTTACATCCTGCTCCAGCTTATATTTCCATCCTTCTCATCTTTCATTTCTATTCCCAACTCAGCCAGTTGTTTTCTTATTTTATCTGATGTAAAAAAATCTTTTTTTGATTTGGCTTCTTTGCGGATATCTACGAGCAGGTCAAGTATTCCATTCAATTGTGTAGAATTTTGGGAATTATCTTTTAATCCCAGTATTTGTTCCAGGTAAATAAAAAATGAATCTTTTAATTTTTGAAGTGTGGATGCCGAAATGGAATCGACAGCTATCAAACCATCTTTAATTGAATTAATTATGGGAACAATTTCAAACATATTGGCAAGCACTTTTGCAGTATTGAAATCATCATTAATGAATTCTTCAAATTCATCAACCAGTTTATTTATTTTTTCTTCCAGTGCCTTGTCTTTGGCTTCCTGGCCTATGCCTGCTTCCATTTTCTTCAGCGCTTCAAAAGCTTCCATTAATTTTTTTAAACCTTTCTCTGCTCCTACCAAGGCTTCGCTGCTAAAGTCGAGTGTGCTGCGGTAATGAGTTTGTAAAATAAAAAAACGAATTACCATTGGCGCGAAAGCCTGTGACAGTAATGGATGTTCGCCGGTAAACATTTGTGTAAGCGTGATCTGGTTATTATAGCTTTTCCCCATTTTTTTGCCATTCACAGTTATCATATTATTGTGCATCCAGTATTTTGCAGGAGGTATACCATTGCATATCGTACTTTGCGCAATCTCACTTTCGTGATGTGGAAACATGAGGTCCATACCTCCACCATGAATATCGAACCGTGATCCTAAATATTTTGTAGCCATAGCGGAACATTCAATATGCCAACCTGGGAAACCTTCGCCCCACGGGCTTTTCCATCGCATGATATGTTTTGGAGGCGCTGATTTCCATAGAGCAAAATCAGCTTTATTTCTTTTTTCATCCTGTCCTTCCAGATCACGGGTAGTTTCTAAAAGATCATCCACTACGCGCCCGCTTAATTTTCCATAATCATGATTGGCCGCATATTTTTTTACATTAAAATATACAGAACTATTTACCACATAAGCATAGCCTGCGTCTATCAGCTTTTCAATCATTCCTATCTGTTCTACGATATGCCCGGTAGCAGTGGGTTCTATATTTGGATCCAAAGTATTTAATTGCCTGAAGGCCCAATGAAATAGATTGGTATATTTATGAACAAGCTCCATTGGCTCTACTTTTTCAAGTATTGCCTTATTTGAAATTTTATCTTCAGCTTCTCTTCCTTCTTCTTCAAAATGCCCGGCATCAGTGATGTTGCGAACATACCGGACTTTATATCCAAGGTATAACAGATACCTGTATACGACGTCGAAAGTAATATATGGCCTTGCATGACCAAGGTGGCTTTCGCCGCTTACCGTAGGGCCGCACACATACATTCCTACAAATGGAGGGTTTATAGGGATAAATTCTTCTTTCTTTTTGGTTAATGAATTATAAACTTTAAGCGGCATAAAAAATTTAATATTTATTAATTATTTCTGTTTTATAATTTTTATAATAATTCCAAATACTCTGCTCAAGCAGTTCGGCAAATTGTCTTCTGTTTTATGCTAATACCTCATTAAAGTGGTAAAGATATTCTACCTTTTACAATCTTATTTTAATTAAAAAAATTTCATGGATTAGACGGTTCAAATCGAATATCAGCAATGATAGGAAAATGATCGCTCAATAATTTTTTGATGCGAATATACTGGATGATCTTAAATTTTTTATCAGTAAAAATATTATCTATCCGCAATGTGGGAGAAATAGAACTGAATGTGCGTGAAATACCTGAACCCCTTTCTGCAAAAGCATTCTGAAGCCCTTTGCCTATGGTTTCATAAGCGTAAGAATCGGGCACATCATTAAAATCACCGCAGACTACTACAGGGTAAGGACTATTGTTTAATTCGTCTTTGATAAAAAGCGCCTGGGAGGCCCGCTTTAAAATACCTAGTTTTATTTTCGAAATAATATTTTTTGATTCTGAAATATTGCCTGCCTCTGGTACTCTTCCGCTATCCAGGTAACTCAAATTTGTTTTAGAAAATTTTAATGATTGAAGGTGCACATTAAATATTCTGAAAGTATCTTTCCCTGCCAATATATCTATGAACTGGAAAGTAGAATTGTAACTATTAGGATTATTAACTAATGTTTGTTTTCTTAAAATCGGGAATTTTGAAAAGACGATAATTCCAAAATGATGGTACCTGTCAAAATCATCTCTTACCCTGTAAGAATATAAGTAATCTTTGAACTTTAATTTTTTTTCAATATCCGGAAAGTAATTGATGGCATGTATGTTTTCGCCCGCTACCATTTCCTGGAAACAAGCTATATCCGGATCGTATTTATTGATCAGGTCAATCATTTTCTGTTTGTTTTGCGGCTGATCTTTGTAGTGAAGAATATTAAACAACTCTACGTTCCAACTCATTATACGAATGTCACCGTTTTTTTTATTAAGCGAAAAATCCGGAGAAAAATGTATTGGAAAAACATTTTTAATGGCCCCAAGAGAAGCAAAAATTATTACTAGTGAAAGGATACTCCATAAAGGTTTGATGAGTAGCCACAACAGGATAAATAATATCAGAAAAAGTAATAGATACGGAAGTAATAATGTGAATAAGCTTAGAAACCACCAGTGTTCGGGATTAAAATATTTTACATTAGCGCCAGCAAGGAAAAATATGCCAATAATAATATTGGCTATTAAGAGCATTTTTTTTGTAAACCTGCGAAGAAAAGGTTTTTTCATTGTAAGACCATACCAATTAATGATGAAAAAATGATTATAAATAAAAGCATTAAAAATCAGCTTCGCGGGCTTTCTTCAGAATATTTTTTTCCTCCTCTGATAAATGACTAAAACCTTTTTGATTTATTTTATCGAGGATCTCATCTATACGTTGTTGTGTGATCACCGGCCGTTTTACAAATGGCTTCTGACCACCTGTGTTGTAAAAAACTTTTTCTTTTATTTTTTCTTTTTGAACTGGCTTTTTTTCAGGATTAAACAGGTTCAAAAACCAATCGTAAACATGATTCATCCAAAGACTCCAATCGTATCCTTTGCGCAAACTTACGATAAACAGGAAACCGGTAAGGCCACCTCCCAGGTGTGCGAGTTTATCAGCGGTACCAATGCTTCCGGCAACATCAATAATAATATAAAGAACAGTAAGTATCCATAAAGGAATTCCTCCATTCAACATTTTAAACAAACGATAATCAGGAGAAAGCGTAGTAGTTGCTACCGCAATAGCCATGATAGCAGCATTGCCGCCAAACATAAAAGAATATTCAATTTCATTATGTAATTGAGGGAAAGCATAACTGGCCGTAATAAAAACGACAGCCCCCGCGAAGCCACCATATATATAGACAGGAATTATTTTTGAGTTCCCGGCTAAGTCTTGTAAAATAGTCCCGAAAACCCAAAGCCAAAGCATATTGATAACTGTATAGATAATCCCAACATGCACAAACATGTAAGTAAAAACGGTCCACGGCAAAGTAGAAAGAGTAGAAAGTTTTGCAGGAATAATAAACCATCTTAAAATTTCGTACTGGAAGGCAGTAGTGGAAGATTGTGTGAGATAATATATTATTTGAATAAGGCCAAATGAAACAAAGATAAGTGCGTTTATACCAACGAGAGCCATGAGAGCATTATTATCATCTCCAAGAGTGATCCTTTTCAAACGACTGTCCATATATCTTTCTGATTCACCCATTTGATTAGCTTCTGATTTTGCTTTGTAAAATTACCGAATTGCCGGCATTTAAAAACAGAAAATTGTAATTTTTAATAATTACTTTTTCCTGGAGTTTTCCATAAAAGGCATAAAATAAAACCCATAGCCAAACCACCAAGATGTGCAAAGTGAGCTACATCTCCACCTCCTGCTACGCCGCCAAAAATATCAATAGCAGCATAAATAAGGGCAAGGTATTTGGCTTTAATGGGAAAAGGAATGGGTAAAATATAAAATTGTATATTAGGAAAAGTGTAGGCAAATGCTGCAAGTAACCCCATAATGGCTCCTGAAGCACCGATGGCTTCGCCTTGGCTTACAAGGAACATTTGAGTTAAGCCGGAAACAATTCCGCAGACGAAATAAAAAATCAAAAACTTTTTGGGCCCCCACAACCTTTCAAGCGAGGAGCCGAAGAGCCACAATGCATACATATTAAAACCGATATGCCAAATACTTCCATGCGCAAACATGCAAGTGACTAATTGATAAGGTTTGAAAAGCCCTGTATCATATGAATAAAGGGCCAATATGTTAGTAAGCCCAAAGGATTTATCAAATACATTTTGCGCTACAAAAACGATTATATTTATTATGATAAGATTTAAAACAACAGGAGTAGAAGACTGCGAGGGCCGGTAACTATTATACGCCATTCAATAAAAATTTAGGGTGCAATTTAAAAAATTGTTTGCGGAAAAGAAGTATTATAGTTTGAACTTAACAAAATTAGTGTTCAGGGGTTGCAATGCATTGAAGTTCCGGTCGGTACCGAAGGTCGGCACCAGGAGGTTATTTAGCGGGCGGTACTGCAAGTCAGCACCACGTCTTTAATTTTAAAAGACTTCTTAAACAAATCTTCTAAAAGTTTTAACCAGAGTATAAAAATAAATATCAAAAATAATTGAGTTATATTTTTCTTACCATACATATAATATATGTCGCATTACATAAAAAAATAGGGTTACTTTATTTTAGAATTCTTACTTTCATAAAATTAAAATCAAAAACTTATAAGAAATTATTCTATGGGAAATTTTCAAATTAAAGTTCAACCAAAAAAATATGATGCAGTAATAATCGGATCGGGTGCAGGGGGAGGCATGGCAGCTTACGTATTGGCTAATGCCGGTTTAAAAGTTTGCTTATTGGAAGCAGGCCCTAATTTTAATCCTGCTATAGATTCTAAACAGTTACAAAATCCGTGGGAGTCACCGCGAAGAGGTGCCAGCACCAAGTACCGTCCTTTTGGTGATTTTGACGGTTGCTATTGGGGGTGGGAAATTGACGGTGAGCCTTATACCAATGCCAAAGGTTCTAACTGGGAATGGTGGCGCGCTCGAATGATAGGAGGAAGGACCAATCATTGGGGGAGAATCTCTCTTCGCTTTGGACCCAAAGATTTTAAAAGAAAAAGTATTGATGGATTGGGAGATGACTGGCCAATAGGTTATGAAGACGTAAAACCTTATTACGACAAAATTGACAAACTGCTGGGTGTGTTTGGAACAAATGAAGGATTGGTGGATGATCCGGATGGTATTTTTCTTCCTCCGCCCAGACCTCGTTTGCATGAGTTGATGATCAAAAAAGCTGCAACCGGCATTGGCATTCCTGTGATTCCTTCACGATTATCTATCCTTACTAAAAAAATAAATGACACACGCGGAGTTTGTTTTTATTGTCAGCAATGTGGACGCAGTTGTAAAATATTTGCTGATTTTTCATCTTCTTCAGCATTGGTACTTCCCGCAGTGGCTACAGGAAATGTTGATCTCGTTGTGAATGCTATGGCACGTGAAATATTGACTGACAGAGAAGGCCTGGCCACCGGAGTTTCTTATGTAAATAAAGAGGACATGCAGGAATACCAGGTTATGGGAAGAACCGTAATTCTTGGGGCCAGTACCTGCGAATCTGCCCGGTTATTATTAAATTCAAAATCGCCACGTCATCCAAACGGATTGGCTAATTCAAGCGATGTGGTAGGCCATTACCTGCACGATTCTACGGGCGCTGATATGGGCGGAATTATTCCTGAGTTGTTTGACAGAAAACGTTACAATGAAGATGGCGTGGGTGGTATGCATGTTTATACTCCCTGGTGGCTTGATAATAAGAAACTGGATTTTCCTAGAGGTTATCATATTGAATACGGTGGCGGATTCGGAATGCCTTTATACGGATTTCAGTGGGGAATGGAAAACCTGAATGGCACTTATAAAGTAAAAGGAAAGCAGAAAGAAGCGGGCGGCTACGGTGCTTCATTAAAAGAAGATTACCGTTATTTTTTTGGATCTCACGTTGGGATGGCTGGTAGAGGTGAAGCGGTAGCAATGAGAGATAGTTATTGTGAAATAGATCCTAATATGGTAGATGTGTATGGAATTCCAGTATTGCGTTTTAATACGAAATATACTGACTATGAAATAAAACAGGCGAAGCACATGAAAGAAACCTTTACAGACATTTTACATTCCATGGGTGCAGTTTCTATTTGGGGAAATGAAGACGGACCGGAAGATAATTATGGCTTGCATGCGCCCGGAAATATTATTCATGAAGCGGGAACGATCCGTATGGGGAATGACCCTAAACAATCACCATTAAATAAATGGGCGCAGGCGCACGAGTGTAAAAATTTATTTGATGTAGATGGAGGCCAGTTTGTTTCACAGGGAGACAAAAATATTACATGGACGATACTTGCTTTATCAATGCGTACTTCAGAATATATTGTCGACCAGTTAAAGAAAAATAACATTTAAAACAACGAAGGGTATACAATTCTTTTTTTTTAAATAAATTAATATGGATAGAAGAAAATCACTCAAAGTAATCGTTCTCGGATCGGTATCTTCAGGCCTATTATTAGATGCATGTAAAACTGAAGACAAAAAAAGCATTATAAAAAAAATGCCAAACTCGGTGGAAGAAAAACATCCGGGGCTTATGAAAGAAGAAGTAGCGGAATTGAAAGAAGTAAATTCATATACCTATTTTACCCCGCATGAAATGACAACCATAGGAATACTTTCTGACATTATTATTCCGAGAGATAATGTGAGCGGCAGCGCCACAGATGCTAAAGTGCCTGACTTTATTGAGTTTATTGTAAAAGATAGCCCCGAAAATAAGGTGCCTATGCGGGGAGGATTGCAATGGCTCGATATGCAATGCCTGAACAGATATCAAAATTCTTTTGCAGAGTGTAACAGCAAACAGCAAATGGAAATGGTAGACGAAATTGCGTGGCCCAAAAAAGCAAAACCTGAAATGCAACAGGGTGTCAATTTTTTTAACCTGATGCGAAATCTTACAGCTACCGGTTTTTATACATCGGAGATTGGGGTAAAAGATGTAGGCTACATCGGCAATACGCCAAATCAGTGGAATGGCGTTCCGGCAGATGTTTTAAAGAAACATAACCTTGCTTATACTCCGAAAGAATTGAAAGAATGTATTAGCTTCCCGTAATCCTGTAAGTAATTGTCATACATAGACGATAATTTTATTTCATCACTTTTTTAATTTTTAGAAATATTCGATATGAGAAAACTACGCATGGGAATGGTAGGCGGCGGCAAAGATGCCTTTATTGGAGCCATTCACAGAATAGCCGCCAATATGGATGGATTGATAGAACTCTGCTGTGGAGCCTTAAGCATACATAAGGAAATAGCCATTGAATCAGGCAAAATGTTGTTTCTTCAAGAAGACAGAACTTATCTGAATTTTGAAGAAATGATTTCAAAGGAAAGTAAAATGCCTGCCGATAAAAGGATTGATTTTATAACAATCGTTACACCCAATTTTGCGCATTATGCCCCGGCTATGATGGCATTAGAGAATGGGTTTAATGTGGTTATTGAAAAACCAATGACTTTTACCCTTGAAGAAGCAAAATCTTTAAAAAAGAAAGTAGAAGAAACAGGTTTGATATTATGTCTTACGCATACTTACTCAGGCTATCCGATGGTAAAACAAGCCCGTGCTATGATAAAGGATGGCGCATTGGGGGAAGTAAGAAAAATTATTGTAGAATATTCGCAAGGATGGCTGAGCAAGCTTTCAGAAAGAGAAGGTAATCAACAGGCTTCCTGGAGAACAGATCCCACGAAATCGGGGAAAGCAGGAGCTATGGGAGATATAGGAACACATGCCGCACATCTTGCAGAATATATTTCAGGATTAAAAATTACAAAACTTTGCGCCGACCTGAATATTGTTGTAAAAGGAAGAGCGTTGGATGATGACGGAAATGTTTTATTAAAATTTGAAAACAATGTAAACGGAGTATTGATCGCATCACAGATTGCTGCAGGCGAAGAAAACGCTTTGAAGATCAAAATATATGGAGAGAAAGGCGGATTAGAATGGGCTCAGCAGGAGCCTAATACTTTATTGGTGAAATGGCTGGATGCACCCACACAAATATTAAGAGCAGGCTCTAACTATACTAATATTCTAAGCCCTTTTGCTACGCATAATTGCAGAACTCCCGGCGGTCATCCGGAAGGATATCTTGAGGCTTTTGGTAATATTTACAGAAATTTTGCTCAAACATTATTATCAAAAATAGAAGGCAAAACACCTACTGCAGAAATGCTCGATTTTCCGGGTGTAGATGATGGAGTAAGAGGAATGGAATTTATTGAAAATGTGGTGGCATCGGGCAATTCAACGGAAAAATGGACTAACTTCAATGTTTGATGAGCTCAATAAATTTTTGAATATGCAATTTCATTTTATCGCTTTCTAAAGGAACACTTATTATGAATCAAGGGATGAACAGAAAATTAACATCAGAATAAAAATATAGAAACAAAAAAACAATGACAACACTCAAAGGTCCCGGCATCTTTTTAGCACAGTTTATCGGAGATGAGGTACCATTCAATACCCTTGAAAATATATGTCAATGGGCAAAAGAAAAAGGTTTTGTTGGTGTTCAAATCCCGACATTAGACGACAGATTTATTGATCTGAAAAAAGCTGCTGAAAGCAAAACTTATGCTGATGATTTAAAAGGCAAAGTCAATAGTTTTGGATTAGAGATCACTGAGCTTTCCACTCACTTGCAGGGTCAGCTGGTAGCAGTCAATCCAGTGTATGATGCACTCTTTGATAGTTTCGCACCCGACCAATACCGTAAAAATCCTAAAGCCCGGCAGGAGTGGGCGGTACAGCAAATGAAATATGCGGCCAAAGCATCTCAGAATTTAGGTTTAAATGCGCACGCTACTTTTAGTGGCGCGTTGTTATGGCCTACCGTATATCCATGGCCGCAGCGCCCCGAAGGGTTGGTAGAAGAAGGATTTACGGAACTTGCAAAAAGATGGCTTCCCATTTTAAATGTTTTTGATGAATGTGGTGTAGATGTATGTTATGAAATTCATCCCGGGGAAGATCTGCATGATGGAATTTCTTATGAAATGTTTTTAGAAAAAGTAAATTATCATAAAAGAGCTTGTTTACTGTACGATCCATCTCATTTTGTTTTACAGTGCCTCGACTATTTAGCATACATAGATAATTATCATGAGCGCATAAAAGCGTTTCACGTAAAAGACGCAGAATTTAATCCAACCGGAAAGCAGGGAGTTTATGGCGGTTATCAAAGCTGGCTTAACAGGGCCGGGCGTTTCCGCTCGCTTGGCGACGGGCAGGTGGATTTCAAATCAATCTTTAGTAAGCTGGCAGCTTATGATTATGCAGGATGGGCAGTACTGGAATGGGAATGTTGTTTAAAAAATTCAGAAGACGGAGCAAGGGAAGGAGCGGCCTTCATTAAAGATCATATCATTCATGTAACCCAAAAAGCTTTTGATGATTTTGCCGGAACTTTGAAAGATGATAAACTGAATCGAACTGTTTTGGGAATCTCGTAAATTTTATTACACTATATAAATCTATCATAACAAATCACAACTTAATTAAAATGAAAAAATCAATTTTCCTATTTATTGCCGCCACCTTCTTTTCATTAGCTGGATTCTCCCAGCAAGCAAGTAACACTGAAAATATACTTTCAGCAAAAGAAAAAAGTGAAGGCTGGAAATTATTATTTGACGGTAAAACAACAGATGGCTGGCATAATTATGGAAAGCAAAATGTAGGCAATGAATGGAAAGCAGAAGATGGCGCTATTCACCTGGATGCAGGTGCAACAAATAAGGAAGGAGGTGATTTGGTTACCAATGAATCATATGGAAATTTTGATTTGAAAATGGATTGGAAAATCTCCGACAAAGGAAACAGCGGTATTATTTTTTATGTAAACGAAGACCCTGCCAAATATGAGGAAACTTATGAAACAGGAATGGAAATGCAGATTTTGGATAATGGAACGCCTACACGGCTTGGGCAACCTGATGGTAAAATTTACACACACCGTGCGGGTGATCTCTACGATCTTTTAGCTTCTAAAGAAGAAGACAAACCGTTGGGCGAATGGAATCATGTGGAGATAAAATCACTAAACGGAAAACTTGATTTTTATATGAATGGGGTACATACTCTTTCTACCCACATGTGGGATGAAAACTGGAAAAAGATGATTGCCATCAGCAAATTTAAAGACATGCCCGGCTTCGGTACTTTCAAAAATGGGAAGATCGCTTTACAGGATCATGGGGATGATGTTTGGTTCAGAAATATAAAGATCAGGAGGATTTAAAATTGTTTTGGAAATATTCGCCTTCAATCCAAAACCGAAAAAGTTAAGGCTGCTTTTTTTGAAAAAATATTTTCAAATTGTTGAGATATATTATTTCATCCCTTGTCAATTTGAATTTGAATAAACCGTTCAGTAAACAAACCCCGCCTGACTGTGTCCCCGTCCGGCCATCCGGGCGGGTTTCGGGTAGGAAACAGCAATGATTTGTATCCGGTTTTTTATAAGGAATTTAAATTATCTTTTTTCAAAATAAAATTGCCAGTCACTTTTTTATCATTACTTCCTATAATGGCGTGACTTCCATTTGAAAATAATTGTATAGAAATATCTTTCGGGATTTTTGGAGTCGTTTCAATAATTTTTTTGAAAGAAAGCATTCCTTCGCAAAAAATAATTTCTTTTATGGAATGAAGTCGCAAAATGTTTTCAAGATTATCGAATGAACCGATAGCATTGTCGCTTTCAGTCTCATCAATTTTTATTCTTCCTAAAATATTTTCTTTTCTCCCTGCATACTCTAATAAATTTTCTACTTCACTGTATTCGCGTGCACTTCCTGCAATAACTGTGGGAATATTTTCATATCCTTCTTTATCTCTTTCGCCGGTTTTTCGTTTTAATAGCCTGGTAATTGCAGAAAACGACCCCCGTAAAAAAATGGCAATATGAATAAAAAAATTAAACAATCCTGATCTGCTGCCTCCATAATGTTTTTTTACAAATGTGCTCATGGCTTTGTAAAACATTTTTACATAGGTAAGGCTTTCTTTTTTAGTACTCTCGCCTTTGAAATGTATGATGCTGCTTCCTGCAAAATAATAATTTTTGAATCCCGCTTTTTGAATGCGGAAACTCAAATCGATGTCCTCACCATACATAAAAAAATCTTCATCAAAACTACCAACTGTATCCAGAATTTTTTTTGGAAACATCATAAATGCACCTGCCAGCACATCTACTTCGTGATTTTCGTTTTCACTTAAATAACCAAGATGGTATTTTGCAAATGTTTTTGAATGCGGAAATATTTTCACAAGGCCCGAAAGCTTGTAAAATGAAGTCAAAGGTGACGGGAAGGCCCTTTTGCTTTCTTTTAAAAAATTGCCCGCTCCATCAAGCATTTTTATTCCTAAAGCGCCAATATTTTTATTTGAATTAATGAAATCAATACACTTTTCAAAACAGTCTTCTGCAACAATAGTATCAGGATTTAAAAATAAAATGTATTCGCCTTTTGCCATTTTCAAAGCCTGGTTATTCGCTTTTGCAAAACCGAAGTTGGTGTTATTCCAGGTAAAATGAACACCTGGAAACCTGTTTTGAAAAAAAGAAAAACTGTCATCTGTAGAATTATTATCAATCACAATTATTTCTCCTTCCATATTTTCCAAAGCCTTTATTACAGAGAGAAGGCATTGCTCTAAAAAATATTTTACGTTGTAATTGACTATGATAACGGATAGGGACAAATGGTTAATTAGTTTATTAGTTAAATGGGTAATTAATTAGAAATCTTCACTATTTATTTGTTTACTGGTGCTTGAATAATTTAGGAAAAAATTAAAGTTCCGGCAATTTAGCAATTTAACCCCGTTCGAACGGCATTCAGCCGGGCGGGAATTCAACAATACAACAAACAATTCAACAAAATACTTAATCTTTGCAAAATGTATAAACAAACATTAATAGATGCCACAAATGCTGGCGCAAATGAATTAAAAAAATATTTCAACGGAAAATTTTCGATTAGCCACAAAGAAGGAATTAATAATTTAGTTACCGAAGCCGACCATGCTTCTGATAAAGCCATTCGTGCGGTTATTAAAAATGCTTTCCCCGAACATGGAATAGTAAGTGAAGAAAGTGATGCAAAAATATCTGAAAGTGATTACAGATGGATCATTGATCCTATTGACGGAACAGTAAATTTCGCCAACGGCATTCCTATATGTTGTGTAAGTATTGGTCTCGAATATAAAGGAACCATGCATATGGGAGCAGTTTACAATCCTCTTTTGAATGAATTTTTCTTTGCCGAAAAAAACAAAGGCGCTACGTTGAATGGCAATAAAATTTCGGTAAGCCATAAAACAGAAGTGCTGAAAAGTTGCCTTGTTACCGGATTTCCATACACGTATTTAGATCAACCCAACGGTCCTTTGCAGGTGTTTTCAAAATTAATAAAAAGAGGAGTTCCGGTGAGAAGGCTGGGAAGTGCAGCTATTGATCTTTGTTGGGTAGCAGCGGGGCGTTTTGATGGTTTTTATGAACATGAACTTCATGCATGGGATAGCTCAGCAGGGTTTTTGATGGTAGAAGAAGCAGGAGGTAGGGTTACTGATCTGAAAGGGGAAATCTATTCTCCTTTTCAGCCCGGAATTATTGCTACCAATGGGAAAATTCATGATGAATTACAAAAAGTAATTGCTGGAGAGCTGTTGTGAATTGGTGGATGGTGAATAGTTGAATTCATTTTTTTGAAACCTGAAACCTCAAATCATTTTCTCTTAAATTTGCTGCATTTTAAAATAAAATTATGAAATTCACTCCCTTTACACAAAAGCATATTGCGCTTGGCGCAAGAATGGCTGAATTCGCGGGTTTTAATATGCCCATCAGTTATTCCGGTATTAACGATGAACATGCGACAGTAAGAAATAATGCCGGGGTTTTCGATGTGAGCCACATGGGAGAATTTATTTTGAAAGGGGATAAAGCACTTGATCTGATCCAAAGAGTAACTTCTAATGATGCTTCCAAACTAACTGCAGGAAAAGCACAATACAGTTGCCTGCCAAATGAAAAAGGAGGAATTATAGACGACCTGATCGTGTATTGCATTGATGAAAATAAAACCTATATGCTGGTTGTAAATGCATCCAACATTGAGAAAGACTGGAACTGGATATCAAAACATAATTCCGGGAATGTGGAAATGCATAACATTTCTGATAAAACCTGTTTGCTTGCAATACAAGGTCCAAACGCAACAAAAATTTTGCAACCTCTCACTGATATCGATATTCTGAATATGAAATATTACACTTTTGTAAAAGGAAAATTTGCGGGTGTTGATAATGTATTAATCAGCGCTACGGGATACACTGGATCTGGCGGAATAGAAATTTATTTCGAGGACAAAGATGATAATGCCAATATTATCTGGGATACCATTTTTGCCGCGGGGAAATCTCATGGATTAAAGCCAATCGGGTTGGCAGCAAGGGATACACTTAGACTCGAAATGGGATATTGCCTTTATGGAAATGATATTGATGATACTACTTCTCCATTAGTAGCCGGACTGGGATGGATTACAAAATTCACTAAAGATTTTGTTGCGAAAGATATTATTTCAAAAGAAAAAAGTGAAGGAATCAAACAAAAATTAGTAGGATTGGAAATGGTGGAAAAAGGCATCCCGCGTCATGGATACGAAATTCTAAAAAATGATAGTGAGATAATAGGCAGGGTTACCAGTGGTACCCAATCCCCTTCACTTCAAAAGCCAATTGCTATGGGTTATGTAAATGCGAATAATTCAAAAATTGACACAATGGTCTTTATTAAAATAAGAGATAAATTGCTGTCTGCAAAAGTGGTAAAAATGCCTTTTGAATAAAAGAAGCATGGTCAAAAAAAATAAAAGTAAGTTTTGAGCAATGATATCAAAGAAAAACACACGCCCTTATTTATATACTGTTTTATCACCTTCGCTGTTAAAACTTTATGATATAAGTGACAGCATTGTCGTAATCGTAGATGTTCTCAGAGCTACCTCTACGATTGCCTCTGCCTTGTATAATGGTGCGAAATCGGTAATACCTGTGGATAGCGTTGCAGATTGTATCAAACTTGGAAGACAAATGGAAGTGATCACTGCGGGTGAAAGAGATGGGCAGATAGCTGAAGGACTACAATACGGAAATACTCCTTTGCAATACACTCCTGATTTTATAAAAGGAAAAACGCTGGTACTTACCACTACTAATGGCACCAAGCTTCTACACCTGGCCCTCAAGGCAAATGCCAAAGGAATAATTACCGGATCATTTTGTAATATATCTGCAGTATGTGAATATCTTATAAGTCAAAAATCAAATGTAATTCTTGCCTGTGCTGCCTGGAAAAACAGGATAAATATAGAAGATACCCTTTTTGCAGGAGCAGTGATTAACAGGATAAAAGATAATTTCGACATCAATTGCGATGCTTCACAAATTGCTGAAACCCTTTATCTACAGGCAAATGGAAATTTATTTGATTTTCTGAAAGAAAAAAATGCCTCACATTACCACCGCCTTATGGGATTTCACCTGGAAAAAGATATCCGGTTTTGCCTGACAGAAGATAATTCTAATATACTAAGCTTATATTCAGGTGGCCATTTAATAGCTGGATAATTTTCTCAAAAATTTAATAAGTTCATTTTAAATTTAGAAGGAATTTTTCAAATTTTATCGATTTTTAACCTACAATTGTTTCAAACAATCCTCTACCTCTTTTAAATTTTGTTTATTTTTGCAAATTGCTTTTTTCGCAATGATCATTTGTAAAAAGCGAGTTCTAACTTTAAAAATTAATCTTTGGCGCTACCCTTTTTTATTAAGTATATATATAATTCCGGAACCGACGAAGTAATACGGCGTGGGAAGAAAATATATTCCCAACGTTTTGTAGAACTGGCCGAGCATGATCAACTAATGCATTCTGTCAATTTCAGAGTGAGAGATGATAGTTATAATACTTATTATAAAGTACAGGTTCAGAAATATGACGATCCGAAAACATTTTCGGTGCGCTGCTCCTGTCCCTACAATATAAGCGATATCTGCCGTCATGAGGCAGCAGCATTGATGCAGCTTCAGGACCTGGTTGATAAAAATCTATTGGATTCACCCAATGGAACGCCGGTATATAATCAAAAGCATACCATTGCCAAGATCAAATTTATTGACCTTAAAATGATCCGGATACTTGCCGGTATGGATAACTATACTGCCGCTGAAAATATATTAAGAGGAAATAAATGCAATATTCTTCAGGCAGCAAATGAAAAAGTAGAGGCAGAAATTGAAGTAGAAGGAGAAAGGAATCACATTATTTTGCAAAAAAACGAAGAAAGGAATTTTGATACTTCCTGTACCTGCGATGATGATGCACACTTGCTATGCAAGCATAAAACGGCTTTATTCCTGCAATTGCTCAACAACTGGGGCCCGCATTATTTCGATTCTATCCGAAACAGGGATAAAGAAAAAAACAGATTGCTCGAAGGCTATGGTTACAGCCTGGATGATGATCTTACCGGTAAATTTGAATTTATTTATAAAGAGGGTAAGCCTTTTTTAAAAGTATTGGATACTTCCATAAGAAGAGTCGCAGCTCCATTACAAACCAGCATACAAAAAGAACTGGAAACTGAAGTAGCCGAATTAGAAACAAAAATTTTGCCTACAATCAACAAACAGGTTACCCTTGTTTTTAACTCAAATGAGAAGTCATTTCCTTTTTTATCTATTGATGTAGTACAGGGTGAATATGATGAGGAAGAACAAAAATTTATTGGCCGGATAGAGAAAATGGACCTGGGGAAATATATCAATACTGATGAGTTTAGTCAAAGAGACAAGCAACTAATGCAGCAGGCGCGAAAACTTCAGCAATCAGAAATTAATAAGTATTTAAACCGGAATTCTCCCTTTAGTGGTTTTTGGGAAAATATTATTCATGAAGAAAATGAAGAATTTCCTGAAGAAACCAAAATGCTGATCGCGGAATTTATTCATCCAAAACTAAAAAGAATATTTCAGGAGAATAATGATAAACCAGTCTTTTATTTGCCTAAGGCTAAAACATTTACTACTCAAAATCTTGAGACTATTGAATTGTCTTCTTTTCAACCCCAAATTGAATTTACAATTACACCTTCGGGAGAAGAATATTTAATGGAAAGCCATGTTATTTTGGACAGGGAGAAAGTGAAACTTTCAGAAAACCTTTTGGGCAGCGATTTGATGTTTTTACATGATAAGACTTTCTATTTATGGGAAAAGCCGGAACACCTTTTAATTGCAGAAAAATTTAGAAATATATTACATATTCCCAATAGCCAATGGCCTTCACTTTTAAAGGAAATGGTGCTTCCCCTTTCCAATGATTACGCAGTATCATTTGCCCCAACCCTGATAAAAGAAACTAAAGAAGGACAACCTGATATAAGTATTACATTGATTGAAAAAGGAGAATATTTAATGTTTCAGCCTGTCTTCACTTATAAAGGATTTAGCGTAAAAGCAAATGACAAAGACACTATTATAGTTCCGGATAATGATAAAGTACTTATGGTGAGGAGGAATAAAGAAGCGGAAACTGAATTCATTACCAAATTAGGAAACCTTCATTCTCAGTTTATCAATCAGCCACAAAATAAAAGTCTTGTATTGAAAGGGGATGATGTGCTTAAAAATAACTGGTTCTTTTTGTTTGTAGATGCTATGAAAGAAATGAAAGTGCCGGTTTATGGTTTTGAAGCATTAAAAAATTTCAGGTTCAATACGGCAAAACCCTCTACTCATATTCATTTAAGCAGCGGAATAGATTGGTTTGATGCAAAGGTAGAACTGGCTTTTGGCGAACAACATATTGGGATTTTCGAAATTCAAAAGGCGCTTACAAATAAACAATCTTATGTTCAACTAAAGGATGGCACACTGGGAATCCTTCCTGATGAATGGATCAAAAAATATGCATTGTTATTTAAAGTGGGTGAAGGAAGAAATAATCAACTGAGGCTTTCGAAATTCCATTTAAGTGTAATAGATGATTTGTATGATCAACGTAATGAGCAGGAACTTTCTTTTGATCTTGATGAAAAATATGAGCGTTTAAGGAACTTTAAAAGTATTCCCGAAGTAGCGATTCCGGAAGAACTGGGAGACCGGTTGCGCCCTTATCAACTTTCAGGATTTCATTGGCTAAATTATTTGAATACTGTAGGCTGGGGGGGTATTTTGGCAGATGATATGGGGTTGGGTAAGACGGTTCAAGCCCTTAGTATGTTAAAGCATTATTTTGAAGAAGAAGGAGGTGTAAAAGCATTAGTAGTATGCCCCACAACATTGATTTATAATTGGGAAAATGAAATTCAAAAATTCATTCCGTCACTTACCCGGCGCATTCATCACGGCAATTTGAGAGCCAGGAGAAAAGAGGATTTTGGAGATGAAAATATTATCATTACCACTTATGGCACATTAAGAAGCGATATTCAGATGCTGATGAAAATTCATTTTGATTATGTAATACTGGACGAATCGCAGGCGATCAAGAACCCTTCTTCAAAAGTTACCAAAGCAGCATGCCTGCTGAAATCGCGAAACCGGATATGCATGAGTGGTACACCATTGCAGAATAATACTTTTGACATTTATGCACAAATGAATTTCTTAAATCATGGCTTGCTTGGTAGCGTAGAATTTTTTAGAAATGAGTTTTCAACTCCTATTGATAAGTTTGGTGACCAGGAACAAAAGGATCATCTAAAGAAATTGATCTATCCTTTTATCCTGAGAAGAACCAAAGAACAGGTTGCCAAAGATCTTCCTGAAAAAACAGAAACCATTCTCTTTTGTGAAATGGAAGACAGGCAGCGAAAAGTATATGAAGCTTACAGGAACGACTATCGCAGTAAAATTTTGGGTGTAATAGATGAGCAGGGAGTTAATAAATCACAACTCACTATTTTGCAGGGATTAATGAAACTAAGACAAATATGCGATAGCCCTGCGATCCTGAACGAAGAGGAAAAATATCCGAATGATTCAATAAAGCTCGAAGAACTTACACGCGAAATAACAGAAAATATCGGCGAACATAAAGCATTGATATTTTCTCAATTCCTTGGAATGCTTTCTTTGATAAAACAAAAATTGATAGAAAATAATATTGAATTTGAATATTTTGATGGTAGTACTCCTCCTTCCGAAAGGGAAAGTGCTATTCAGAATTTTCAGACAAATGAAAATTGCAGGGTTTTTTTAATTTCATTAAAAGCAGGAGGCGTTGGGCTTAACTTAACCGCTGCCGATTATGTATATATAGTAGATCCATGGTGGAACCCTGCTGTGGAACAACAAGCTATAGACAGGACACATCGTATCGGGCAGACAAAAAATATTTTTGCTTACCGAATGATTTGCAAGGATACGATTGAAGACAAAATATTACAATTACAGGAACGCAAGCGTATCCTTGCAAAAGAATTGGTTTCGGATGATCAGACCTTTGTAAAAAGCCTGAGCAAAGAGGATGTAGAATATCTTTTCAGCTAATAGTGTAAGATGTGGGATGTAAGATGGAAAGAGAAAAGATGGAAAAAAACAGGAAAGAGGAAAGATTTAAGATGAAATAAAATCTTTCAATCTTTGAAATTCTTTTTTGTTGCCTGATTCAAAAAGTGCTACAAAGCTTTTAGCAATATGGCTGAGAAAAATTGACAAAGCCGATTTGCTGTGGTAATCTTGATGTTTCATAGTTGTGGATTTGGGATAAAAAAAATATTTTTTGTTTATTTAAAATAAATCATAAAAAGGCAATTTTGCAATAGCATATTCACTCCATTGTATCAGTCGTAAATTCCACAAATCTTAATACAACCGGCACTTAATCCATTTTCTTTTATCTCATTGTTTCATGATGTGTGTGCTTACTTTTTGATTTATTATAATGCTTTGTATTATAATAATAATCAGGATTTTGAGTAAGTTTCCAAACAAATGTTCTCAGTACATGTCCAATAAAATAAACAGGATCTTTATGGTTTTTTATATTCATAATTATGGCATTTGGAAAAGAATAACGCATGGAATTATGAATTATTGTATTATATAAATGGATATTTTTTGTTAAAGAGCGTTTGGGCATATTTAAATATCTCGCGCAGATCATTCGGGCAGTTAACTAATAACCTGGATTCTTTATTTATCTGATTTGGTTTAGGGAGTGATACCAGGTTTCCGGGTCTTTTATTTGGTTTTCTTTTTTAACAAAAAAAACCGCCATAAAATGGCGGCTCAAAAAAAGTAATTGGAAAAACTTTTTTATGCTTTTTCAAAGTGTTCTGCAGCTTTTTTCCAGTTTACCACATCCCAGAAAGCTTTCAGGTAATCACCTCTTTTATTTTGATATTTTAAATAATAAGCATGCTCCCATACATCACAACCTAATACTGGCGTGCATTTGCATTCTGCCACATCCATTAGCGGATTGTCCTGATTAGGAGTAGAGCATATAGTTAATTTGCCATCCAATACACCGAGCCATGCCCATCCGCTTCCAAATCTTCCTGCGCCGGCAGCATTGAATTTATCTTTCATTGCATCGAGTGAACCAAAAGCTTCGTCAATTGCTTTTGCTAATTTACCCTCAGGTTTTCCGCCACCTTTTGGGGATAATATTTCCCAAAAAAAACTGTGATTCCAATGGCCACCGCCGTTATTACGAACTGCAGGGCTAATTTTCCCGGCATTTTTTAATAATTCCACTAGAGATTTATTTTCATTCTCTGTTCCCGCAATTGCTTTATTGAGATTGTCCACATACGCCTGGTGGTGCTTATCGTGATGAATCTGCATAGTTAACTTGTCAATGTGTGGCTCAAGCGCATCATAGTCGTAGGGGAGAGCCGGTAATGTAAATGCCATAATATTTATAAATTTTAAAAAGTGAGTAATTAATTTTAAGTTACAAATTTACTTAATGTATATTATAAAAACCTGTTTCTTATTTACTTAAGAAAAAAATATCGCTTTCCGAAAATACAGAATCGATAAATATAATAAAATGAGGTGACGCAAAAAATAAGCCAACACTTAACAGCCATAATTTTATAGAATAAAATAATAATTCAATATTTAAAAGACTATCTCCTCCTTTTAAAAAAGTCTTTCAAAAGTATTACACATTCTTCTGATAAAATATTTTTTACAATTTCAGTTTTTGGATGTAATGGATTTTTGTCATTAGAATTAAGTAGAGAAAGGCCGCCATGTTTGGGATCAGGCGATCCGTAAACCAATTTCCCTATTTTGCTCCAATACAATGCTCCGCAACACATGGTACAGGGTTCTATAGTTACATAAATTGTTGCATCCGGTAAATATTTGGCCCCTAAAAAGTTAAATGCAGAAGTAAGTGCAATAATCTCTGCATGAGCTGTAGCGTCATTTAATTTTTCTACCTGGTTGTAACCACGGGAGATTATTTTTTCCTGCATTACTATTACTGCGCCTATCGGTACTTCATCTTCTTCCAGTGCTTTGTTTGCCTCCCTGAGTGCCTGCTGCATAAAATATTCATGCGTTGGAACCATTTATTTTATTTTTTTAAATACCAAAGTTAACCAGGATTCCTTTGCTGAAAATAAGATTGTTACTCTTTTCATTCTTAGAAAAACAAATGATTCATATTTATTGTAAATTGGTATTCCTCGTTTGACTCAATGCGACGAAAACATTTAATAAAATGAACTTTATCAGAAAAATAATAAAAGCCATTTATCCTATACAAATGAGAGTTTCTAAATTAACAGGAATTGGTATTCGCATTGCAGAAAATAAAAATGAAGTTGCCGCTAAAGACAGTTTTTATTCATTGAAAGCAATTTTGAATAATGGAGAAGAAATTCCTTTTGAAAAATATAAAAATAAAAAAGTATTGATTGTAAACCTGGCAAGTCAATGTGGTTTTACGCCTCAATATGCCCAACTAGAAAGTTTACACAGGAATAATAAGGGCATCATTATTTTAGGATTTCCTGCAAATAATTTTGGAGCACAGGAACCAGGCAGCGATGATGATATAGCCAGTTTCTGTAAATTAAATTACGGCGTTTCATTTCCCATTTTTAAAAAAAATGATGTGAAAGGAAATTCCAAACAACCGGTGTATAAGTGGCTGACCGATAAAAATCAAAATGGCTGGAATAAATTGGAACCTCAATGGAATTTTTATAAATATCTAATTGATGAAAATGGAAATCTCTCAAAGGTTTTTTCTTCTTCCGTATCTCCATTAAATATCAAGTTATAAAAATCTATACTACACATTTTTCGTGATAATTGATTAGTTCAATAGGAACTTTTTCAAATTCATAGCCTGAATATTTATCTACAATTTCATCAAGCACTTCCATGATTTCATCTATTTCTTTTGATGTTACGAGTTTTGTGCGATATTCTTTTATGCCGGGCATTCCCTTGAGATAATTGGTATAATGCCTGCGCATTTCATTGATGCCAACAACAGGACCTTTCCATTCAAAAGACTTTATTAAATGTTTTTTGCAAACTGCCACTCTTTCTTCTGTTGTAGGCGCGGGAAGTATTTCTCCGGTTTTTACATAATGAGATATTTCATTAAAAATCCATGGATAACCAATGGCCGCGCGACCTATCATAATGCCATCTACACCATAACGGTTTTTATATTCCAATGCTTTTTGCGGAGAATCAATATCACCATTTCCAAAAATGGGTATCGTAATTCTTGGATTTTCTTTCACTTTTGCAATCAGTTCCCAGGCTGCGGTTCCTTTATACATTTGTACGCGTGTACGTCCGTGAATAGACAGAGCCTGAATTCCCACATCCTGCAAGCGTTCAGCAACTTCTTCAATATTTTTAGTGTCTTCATCCCAGCCTAATCTTGTTTTTACTGTTACAGGTAATTTTGAACTTTTTACAACAGCATCAGTAAGACGTATCATTAACGGAACATCTTTCAAAACTCCGGCACCAGCACCGCGACAGGCTACTTTTTTTACAGGACAACCAAAGTTAATATCCAAAAGATCAGGATTGGTCGCATCTACAATTTTAGCTGCGAGCGATAAACTTTCTTCATCACCGCCAAAAATTTGTATGCCTACCGGTTTTTCATAATCGAAAATATCTAATTTCTTTTTGCTTTTAATAGCATCGCGTATCAATCCTTCACTGCTTATAAATTCAGTGTACATAAGGTGTGCGCCATTATCTTTACACACCGCGCGAAAAGGCGGATCACTCACATCTTCCATCGGTGCAAGCAATAATGGGAATTCAGGAAGTTGTATGTTACCTATTTTGATCAAAGTGATTGATTAAATAAAAATCTTAGTTATTTGTTTATTTACTGATACCTTGTTTTCTTCTTTTAAAAAATTTTGGCTGTAAATTTACGAACTTTAAAATTGAGAATAGAATGATTGACAGAAATTCAAGAAACTATAGCTTCTCATCACAGTTGGGTATTTTATTGGGACTGATAGGAGCCGGGCTTGTTATAGGAACTTTGATTTCTGCCGGGGTATGGATCGGGATGACCGGAAGACCCATTTTATCCATGGGAAGTGATATTATGAATCCAAAATATTATTACGCGGTCATGTGGATGCAGGCAATATCCACTTTCTTTATGTTTTTTTTACCTGTGTATTTTACTGCTCAAATCTGCTATCGGGATCCTCTAAAATTTATAGGATTTAATGCTAATATCAATTACAGGCAGATTTTAATTGTTTTGGCTATCCTTTTCCTTACGTTTCCTTTATCAACTGCTTTGGCAGAATTAAATAAAATCATTCCCATCCCAAAAGCGTGGCAAGTAAAATTTACAGCGATGGAAACTTCCCGCCAGGACCAGGAAGCTGCTCTTATCAACATCAATTCTTTTTCGAAGTATATACTTTCAATGATAATTATTGGTTTACTGCCGGCGATTTTTGAAGAAGTTTGTTTTAGGGGAGGCTTGCAGAATATTTTGACGAGATGGTTCAAAAGACCGTGGATAGCTATTATAGTGACATCTGTTATTTTTAGCGCAATTCATGCTTCTTATTATGGATTTTTAGTCCGGTTTGCCCTGGGCATAGCTCTTGGATTGGTTTTTTACTACAGCGGAAGTCTTTGGCTTAATATACTTTTCCATTTTTTATATAATGGATTACAGGTTACAGCGTTGTATTTTGCCGGCATGCAGGGAAATAAAAATACAAAAGACATAGAAGAAAATTTTCCGTTATGGGCCGGGGTAATTGCTCTTGTTTTAATTATCTATGCTTTTATAAAATTCCGGCAAATCTCAATATTGCAACAACAGAAATATGTAATGCCACCGGAAGATCCGGATGATTTTCACAACTGGATAACCAAAGAATCTTAAAATTGATCAATGGCTTTTGATACCCAAACTTTTAAAACGCGTACCCTCACAGCTATAGTTTTTGCTATTGCCATGTTAGTAGGATTATTGTGGAACCAATGGAGCTTTATTATTTTATTTACCTTGATACATTTTGGCTGCTGGTATGAATTTATCAAATTGCTTAAAAAAATTGATCCGGTAAATTATAGGATAAAAAGTTTATTGGGATTATTTTATATAACAGTGCCAATTGTTTTAATGATTATTATGCGAACTCAAAATCATCATGATATGAATGATAATTTTTTAAAAATAATTCCCTGTGGAATTATTTTTTCAATATGGATCAATGATACAATGGCTTATGTGGTGGGTTCATTTATTGGTAAAAATCCTTTGTCAAAAATTTCTCCCAAAAAAACCCGGGAAGGGACACTTGGCGGCATTATTCTTTGTGTAATTGTAATCACATCGATTGGATATTTTACAAAATATTATTCAGTTGTTGACTGGATCGTCATCAGTTTATTTTGTGCAGTGTTTGGTACTTTGGGAGATCTTTTAGAAAGTAAACTGAAACGAATGGCATTTGTAAAAGATAGTGGAACATTAATGCCGGGGCATGGAGGTTTTTTGGATCGTTTTGACTCTATGTTGGTGGCAATACCATTTGTGTTTGTATATTATTTTTTGTTTATAGGGTGAATAAAATAAAACTACCTCCCTGTTAATTTTTTATATTTGTAATTAAACCAAGCTGATGAATATTCATAGAGAAGGTTACAAAACCATTGCGCTTTGCGCTTTGATCTTTGGTGCCATTAATATTGTTTTTTTTTATTTCTTCAGCGCTTCGATGCCTGTAGTTTCATGGATTGTTTTCGGTGTAACCTTGATTGTGCTCTTGTTTATCGTTTCATTTTTCAGGTCTCCAAAAAGAAATTGTACGGTGGCACATCACCAGGTAATTTGCCCTGCTGATGGGAAAGTAGTAGTGATAGAAGAAATGACAGATTCAGAATACTTTAATGATAAACGATTACAGGTTTCTATTTTTATGAGCCCGGCTAATGTGCATATCAACAGGATTCCTATGTCGGGGAAAGTAGCCTATAGCAAATATCACAAAGGAAAATATTTGGTAGCATGGAGCCCAAAATCTTCTGTCGAAAATGAAAGACATTGCGTGGTAATAAAAAGTGACAGCGCCGAAATTTTGGTAAAACAAATTGCCGGTGCGTTGGCAAAACGGATAGTAAATTATCTTTCTGTTGGCCAAAGAGTAGAGCAAGGAAAAGAAATGGGATTCATAAAATTTGGCAGCCGTGTGGATGTGCTTCTTCCTGTAGGTACCCAATTAAATGTAAAACTCAATCAGCAAGTGAAAGGCGGAGTAACGGTTTTAGCAACTATTGATACAATTATTCCTGTTGCCGAAGCAACAGTTCTTGCAGAAGAAAAATAAGAATTCTCATCAATTATCAATACATCAGCAAACAAAGAAAAAATTCAATTTTCTGTTTTTCTAAAAAAGGTTCTTTTAAATTGAATCAAAAATAATCAACTGCATTCAAACATTTTTTACAGATAAGAAAGTAAAAAGAAGATTTCTTTAAAATAGAAAGAACCCGTATTTCATTTTGAAGAATCATTTTTTCGAAATGATGTTTTAATGCGAATTTTGTAAAAAAAATTCAATGGAAATACAAGCTGACCGTAGGAATTTGAATGATACTCATATCGAACTTTTTAAAAAAATATGTGGCGGAAAAAATGTAATAACCAATGAAATAGAATTAAATGATTATGCTCATGATCAAACCGAAAATCTGCATTTCATTCCCCAGGTCGTTTTAAAAGTGCGCTCTGCAGAAGAGATTAGTGAGATCTTAAAAATCTGTAATAAAAATAAAATTCCGGTAACTCCAAGAGGAGCTGGAACAGGGCTTAGTGGTGGTGCATTGCCCCATTTAGGTGGTGTTTTAATTAATACGGAGCGAATGAATTCTATTTTGCAAATTGACGAGAATAATTTGCAGGTAATAACGGAGCCCGGTGTAATTACAGAAGTGCTCCAGGATTCTGTGAAAGAAAAAGGATTGTTTTATCCGCCAGATCCGGCGAGCCGTGGCTCTTGTTTTATCGGAGGAAATATTTCTGAAAACAGCGGCGGACCCAAAGCATTAAAATATGGTGTGGTAAAAGATTATGTTTTGAATCTTGAAGTAGTACTGCCTACCGGCGAAATAATTTGGACGGGCGCCAATGTTTTAAAAAATTCTACTGGTTACAATTTGACACAACTTATCGTCGGCAGCGAGGGCACTCTTGCCATTGTTACTAAAATAGTTTTGAGATTGATACCGCTTCCAAAGTATGATCTTTTAATGCTGGTTCCTTTTAAAAGCCTGGAAAAAGCAAGTGAGGCTGTGAGCGCTATTTTTATTGCGGGATATACACCAAGCGCTCTTGAATTGATAGAAGTAGAAGCGCTGAAAATAGTAAGTCGTTTTGTAGGCAGTACTTCTGTTCCTGTAACTGATGATGTGGCTGCCCACCTGATCGTAGAAGTAGATGGCAATCATTTAGATACTTTAATGCAGGAAATGGAATCCATATCCAATGTACTGATGAAGTATGATTGCGGTGAAATTTATTTTGCTGATGATAATGCACAAAAGGAAGAGCTATGGAAACTGCGCCGTCGTGTGGCAGAAGCTGTGAAGATAGATGGTTTTACCATTGAAGAAGATACAGTAGTACCACGTTACCAGCTTCCGGCATTAATAAATGGTGTGAAAAAATTAGGGATTCAACATGGTTTTAAAGCAGTTTGCTATGGTCACGCTGGCGATGGCAATTTACATATCCGGATTAAAAAAGAAGGAACCACTAATAGCCAGGAAGATCCTGAAATTATTGAATCCCTCCGGGCATTATTTATTTTGGTAAAAGATTTGGGAGGCACTATAAGCGCTGAACATGGTATCGGTTTTGTTCAAAAAGGCTTTATGGATATTTTTTTCAGTGAAAAACAACTGGATCTGATGCGGGGAATAAAAAAAGTTTTTGATCCTAATAATATTTTGAACGCAGGAAAAATATTCGATTTGGCGTCTAACCGACATTAACGAATCATTAGAAAATGGTTCCCTTAATTTCGTTATCAAATTTATTAATCAATCCTGAACCCTAAAATAAATATTATGAAGAAAGCGATTGTCCTCTTATTATTGCCCTTATGTTTTTATGCCAAAGCGCAAAATGCAGCGCAAAATGCAGATGAAAATACCGGTGTAAAAAAAGGGTTTCAAAAAGATAAATTATTTACCGGTGGAAGCCTTAACCTGGGGTTTGGAGATGGTTCTACCCAGTTAGGAATCGCTCCTCAATTTGGGTATAGCATTACAAATTGGGCTGATGTAGGTGTCACTGCAAACTGGAATTATATATCACAAAGAGATTATAATGAATACGGAGACAAATTACGGCAAACCACTTATGGCCCTGGTGCATTTGTAAGGTTATTCCCTTTGAATTTTCTGTTCGCCACTGCAGAATATCAATTTAATTTGATTCATGAAAGATACATACCTGCACCCGGAAGCAGTAGTTTTGTACCTTATTCCGGTCATACAAATGCAAATAGTTTATTAATAGGTGCAGGTTATGCGGGCGGAAGGCAACCTGGGAGTAATACCTACTATTTTCTTTCTATTACCTGGGATGTGCTGGGCGATCCGAATTCACCTTATGTAGATGGCTTAGGACGTAGCGTGCCTGTGATTCGTGCAGGTTATAATATTGGTTTATTCCAGAAAAGATACCGCAGATCTAATGATAATTATTATAATAGATCCAATGGTGATTATTATAACAGATGAGAAATGGGTAAAATGTTTGAGAATAGGAATCCTTTATAATAGTTTGTTTGCCAAGGGATAATACTGAAAAGGGATAATACTGAAAAATAGTTGGTAAAATCAGCTGGAATATTGGCTGAAAAATGATTTTAAAGAAGTTTCTGAAACCAGTTTCGGTAAACTTCTTTTATCTTATTAATGTAACACTTCCCTTCTTAAAAATTATATTTCCCAAATAATCTACTCCTTGTGCCATCCACACGAATACACCCGGATCTTGCGGAACACCTTTGAAAGTGCCATCCCATCCGTCATTGATAGTACTGGTTGAATAAACTAATTGTCCAAGGCGATTATATACCCTAAAGAATTTTAATGATTTTATTCCAACAGGAATTGGTCTGAAAATATCATTTAAGCCATCACCATTGGGAGTAAATGCATCGGGCACATATAAATCAGGCTTTATTTTATAAACTGTTACATCGATTGTATCTGTAGAAGAACATCCTGCTGCACTTTGAACTAGTAAAACATATTGCTGACTTTCTGACAAGATCGCTATTGGATTTGCAATATTAGGATCATTCAAACCTGTGGGGGGAGACCATAAATAAAATTGGGCACCAGTACCATTTAATTGCAATGGCTGATTTACAACAATAGAGGTATCTCTTGGTCCTGCATTAGCTACTATTTTTTCTACATTTATGATAACAGAATCAAAGACCGGTTTAGGGCATCCCAATACATCATTTACCTGAACGACATAACGAATAGATACAGGCGGCGTAGATATAGGGTCCGCAATATCAGGATCATTTAAAAAATTAGGAGGTGACCATACATAAATACTGCCGCCCGTTGCATGCAACGGATAGCTTTCTGGGAAACAAATAGTAGTATCATTTCCTGCATTCGCTTTTGGATATGGAATTACCTTAACATTAACATTGCCGGGCGTACTGCATTTGCCAATACTTGCCACTACATGATAAGTAGTATTTGTCAAAGGAACTACCTGTACATATTTTGCGGTATCATTAATGATAGTGGAAGCCGGCGTCCATAGATAATGCAACCCGTCGCTTATCGTATTGAAGCGGGCAGTATCCGTGAGGCAGATAGTAGTATCAGGATTCAAATTTAAACTTACTTTACTCACTACATTTACAAAAACGGAATCTGTTGCAATGCATCCCCGGCTTTCAACCAAAGTAGCATAATAAGTAGTAGGCACATCAGGACTTATGAGTGGAGTAAAACTATTTACATTATTAATATCATAATCCGGAGTCCATGATACAGATCCGGTACCTATTGCTGTTAGTTGAATAGTATCAATATTGCAAATAAGTGTATCATTGTTCAATTTAAAATCCGGCTTTGTCTTTATTGGAATTGTATCCGTTATTGATTTTTGGCAGCCTTTACTGTTTGATACAGTTAACTCTACAGGATATGAGCCTGCAGTGGTATATATGTAGGATGGGTTTTTAATATCTGAAGTATCTGAAGAGCTGGCAGGATCCCCAAAATTCCACGACCAGCCACTTACCAATCCATATTTTGAAGTTGTTTTATCAGCAAATAGTATAGAGGAATTGATGCATTGACCATCTGTACTAAAAGCAGGGAAGAAGCCGGGATACACTTTTACAATCTGTGTAGTGGAATCTCTGCATTGTTGCCCGGGGTTCACTACCAATTTATAAACATACACGCCGGTATCGGAATATACATGGGTGGGACTTGGTAAAGAAGAGGTATCGGAAGTACCTGTAGAAGGATCTCCGAAATTCCATAAGAAAGTAACGTTCAACGGAGAGTTATTGTTATTTGTAAAAGCAACATTAAAACTGTCACAAATTACCGGCTTGGGATTTAACTGAGCCCCGGCGAAATTACAATCCGAAACATTGATGATAAAATCTTTTCGGTGTTCATTTAAGAAAACTCCGTTTCTGTAAGAAAGCACTTTTACTCCCAATACATATTTTCCTGATGGAGGCGCTATGCCGCTTATGTACCCGGTTTGAGAATTAATAGTTGCCTGAAAACCCAGTGGTGAAGCGGCAGTATACCCATTAACATAAATAACAGAATTATATGGCGGAGGCTCCGGATTGGCATTATTTGCATCTCTCATTATTCCTCCATCATAAGCGCTGGCAAATGAATACACTAATGAATCGCCGTCTGCATCAGTAGCATTGAACTGAAGTTTAAAAGGTTTGCCTCCGCAAATAACATCAATACTTGTTGAAAATTCAGGAGAATTATCTTTATATATGGCAGGCGGAATACTACAACTAAAAGTAGAACCTGTTTCTACGCCATTGTTGTTCATTACATTATTAATATTATCTACCCTACAGCAGGTTTGAAATGAAGCAGTGTATCCTGAATCATTATCAGGCAATTCTACAGTAAGCAAAAAGAGGCCGACATGATAGTCAAGATTTGGAGCATTATTAATACAAGGAGGCAAAGGGTTTACTATTACAGAAGTTTCGCTGCTTATTGGAACAATATAATAGGGATAAGGTCCTGCAAATTCCTGGCCATTGTCATTGTTGAAAATTCCAATATAAACTTCTGTGGGCATAGGCGCCGTTCCCGGAGGCGCATTCTGATCACGGAATATTTTAAGTGATATTAAGTATTTACTTGTGTTTGGTGCTGAACCAACGCCTAAATAATTATAAAACATTTCACCGCCAATAATATGATGCGCCTGGCAATTGATTACCAACAGCGAACCTAAAATTATAAGTAGTGTTTTTTTCATGAGAAATATAATTGCAAATTACTTTTTATCAATGACAATTCTAAATGAGGAGGATAGGTTTACACAATTGTTACATTGCCAGAATGGAGGAAATTATAATATATCATTAAGGAAATCTTTTAAATGTGATGATGATAATTTACTTTCTTCCCACATACCCATATGGGCTGAATGTTGCAGAATATGTATAAACGAAAAAACAGGCAGATGAAATTGCCTGAGGGAAACTTCTAACGGTACAGCTGTATCATATTTACCGGCTATAAAAAGTATTGGTTTTGGAAATGATTCCAATACTGAAGTTCTATCTGGCCGCTTTATCATGGCCTCATAATACTGAATCAATGCTTCCGGCAGAATATTTCTACCTATATTTATTAATTGCGTTATTAATTGTGGCCTTTCTTTTTTGGTTTGTACCGAAAATAGATTGGCGATGGAAGTTTTAAAAAATACTTCCGAACCATTTTTTTTAATAAACTCAATGCCTTTTTTTCGCGTTGCAATTTTTTGTTCATCATCAGAAAAAGCAGATGAATGAAACAGTCCAAATGAATTAAGAGACCTGGGATATTTTTCTGCAAATGCAAGTGTGATATAGCCACCCATACTATGGCCTATAAGCGAAAACTGATTTTGATTCCCTTTTTTGTTTTTTAAAATTACTTCATCAGAGATTGCTTTTACAACTTCCGCATAATCTTCTATGGTGCGTTTACGCGGCAGGATTTCTGATTGGCCGCTGCCGGGAAGATCAGGAATTATTACGAGAAAATTTTCTTCGAGAGCATCTGCCTGTTCATTCCATATAGTACCATCTTCAGCAAAACCATGCAGTAATAAAACAGGTTTCCCTTTGCCAACAATGCGATAAAATATTTTTTTATTTTGAAATAAAATAAAAGGCATCGGTTTTATTTTTTACTGAAAATATAAATAAAACTTCTGAATATAAGAATAGCAATAATGGGAATCAGTGCTGGATTCAAATGTTGTGGAACTAATGCCCACAATGCAATAAGAATAATATTAAATACGGAATAAAGAATAAAATATTTTTTAGCCCAACTCTTTTTGGAATGAATGTAAAAGGCAGCAACAATATTAGTGGGCCATGCCCATAACAAATTATAATTATCGCTGCACATAATATGATCGGTGCCAAACCACATAAAGAGTAATAATATTCCTAACAACCCGCTTAAAAAAAATAAAAAGCCATCGAATGATGAAAGGAACTTTTGTATAAAAGTATTTTTTGAAAAGCTTAAAAATGCGATAATCACAAAGAGGCAGATAAACAAGAAGAAAGGATGCGTTAAATTATTTTTTTCAGTTCTTGAATGATTTATTTTGAATAATAAATGCCTGGAGCTAACAATGGGCCTTCCGCTAAGAGTAGTACTGTCAAGGGTTTTCATCAGGTAGTCCGGCAAAAACATTATCTGGTAAGTGGTAGCATTTGCATCTAACTTACTCCCGAGAAGAATATCAATTCCTAATTTGCTCCATTGTTTGTCATTGTAATTTAGGTATTCGTGAATAAGGGTTCGGAATGTAACTTTTGAATGTAATACCTGGCCAAAATGGACAGTGGAATCGGTGGCTTTCTCTATGAGATCGCGAAGCCTGGTGGTGCAATTATCAAAAGTGAATTCATATTTATATCCTCTGTTGTTTCCCATCATATTCGCCTCCAATAGCATCAGGATATTTTGTTTTTCAGCACAGGTCAAATTTAAAACCTGCTCTGTAACTCCACGATTATCTTGCTCGTATTCTGCTGTAAAATCCTGAAAATTATCAGGAGATAAGTAAAAAGGAAGTTTACCTCTTATAAACTTTAAGTAGAAATTGGGTGTGTCGAAATCAAATGTGCCGTAATTATAAACGATATCTTTATTCCTGACACTGTCAGTTACACGCAAAGCACTGTGACCCCATGTCTCGTATAATTCTTCTCCGGGAGTTGCGGTTAAAAGACTTACTCTTATATGGCAGGAATCCTGGGCTAATATTTTTGAAGACAATAAAAATAATGTTGCGGAATATATTGCAACGAATAAAAACTTTTGAGGAGTAATTTTAGATTTTGAAAACAAGTATTTATAATTATGAATTAAGGAATGAGTTATCAGTTATCAGGAATCAGGAATTGCACTCTTCACCATTCACGACCTTACCTGCTATAATTCGGTGCTTCTTTAGTTATCTCTACATCATGTGCATGACTTTCACGCATTCCTGCATTCGTAATTTTTATAAAAGTTGCCTGTTGCAGTGACGCTATATCTTTCGCTCCGCAATATCCCATTCCTGCACGCAGTCCGCCGGAAAACTGGTGCATTACTTCGTGCAAATTTCCTTTGTATGCTATACGACCTTCGATACCTTCAGGTACAAATTTTTTGGATCCGTTATCACCATTCTGAAAATATCTGTCACTGCTTCCCTGTGCCATTGCACCCAGTGAACCCATACCCCGGTATTGTTTAAATTTTCTCCCTTCATAAATAATTGTTTCGCCGGGACTTTCTTCTGTGCCTGCAAAAACGCCACCCATCATTACACAATTAGCACCTGCTGCAATTGCTTTCACCATATCCCCTGTATATCTTATTCCGCCATCTGCAATGATGCCTACCTTCTTATTTTTTAATGCAGCCGATACTTCCAGCAATGCGGTTATTTGCGGAACGCCTGCACCGGCAACTATTCTTGTGGTACATATAGATCCCGGCCCGATTCCCACTTTTACAGCATCTGCACCGGCATCAACTAAAGCTTTGGCTCCGCTTCCGGTAGCTATATTGCCTGCGATAACGGATAATTTTTTGAAATCTTTCTTGATTTTTTTTAAAGCATCTATCACGCCTTTTGTGTGCCCGTGAGCACTATCAAGGCAAACAACATCTACACCCACTTGTTGTAATGCATCTACTCTGTCGCTGATGTCTTTTGTAATGCCAACTCCTGCGCCCACAAGCAATCTTCCAAAAGCATCTTTAGTAGCATAAGGATGGTTATGCACCTGTAAAATATCGCGGTAAGTAATGAGTCCTTTTAATATTCCGTTTTTATTTACTACAGGTAATTTTTCAATTTTATATTTTCTAAGAATGATTTGTGCTTTTTTTAAATCGGTTCCTTCGGGGGCTGTAATTAAATTTTCGTAAGTCATTAGCTCACTCACTTTTCTATTCATATTATCTTCAAACCTAAGATCACGGTTGGTTAAAATTCCAACTAATTTTCCGTCTTTATCAATGATAGGAATGCCGCCGATCCTGTTTTCTTTCATTAATTTCAAAGCATCACTGATAGTGGCATTTAATTGTAAAGTGATAGGATCAAGGATAAGGCCGCTTTCGCTCCGTTTTACTTTGCGTACCTGTGCTGCCTGTTGTTCTATACTCATGTTCTTATGCAAAACTCCCAATCCTCCTTCTCTTGCCAAAGCAATAGCCAGGTTGGCTTCTGTGACGGTATCCATTGCCGCACTCAACATCGGAACATTGAGTATAATATTTTTTGTAAGACTTGTAGTTGTATTTACATCCCGTGGTAATACCTCGCTATATGCAGGTACCAGCAGAACGTCATCGAAGGTTAATCCTTCTCCAAATATTTTTTTTGCTGAAACTGTGGGTTTATTTATTGTTGCCATGCGCAAAGATATGAAAACAGATAAATTCAAGAAGTAGAAATCTTTGATATTTGTTGCTTTGCTGTTTGAGGTTCAATTGTTGAGTTCCTAAATTGTTGAATTTTTATTTGTGTACTTGTGTGATTATTCAATAAGTCTGGCGGTCTCCGTCTGACTTATTGATGAAAAATGAAATACTGAATATTTGCCTGTCTGCCGAACGGGCAGGTTTGTTTATTGTAAAAAACAATCATGGAAGTTCGTGTAAACTTTATTTTAAATTTATGGAATCATCTTGTAAATTTTCCCCGGCAAAGAAGTTACGATTCCCTGCATTTCCAGCATTAGCAATGCCTGCGCTACAGCGCTGCTGCTTAGTTTACTTTTAAAATATAATTCATCAATCTGAACCTGCTCCTGTGATTGTAAAATATCAACTATTATTTTTTCTTCCGCAGAAAGCTCTATAAATAATTCCCTTTGTTTTTTGGGAGAAGATTTTTTGAGTTTTTTCCAACTCATGTTTTCAAGCAGATCATTGGCACATGTGATAAGAGCCGCCTTATTATTTTTAATAAGGTAATTGCAACCTTCACTTTTTGTATCATCTGCCCTTCCGGGAAAGGCGAACACATCTTTATTGTATCCGTTTGCTAATTCTGCGGTTATCAACGAACCACCCTTTATTCCTGATTCTATCACAATTATGGCGTCACTTATTCCGGCAACGATCCTGTTTCTTCCCGGAAAATTTTGTTTGTCGGGAATAGTGTTACTCCTGAATTCAGTAAGCAATCCGCCACATGAAATCATTTGCTTTGCCAAAGATGAATTTTGCGCCGGATAAACCCTGTCCAGTCCATGAGCTAAAACACCCACCGTTTTTAGGTTATTTTTTAAAGAATTTTTATGTGCGATACTGTCTATTCCGAAAGCAAGTCCGCTTACTATAAGTACATCTTCATTTTTTAATTCTTCAATTAATTTTTCGCAGATATTTTTCCCATATTCGTTATTATTCCTTGTACCGACTATGGCAATTATTCTTGATGAATTCAAATCTGCATTTCCTTTATAGTATAGTAATGGCGGGCTGTCATAACAATTTAGAAGTCTTTGTGGATATTCTTTATCTGTTATAAACAGTGTGGTTATTTTATATTTTTTAATAAATAAAATTTCTTCTTCGGCTCTGCTGAAATCTTTAAAATTTTTTATAGAGTTGGCACGGATAGTTCCTATTCCTTCTATGGCTTCAAGAGCTTTTTTGGGTGCATTAAAAATAGCTTCCGCACTTCCAAAATGATTTATTAATGCCTTTGCATTTACATCCCCAATGTTCGGGACAAGAGTCAGCGCAATCTCGTAGAGCAGTTCTTTTTGCATAATAAAAATTACGATTGTAAAATAATTAAAAATTCCCTTAAAGTTTCGGGATTTCTAATTGTTTACAAATTAGATTAGATAGATTTTTATCTATACGAGGATGTCTTGGAACTGAGGTTTTTTTCTTAGTAGTACTATTTTGATAGATATCATGCTTAGCACCATTTCTATGTAAATAGCAATTATTTTTATGAAGAGGAGAAAGAAATTGATTTCTTTTTACTGACATCAAGAAATTATTAGATCTTCTTCCAAAATTTTGTTTGAATCATCATCTTCGCTTTGCATATCCTCAAGATATAATTCCAAAGCGTCCAGTACATTTTCTTTTGCTTCTTCAACTGTTTTACCCTGAGTTAAAACTGCGGGAATTTCTTTTATTGTGCCAATAAAAAATTCTTCGCTTTTACTTATTACAATAGTCAGTTTCATTCTGTTTTATTTATTTAATAAAATTACTAAATAAACTATAATTTATAGTCTATTTAGTCACCTTTAGGTGTGAAGGACGATTTTTAATTACTCACCACACTTAATTCTGTTCTCCGGTTAAGCGCGCGTCCTTGTTCAGTTTCATTAGATGCGATAGGTTTTGTTTCGCCAAATCCTTTAAATGACAGGCGTGCATAATTTACTCCTTTGTGGATTAAATAATTAACAACCGATACAGCGCGGCCTTTAGAAAGTATTAGATTATCAGCAGGTTTGCCCACATTATCAGTATATCCGCTGATTAAAATTTTCATGTTCGGATTTTCGTTCATTAGCCTTACTACATTATCCAATTCTGATATTGATGCCGGTTTCAGATCGGTTTTTTTAGTATCAAAAAACACATTTTTCAAGATAACTTTTGCATTGACCTCAATAGGTTCCAACGGGATATCTGCTATGAAAACTGAATCGGGCGATGTGCCACTCATATCATAATTCTCTGAATAAAATAAGTATCCTTTTCTATGCACATTGAACGCATAATCTTTTCCTACGGGGAGTGTGATAAGATAATTTCCATCTTCATCTGTTTGTAACTTACTTACTATCTGGCGTGTATTCACATCCGTTAATATAACTGTGGAAGGGAGGCCTGCTTTGGTTTTTGCATCATATACTTTTCCTTTTGCCCATAAAGTTTTCAGAGGCCGGAGATCTTTGCGCAACTCGAAAGTATAAATATCAAGTCCGCCTTTGGTATCTTTTCTGTCACTTGAATAATAAGCGGTTTTCCCGTCGGCAGTTACTATCATAGAGCCTTCGTCGTCTATTGTGTTTATGGGATAACCGAGGTTTTCCGGTGTGCTCCATTTACCATTGGGAAGTTTCCTGGTAACAAAGAGATCAGGTTTTTCGCTGTATCCTGGAAGACCAGTTGAATTGAAATATAAAGTTTGATTATCGGCATGAATAAATGGAGTGCTTTCATCGCCGGCAGTATTTATTTCGGGGCCAAGATTTTCCGGTTCGCTCCAATATCCATTTTCATTTCTATGGCATACCCAAATGTCTTTTCCTCCATAGCCGCCAGGTCTGTTACTGCTGAAATAAAGATCTTTTTTATCAGGAGAAAGCGAAGGACAGGATTCCCAAAACTCTGAATTTACATTTCTTCCAAGGTTTTGTGGCTCGCTCCATCCGCTTTTGGTGAGATAAGAAATATAGAGATCGCAACTTCCGAATCCGTTAGGGAAATCGCATCCTGTAAAAATGAGCCAATTACCGTCTTGTGAAATATTTTGAGCGCCTACGTTATAATCTGGCGAATTAATTTTTTCGGAAAGGGGGAATGCTTTTCCCCAGACGCCATTTATGAGATCGCTTTCGTAAAAACTTTCTTTATTATTCTGCCTTCTTGTAAAAATTAATTTTTTACCATCAATAGTAAGCGAAGGAAAATATTCCAGTGCGGCAGTATTGATACTATCGCCGAGGTTTTGCGGGGCAAAAACGTATCCTGTGTCAGGATGATCTTTTGCATAACCAATAGCAAATTGATAGGTTTTTTTTCTGAACTCTCCTGCTTTAATACTTCTTTCGTTCAGCTTAGGATTCTGAAGAAAAATAGTTACCGCATTTAAAGCATCGTTAAAACGTCCGCAGCCTGCAAGTGAAATAGAATACGGAAGTAAATAATAATTAGTGTAGACCGAGTCAAGCGAAAATGCCTTTTCAAAATAAGAAACGGAAGAAGTATAATCTTTCATATCTGCGTTTATGCCTGCCAGTGATAGATAAGCATCTACAAATTTGGGTTCGATCTTTAGTGCCTCATTGATCATTTTTATTGAGTTGACATAATCACCATTTTGCGCTTTATTAATTGCCAGTAAATAAATGGTAGTTGCTTTATGATCTACTTTATCCGGATCATACCATTGAGATCTTGATTGTAAAAAACAGGGTAATAGCAGAACAAGAAGGAGCAATTTTCGCATGGAAGGAATTTAATTAAAAGTAAAACGAAATTCCCGTGTAATTATTTAAGGGGATGTTATTTCTCAGGTATGAGGTATGAGGTATAAAAGACAGCAACATAAACGAAACCATGAAACCTGATACCTGAAACCTCATACCTCTATGGCACATTTATATATTTATGTATTTGCAGCGATAATTGCCATTTCGGATGTTCTTTGATATAATCAATTATCCATGGTGTTACTTTTTCAGAATTACTCCATTCAGGTTGCAAATACAATTTGCAGGATGAAGAAACTTTTGCTGCATATTTTTCTGCCCAAAGAAAATCTGATTTATTAAAAATAATTATTTTAAGTTCATTGGCTTTTAAAAGTATATCGGGTAATGGAGGTTTAAATTTTTTGGGTGAAAGGCAAATCCAGTCCCAGTTTCCGGTGAGAGGTGATGAACCGGATGTTTCCAGATTGGTAGAAAAACCTTCTTTTTGTAATGTTTCAGTCAGTTCAGCTAAATTATATAAGGTAGGTTCCCCTCCGGTTATTACTGCTAATCTTCCTGGATTTTCTTTTGCTTTATTAATTATTTCTCCGATGCTTCGGTAAGGATACAAATTGTTATCCCAACTTTCTTTTACATCACACCAAACGCATCCTACATCACATCCGGCAAGCCTGATAAAGTACGCAGCTTTTCCCTGGTGAAAACCTTCACCCTGGAGAGTATAAAACGCTTCCATGACAGGCAAAGCGGTTGTTTTATTTAAAATAATTTCCAATTAATTTTTTTTTAATTCACAATATTCAATAATCAATATTCAACAATCAGCGATAAAACCCGTGCAGCAATCGAACTTTTATCCCCAAGGTTTCAATATTTAATTCAATGAGCAATTTTCAATAATAAAAACGTTTGCAGTAAACGAACAAATGTGCGGGATTCCTATTTTTTATTAACGCTAAATAATCAACAATCAAACCGGCGTTGATGTAGTTTTCTCAAAACCCTCCCTTGGAGGACAGAGAGGATGCATTATAAGTATTCATCAGCAAAGCCGCGATAGTCATCAATCCTACACCGCCCGGAACCGGGGTAATGTAACTGCATTTAGGAGCTACATTTTCAAAATCCACATCGCCTTTTGATGCAAATCCGCTCTTTTTTGTTTCATCTATTATACGATTAATTCCGACGTCTATCACAATGGCATTTTCTTTTACCATATCCGCAGTTATAAATTTTGGTTTTCCGATTGCAGCAATTATAATATCAGCTTGTTTGCAAATTGCCGGTAAATCTTTGGTGCGCGAATGACAAAGTGTTACTGTGGCATTTCCGGATTTATTATTTCTACTCAATAAAATACTAATGGGCGTTCCCACATTATTGCTTCTTCCGATTACGACTACATGTTTTCCTTCAGTTTGAATTTTATAATGCTGTAGCAATAACAGAATTCCATACGGAGTTGCAGAAATAAATGTGGGGAAACCCAGCACCATATTTCCAATATTTACCGGATTAAATCCATCCACATCTTTTTCAGGAGAAATTTTCAGAATTACTTTTTTTTCTGAAATGTGTTTTGGTAGAGGTATCTGCACAAGAATGCCGTCAATATCTATATCATTATTCAATTCATTAATTTTTTCTAAAAGCATTTCTTCAGAAATCGAACTATCATACCTGAACAATGAAGATTGAATCCCAATCTCTTTGCAGTTTTTTACTTTGGAAGCTACATAAGTTTCGCTCGCGGGGTCATTTCCTACAAGTATTGCGGCTAGATGAGGTATCTTTTTACCATTAGATGCTAATGCTGAAATTTTATTTTTAATATCTTCTTTTATGGCTGCCGAAGCCACCTTTCCTTCTAATAATTGCATGAGGCAAAATTAAACCAGGTTGAGCGATTTTGTTGCTTTTGAATGATAAATTCAATATTAAATTTGATTTATAAAATTGTAAACAAAGCTGATTATCGATAAAACCAGTAAATAAGCAAAATTGTATCTTCCTAAACTTACGTTGGATAGCTAATTTTCATAACACATAAAGGGAACCTGGTTCTATTTCACCAATGGATTAATTTGGATGGAATAAATTCACAAATTATTAATTCATGTTCAGATTCAATGAATACAACGGTATATTTTTTCTTAAAGGAAATGCATTTGTATCCCAAAATTGCCCGATAAGGATCTCTGCATATAGAATGTGATACATGATCATCAGCGATTCCTATAAAAAAATCATAAACATCATCGGAAAATTTATTGGCCGTAGTTACCAGACCTTTTGACTCTATAAACCATGCAATGGCTGCAATATTATCAGCGGCGGTTTGTTTTACGTTTATTTTTCGCCTTCCCATTTTTTAATTAGTTTTTTGCTGTGCATTCGGGCCTCCTCAATCTCTAATATTTTTTCAGGTCTGGATTTTAATGCAGCTCGTTTCTGAAGTTCCTGATAATTCTTTTTAGGAATCAAAATGTATTTCTTTTTATCTATTACTATTTCTGTCATAAAACAAGTTTAATTTCAAATTTACAAATAAATATTTTCTTCATTATAGATTTGATATTCGGTTTACTTTAATTTATATATTTGTTTATCGCCACTTAAATTAAAACTTTTGCATTGAGAAAAATCTACCTTTTATATTTTTTTATGTCGGGAGCAGATTATGCAGATGCACAATCTTTACGAAAGCCTGTCGCAGCTTCTTATACAGGATTAGGAGCTTACAGCATCAACCATACAGATATATTTTCGATAACATCTAACCAGGCTGCGCTGGCTCAAATAAAAAATGCGTCTGTTGGAGTCTATGGTGAGAGGAGATTTTTATTGGCTGAAACAAATATGTATTCTTCAATAATAGCGATACCTTCCAAAGAAGGAAATTTTGCCTTCCTGGCAGATTATTTTGGAAATAAAAATTACAATGAATCTCAGTTGGGAGTTGCTTATGCAAGAAATGTAGGGACTAAATTAGATTTAGGAATAAAATTTAATTATTATTCTTTCAGAATACCGGGTTATCAAAGCTCATCAACGGTAAATTTTGAAATCGGCGTTATTTGTCATTTTACTGAGAAATTAAATGCAGGTCTTCATTTTTATAATCCTGTTGGTGGTAAATTATCAAAAACTGAAAATGAAAAACTATGTTCTATTTATACATTCGGAATTGGATATGAAGCATCTGATGATTTTTTGATAAGCGCAGAAATTGTAAAACAGGAAGATTTTCCTGTAAATGTGAATGCAGGTGTACAATACAATTTTGCCAAACAATTCTTTGCACGCTTTGGAATTGCTTCACAAAATGAATCTCCTTATGCAGGCGCAGGCGTGAGTTGGGACAATTTCCGTATAGATATAAGTGCCTCTTATCATCCGCAATTAGGCGTAAGTCCGGGCTTAATGTTGATTATGAATTTCAAATCGAAAAAGGATTGAAAATAATTAATTATACAAAAAGTTTTTCCTTGGCGCTGTATTTTATATTCAGTTCTGCAGGCAATCTTTATGCACAGGAAACGGATGAATCAATATTTATTGAAGAACAGATGGAAAATCTCACTGAAGCGAATGAAGATGAAATAACAGAAGACGATTCTTTTCTGCAGGCGATGCATCATTTTATAAAACAGCCCATCAATCTCAATTATGCGGATGCAGGGCTTCTGGAGCAGTTGCATTTATTGAGTCCTGTGCAAATAAGCAACTTACTTTCTTACAGAAAATTACTGGGAAATTTTATAAATATTTATGAGATACAAGCCATACCAGGATGGGATTTGAACTTAATAAGGCGACTAAAACCGTATATAACAGTAGCTCAAAAAACCGAAGTGTTTACTTCTTTGAATAAAAGACTTAATAAAGGAAGTAAAACCTTTCTGATAAGAGGAACTCAGGTACTTGAAAAATCTAAAGGATACCTTTTAGACAGCAGCGTAGCAAAGAATTTTTACCCTGGAAGCCCTCATAAAATATTACTTCGTTATAAATATAGATTTGGAAACCTTTTGCAGTACGGATTTACAGCCGAAAAAGATGCAGGTGAACAATTTTTTAAGGGAGCACAAAAGAATGGATTTGATTTTTATTCCGCTCATTTCTTTGTCAGGAATTTGGGAACTATCAAATCTCTTGCTATAGGAGATTTTTCGGTAAATATGGGTCAAGGATTAACACAATGGCAAAGCCTGGCGTTTAATAAAGGCGCGGAAATTATTAATGCTAAAAGACAGTCTGATGTTTTGCGTCCTTATAATTCTGCAGGGGAAATAAATTTTAACAGGGGCATTGGAATTACTTTACAAAAAAATAATTGGGAGGTGACCGGATTTGGAAGTTACCGGAGAATGGACGCGAGCTTTAATGTGGACACACTCAATTTTGACGATTATGTTTCTTCTTTGCAAACGTCAGGATATCACCGAACCAACAGCGAAATTGCCGGTAAGGGCGTTCAGGGGCAATTGAGTTTTGGAGGAAATATTTCATACTCAATTGAAAGATTTCATTTAGGAGTTAATGCGGTGCATTATAATTTTGAACACACTATTACCAAAGCAGATTATCTCTATAATAAATATTCTATATCCGGTAAACAGGCTGGAAATTATAGTGTTGATTACAGCTATACTTATAAGAACATGCATTTTTTTGGAGAAGCCGCGGCTGATGAAGATTTAGATAAAGCGTTTATTAACGGATTACTCATCAATACTGATTCACGCGTATCAATGAGTTTTTTATACCGCAATATTTCACGTGGATACCAATCATTATATTCTAATGCATTTACAGAAAATACTTATCCCACTAATGAGAGCGGTTTTTATTCGGGGATTACCATCACGCCAAATGATTTTTTGAGAGTAGATGCTTACTCAGATTTCTATCATTTTCCATGGCTCAAGTACCGGACAGACGCGCCTACATCTGGGAATGATTATATGATTCAGCTTACTTATAAACCAAATAAACAAGTTGAAATTAATGCAAGGTACCGCACTGAAAAAAAGCCTATCAATTACAATCCCGACAATACCACTCTAAATCCAGTAACAGGACGACCAAAACAGGGATTAAGAACCCAGTTCAATTATAAAATAAACAGCCGGTTTACTTTTCGTTCAAGGGTGGAATTGTGCTGGTTTGATAAACGCGGTGATGAGCCTCAAAATGGATTCCTGACTTTTGCGGAGATGATTTATAAGCCAATATTTAAACCGTTTTCGGGAAACATAAGATTCTCTTATTTTGAAACAGAAGGATACGATAGCAGGATATATTCTTTTGAGAAAGATGTTTTGTATGGATATTCCATTCCCGCCTTATTTGATAAAGGATATCGTTATTATGTAAATGTGAATTATGATTTTTCGAAAAAATTATCTATTTGGATGAGATTTGCACAAACAATTTATCCTGAAAAAAATACTATCGGTAGTGGTCTTGATCTGATCAATGGAAATAAAAAATCGGAATTAAAAATGCAATTGATTTTTAGATTCAATTGAAAGATTTTTTTGAACACCTATTTCCTCTTCTTTTTCAAATATTCTCTTTGTTATTCCCTAAGTTTTATTGGTTTTTTAAATTCTGAATTCAATCTCTCTTTTTAAGGTTTTTTTTTGGAAAATGATGTACAGAAGGAAAAGTATTGTCACATAAAAGTAATTTTCTTGTATTATTTTAATACAATAATCTAAATATTTAAAGAGTTAGTTATTTTTTCAAAGGCAAAAAAAATGAAATTTTGAATGAAATTTATGAAAAGTATTTCGATTTTTTGTGTAATTAATACATGCTTTGTTTTAAGTAGAAAAGGATCAAATGAAAGACTGGTAATGGTTGTGGAACTATTAAAGAAATTATCGTTAGAATTATTCTTCCAAATATGATAGTAATACGATTTTACAATTTAGTAAACCAGACATGATTATTTTTTTGATAAAAAGCATCAAAAAAGAAATTAGTCATGTAAATGTAAATTATTTAAACATGTGCAGCGTAATCAAAGTGAATATTGCCTTTTTGCAGAGAAAGAATATTTAACTTAATAAAATTATAAAATTAACGTGTCGAAATTCTGTCAACTCCAAAACATTTATATAAACTTTCTAAAATAAAAACTCACATGAAAAGAATAATAGTACTTTTTAGTGCATTAATGCTAAGTGGAATATTAGCATCTGCGCAGGACCATTCTGTGAAAGGCCGCGTAACAGGCCCGGATGGGAATTCCTTACCTGGCATCACGGTTCAGGTGAAGGGAAGCAATACTGCTACTGCCACCGATAGCAAGGGACAATTTGAATTAACCCTACCTTCTAATTCCACTCTGGTTTTTACCGGCGTAGGCTTTGTAGAAAGAAGCGTTAAGGTCGGGACGAACTCATCATTAGATGTAACTCTTGCATCTACTACCACAAGATTGAATGAGGTAGTGGTAACTGCCTTAGGTATTCAAAGGACCAGGAATAGCTTACCATATGCTGCGCAGCAGATATCAGGTGATGATGTTAATAAAACTGTTACCACTAACGTAGTTGATAATCTTTCAGGAAAAATTGCAGGTTTGCAAATCACATCCAGTAATGCAATGGGTGGATCAACCAATGCTGTTTTACGTGGATTCAAATCCTTAACGCAATCCAACCAGGCCTTATTTATAATTGACGGAGTGCCATATAATAATTCCAGTATTACCGGAAACGGGATTGATTTTGGAAGTGCCACTTCTGATATTAATCCGGATGATATTGCATCAATAAGTGTGTTAAAAGGAGCTGCAGCTTCTGCATTGTATGGTTCAAGGGCATCAAACGGGGTAATACTAATAACTACTAAAAAAGGATACAACAGAAAAGGTGTTGGTGTTACAGCTTCATTCGGTGTTTCTGCCGGAAGTCCTGATAAAAGCACTTTGCCGGTTTATCAAACCCAATATGGCGAAGGATATGGAAGTCTTGGAAATTATTCCGGTGGCGGAACGCCTACAGGTCAGAATCCATTTTTTTTATATTTCCCCATACCCGGTGTTAATGGAGGAAACGTAGTTCCAATCGTACAAACCGCTTTTGACGCTGCTACAGGCCCTGCTTATGACCCAAGCGAGATGGTATATAATTGGGAGTCTTTTTCACCTACAGATCCTAATTTTCATAAACCCTCTCCCTGGGAACCGGCTGCCAATCATAACCCGACAGATTATTTTGTGACCCCCGTTACTACCACAGAAAGCGTTCTGGTACAAGGAGGCGGTGATCAAGGGACCTTCAAATTTAATTACACCCGTGATGACGAAAAAGGATATATACCTAATTCAAGTATTACAAAAAATATGTTTGATTTTGGTGCAACACGTAATATAACCAAAAGATTATCTGTTGATGCCGCTCTGAATTATGTAAATGAAAATGCGAAAAACAGGTATATATATCAATATACAGGAGGGACTAATCCCATGACTGATTTTCGCCAGTGGTGGCCTACAAATGTTGACCTTAAGGCTTTAAAAAATGATTATTTTAATTCTTTGACTAATGCAACGTGGAATTGGCAGACAGGGGCTTATGGTAGTAATGCATTGGGTAATATTGGATTACCTGCATATCATGATAACCCATATTGGTTTGCTTATCAAAATTATGAAGCAGATTCACGAGACAGGTATACCGGCCACGCCAAAGCTAATTATAAAATTACTGACTATCTTAATTTGTCAGCAGGTGTTACAGATGACTACTACAACCAGTTTATTGAACAAAGAAACAATATAGGAAGCCAGGCTACTCCTTATTATACAAGGCAAAACATTTCATTTAATGAATCAAACCTTAATTTCCTTTTAAATTTTAATAAAAATATTGGCAATAATTTAAATGTCAAAGCGCTTGTAGGGGGCAATGTTGCCAAAGATCAATATACATCAATTTTTGCATCTACTAATGGTGGGTTATTAGTTCCATCGTACTGGTCTGTTTCTAATTCAGTAAGTACACCCGAAGCACCAACTGAAGTAGATGAGCACAAAGAAGTAGATGGGCTTTTTGCGGGAGCTACTCTTTCTTTTAAGGATATGGTAACTTTAGATGGAACTATTCGTAGGGATAAATCTTCTACGCTGCCTTCGGCTAATAATACCTATTATTACCCATCCGTATCTGCAAATTTCGTTTTCTCCAAAATGCTGCCTTCATTACAAAACTGGCTTTCGTATGGAAAAGTGTGGGTTAACTATGCAGAAGTAGGAGGTGATGCACCGTATTACCTTGTTTATAATAATTATTCCATTAATACCCCGCTAAATGGGCAGGCTATAATGAATATTAACACTACCAATAACAATCAGAACCTGGTACCTGAAGAAAATAAGACTTACGAAGCAGGGTTGGAAATGTCTTTTTTAAACAACAGGCTCGGTTTTACAGCAGATTATTACCATTCAGTACAAAGTGAGGAGATATTACCCATCAATGTATCTACAGCAACCGGCTTTAATAAATTTTCTGTAAATGGAGGTTCAGTTCAAAACCAGGGAGTTGAGCTAACAGCTAATATTACCCCGATAAAAACTAATAATTTTTCATGGAACATGACTGTTAACTGGACCAAAAATGAAAATAAAGTACTTTCTTTATATGGAGGGCAGCCTTCTTATGAAATTGCTGGGTTGCAAAACTCCATACAAATAGTTGCTGAGGTAGGTAAATCTTATGGAATAATACGAGGCACTGACTATACCTATCTTAATGGACAAAAAGTGGTGGATGCCACCGGACATTATATTCTTAGTTCTAATCCATTATCAGATATTGGGAGTGTTGCACCAAAATGGATTGGTGGGTTAAATAACAGTTTTACTTATAAAAATTTTACATTAAGTTTTTTGATTGATGTGCAACATGGCGGCCAGGTATATTCTCTCGACATGGATTACGGTTCATCATCCGGGATATATCCAAGAAATGCCGGTTTCAATAAAAACGGCAAATCAATAAGGGCTCCTTTAAGTGACGGAGGAGGTTATCTTCAACCGGGTGTTACAGCAGATGGCAAACCTAATAGTGTGTTAGTAGATGAATCAGATATCTTATTAGGTAATTATACTTTTAGTTCTGCTTATGGTGAGGCAACTTCGCAGTTCATATATAATGCCAGTTATGTCAAATTGAGGGAAGCCTCTCTTTCCTATTCATTGCCTAAAAAGCTAATAGAGAAAACACATTTTTTACAGGGGATCGATCTTGCCTTATCAGGAAGAAATCTCTGGATAATTCATAAATTTTTGCCTTATGCCGACCCTGAACAGGGGCAGGCTGCAGGTAATGCTTCCATTGGATTTCAAAATGGGGCTTATCCTACTTACAGGATGATGAATTTTATCATTAAAGCTAATTTTTAAAACAAAGTACAAATGAAAAAATTATTAAGTATATCAATATTATTCAGCCTGGTTCTTTCGGCTTGTACTAAGGATTTAAGTACATTAAATATCGATCCTAAGAGTTCTTCGGAGGGTCTTCCGTCAGCACTTTTTTTGCAAGGCGAAAAAAATTTATCTGATGCGCTTACCTCTACTAGTGTAGCGTCAGCCCCATTTAGGGTGCTTTCACAAGAATGGACAGAAAACACCTACGTATATGAGGCGCAGTATAATTTTGCAGCTTACCAGGCTCCGGATAACTTCTGGATCAATTTATATGTAAATGCATTGCATAACCTGGATGTGGCGAAGCAATCATTTCCAATTGATTTTAAAGGTGACGCGGTAACTTTAAGAAATGATCTTGATATTACAGACCTATTGGAAGTATATACT
>JGI20206J14855_1000015_pt1 | contig 55910 bp, 41 predicted proteins | sample NGESurdeep092012_6_FD_14855 | JGI IMG/M metagenome (IMG submission 14855) | reverse complement strand
AATGAAATATCATCAAAATATACATTGATAGCAGGTCGGTTAAAGAACAATTGTGTCTGCATCCTGATCCTTATTTGGCGGGTTCCCGGGGGTGCGATCCTTGAATTAGTATAAAAAATCCACGAGGTACCTGAACCGCCAAAATAAGATTGCCAACTGCTGGTATAACTGGCACCAAGGATGGTATTGGAAGCATTGAGAAAATCAACAATAAAGCGGCCCTGGTCTGTTTGGTCACTTACCGGTGTTTGCATATAACCACTAAACGTGTACGTTTGATCCCCCAGGTCAATCGCAACAGCATCTGCAGATACATCAATGGTTTGTTGTAACTCAAATGGACCCGTAAACCAATTATCGCAACCGGAATAAAATACGGTGCCTCCGCTGGCCCCTGTTGTATGATCATAAGGGTAATTGGCAGAGCCATCAGGCTTCATGGTCCAGTTAACAGTATTGCTTGTAGGTGATAATAAACAAGTGAGGGCTCCCTGGCTTATAATAGTCCAGCCCGTTCCCCTGGGCAGGCTTTCTGCATCGGGGTTGGTAACCAGGTTTTGAGCAGGTAAATGGTAAAATAACAATGAGGCAAAAATGATGAGTACAGTTCTTTTCATAGAGTTTGCATAGGTTCATAAACATAAACGTTCTTTTTGAAATTATATTTCCGGTATGGGTACCCTTTTGGAGGGGATATAGTTGGTAAATTAGCGCCCACTTGGGCTATTATTAAAAAGAGATTTACAATTATGATTTACATTCTAAAGGCAAATCCAAAAAAGATAAACATAAGCAGACACTCAGCAGGGGAACCTGTTTCATTTCAGTTACAACTTGCCTTATTTAGGTTATATTTTTTAACATGCTTGTTCTGACGTATTCAGCCTATGAGTGTATTTGCCGGAAGACAACCTTTCGCCAGGTAAAGGATAGCGGTCGGCACCGCAGGTCAGAGCGCGGGTTGAACTGGCGGGGGGATGTCGTACGTGACACTAACCACAGCGGCTTGCAAGTGCCATCGGCACGGCCGATTTTGTAACATGGGAATTTATTCCCTTGATTCAACCTCCTCGGGTGCTGTCGAGAAACATAACTCCTACGGGCACACGAAATAAATTAAATATGGTTCATGGGACACAAACCATAGCGGAGACACAACCATTAATGGAATTATAATAACACACAGGCATAAACGAGATCTGGCCAGACTAAGGAAGTATAAAGAGCTGTTTTCTATTTGCCTGACTATTTCATTTCATTTCTCGGATCTCCCTTATACTGAAATTCATAATCCTGCGGAGGTTCTTTCCCCAACAGATTTTTTACAAAATAATCCCAACGGCGGCGCATCTGGTAAACAGAATATTTTCCATAACCATGATGACTGTTGGGATAAATTACCAGGTCGAAGTTTTTGTTGGCGTCTTCCAAAGCCTGAGCTACAAGCAGCGTATTCTGCGGCGGCACATTATCATCCATCAGCCCAACCACCAACATTAATTTTCCTTTCAGATTTTTTGCATAGGTTTCATTCGCCTCGGCTGCATAAGTACTATTATTTATCGGCCCGTCAAAACGATCGCCCCAGTCAGATTCATAATTGCGATTGTCGTGGTTGCCGGATTCTGCAATACCTACTTTAAAGAAATCGGGGTATCGGAACATAGCATCTGCTGTGGCAAAGCCCCCTCCTGAATGTCCCCAGATACCGACGCGTGTGGTATCCATATAGGGATAATGGCCAGACAATTCCCTGATTCCGGCAATTTGGTCGGGCAATGTATTAATAGACATATTACCATAATCCATGTCCTGGAAATGTTTCGTCCTTAAAGGATTGCCGGTTCCTTCAATTTCCACAACAACAAATCCAAGTTCTGTAAGGGATAGATTGTCGCCTCTTGAAGCAATAAATGACCAGTTTCCTATACTTCCACCCTGTGGCCCGGGATAGATATAATCAATAACGGGATATTTTTTTTGCGGATCAAGGTGGGTGGGAGTATAAATTAATCCATAGATTTCATTTTCTCCGTCTGCGGCTTTTACTTTGAATGGAACCGGTGGTTTCCACCCTATCGCCTTAAGCCTGGAAAGGTCTGTTTTCGCTAACGTCATTACCATCCTGCCATCTGATTTTCGTAATACAGTTACAGGTGCCACATCTGGTTTTGAATAGCTGTCTATGAAATATTTTCCTGAGGGTGAATAAGTAACCTCATGATTACCGGTTTCCGGAGTAAGAATAGAAAATCCTTTGCCATCAAAATTTATTTTGCATAGCTGCATATAATATGGATTTTCTGCTTCTAAATCAGCCGCCATAAAATAAATAATACGGCCTTTATCGTCAACTTTTAATATTTTAGAAACATCATATTTACCGTCGGTAATTATATTCTTCAATTTGCCGTTAACTGCATCATATAAATAAAGGTGACCCCAATTATCACGTTGAGAAAACCATATAAATTCATTTGATGCAGGAAGATAACGCCAGTTTACTCCACCGAATCCTGATTCAAATTGAGAAGGTACATCTTCTTCAAAAATTTCACTCACATCACCTGTCACTGCATCTGCAATACGCACATTTTCTGTTTTATGAAAACGGGAGGTAGAAACAAAAGCCAGCTTACTCCCGTCGGGACTCCATTCTACATCCACCATTTTACCATCAGCGGCAATATCATCCATATCTGTAGAGCGGCGGGGATCAGGAGGGATCTTTAGGAAAATAACTTTCGGATCATTTACATTGATGACTACACGATATATTTTCATTTGTGCAGTATCACCTGGAAATTCATATTTCCATTTATCCAAATGGGGTGCGCCCACATTGGTAGTTACCGAATACATATCGGTCACATTACGCTGATCTTGTTTAAATGTAGCTATCTTTTTGGAATCAGGCGACCAAAGTAAAATAGGTTGATCGCTATGTCGCCAACTTGCATTATCTGTAGCATATCCAAAATTCTCTGTACCATCAGTAGTGAGTTGCGTCTCTTTCCCGGACGCTACATCGCGCACCCACAAATTCCAGTCTTTGATATGGGCAGCCAGCTTGCCATCTGGAGAAATAACTTCATCACTGAAATTTCTGCTATAACGGCTCATCATAGGAGAGGAGAATTTCTGATCACTTTGCATACATTGGTAGCGTTGCAGGTCACATTGCCATACTTTATCATCAGCACGAAAAAGAATAGCCTTATTATCATCTGTATATTTAAAATATTGAAACGGCAACATGTCAGCAGTATAATTATTACCAGTCGCTTTTGAAAGGGAAGCAGCTAGTTTTTCCTGGTCGAACGCGGGTTTGCGTGAACCGTTTACCGGATCAATTAAAATAAAGTCACTGCCTGTCGCGGTCAAATCACGAAACCAAAAATGATCATCAGAGGTCCAGTTGGGCCTTATGCTTTCATGATCTAGATATGGGGCTACGTTATAAAAAAGAAATTGCTCTGCATGAGCATAATCGCTTGTTGTCAATGAATCCTTTGATGGTTGTGCATAAACTGAAACTGTTATTGACAGTAAGATAACAGGGAGACAAAGTTTTCGTATCATGAAAGTAAATATTTTGGACGGTACTAAGGTATAAAAATAAGATTGCAAACAATTTACCATTTATCCTTTTTTAATAGTAAAGCGGACCAGGAAAATTATTATTTTTCCGGCGTAGGAGAGTTGCCACCTACCAAAACCGAATACTAATGCAGGTTTCATTCTATCCAAATGTAAAAGTAAATGCTTTAAAAAACCGCTTTCAATGGAGCGTTAAATAATTAAAGGGTGCTATCCATAGTGTCAACTAAGAATATTTTATTTTGTCATTGGCATAATGTCGGTGGAAATTATTATGTTAGCAAATGAAAGTTTCAATAATAATTAATATGCCCCGATGAAAAAGAAAATTATTTATCAATTATTGATAGTTTACCTACTGTCAGGATTACCCTTTACCATATTGGCACAACAGCAGCATCGGCTATCCGATGCACATGCCACAAAGGAAGCCAAAGCATTGTATGCCTATATCAATGGTATGTTTGGTAAAAAAACATTATCGGGGCAAATGTTCTCCGGCTGGGGGTTTGATGAAATCAATTACATCTATAAAATAACGGGTAAGTATCCGACGATTAAAGGCTTCGATTTTATTCAATCATCCCTAAACGATTCAGTAGTAAAGGGAGCCATCCAATGGTGGAAAGATGGCGGCATCCCCACCATCATGTGGCACTGGGGCGCACCGGGCATTGGCGAAGGTTATCCTAACAGTAAAAAAGAAATTGATATCACCAAATGTTTTCAAAAAGGAACCGTAGAATATGATTCATTCCGGACGGAATTAAAAACAAAGGCAGATCTTTTGGAAAGATTGCAAAAAGCAAACGTGCCTGTTTTATGGCGTCCATTTCATGAGTTGAATGGCAACTGGTTCTGGTGGGGTAAACAAGGGCCTGACAACTTTAAACATCTGTGGATAACCATGTATGATTATTTTGTAAAAGATAGAAAATTAAATAATTTAATTTGGGTGCTGTGTTTTACGGGCGAGCCGGATAGTGCCTGGTATCCGGGTAATCAATATGTTGACATTGCCGGCGCAGACACCTACGGCAAAGGGGATAGTTCGATGCCGGAAATGTATAAAGCCGTGAAAGCCATTACAGGCAACCGCGTTCCTATTGCTTATCATGAATGTGGCGTGCCTACTGATCCTGATAAATGTTTTAAAGATGGCGTAATGTGGTCGTGGTGGATGGAATGGCATACGAACTACATACGTAATGTTGATACGGTTTATCTAAAACATTTATATAATANCGATTTAATAATTACCCGTGATGAAGTTCCGGATATTATGAAAGTGTATGGTAAGAAATGAAGAAATAAATAATGGACCACTAAAAGCTGTTTAAATTTAATTTTGAATATTTTGCATCGTGATTGCTCCAACCTTAGTAGAAAAGAAATTTACGAATAAATTGACCTTATTACCTTATTGAGTTGAAAATGTTTTATTGAATAAGGTAATAAGCCTGCCTGGCGGCCGACAGGGTTAGAAAGTTATAGATGAAAATTTCTACTAAGGTTCAAGTACAAATCAAGAATTCATTTCTAAAAAGCTTTTAAGAGTCAAAGACAGAGAGTTTTAAAAAATAGGTTCAAAAATAATTTTTCAAACAAATCAAAAAACTTATTCGCATACAATAAAAATAAACACTAATGAAATACTTTTTCTTATTAATTGTTACGGTTGCCTCTTCAATACATACAAGCGCGCAGAAAGCAAAAAGCTTCGATGTGCAATCGCCAGATGGAAATATCAAACTGCACGTTGAAACTTCCGGCAAAATAGTGTGGTCGGTAAAAGACAGAGATCAAATCATTATTGAACCTTCATCCATTTCATTACAATTGCAAAATGAAATGTTGGGTGATAAGGCGATGATTACTTCTGCCAAAACAGAAAAAGTAAACAATACAATTACTGCCATCAATTATATCAAGGCAACTATTCCTGATAATTACAACCAACTCACCTTAAAATGTAAAGGAGACTATGGTTTAATGTTCAGAGTTTATAATGATGCCGTTGCCTATCGCTTTTTTACAAAGAAAAAAGATAGTATCATCGTCAAAAATGAAGAAGCGAATTTCAATTTTACCAATGATGATAGTGCGTTCATTCCAATACAATGGGATTATCGTGACGGACAAAATTTCAACTCATCATTTGAAGCATTATACCATCACATAACGCTATCGCAATTTCCAAAAGATTCACTGGGATTTCTTCCATTATTGGTTGATGTGGGCAATGGAAGGAAAGCCGAAATACTGGAAGCAGATGTCGAAGATTATCCCGGCATGTACCTTGATTTAAATGAAACACAAAAAGGGTTGAAAGGTGTGAATGCCCCGTATCCTGCAAAAGAATACTTGCATGGCATCAATTACATTGCTTCAGACAGAGAAGATTATATAGCCAAAACAAAGGGTACAAGAAATTTTCCATGGCGCATTGTTACTATCAGCGAGCAGGATAAAGATTTATTGAATAACGATATTATTCAAAAGCTGGCATCACCACCAAGGCTTACCGATTATTCATGGGTAAAACCGGGGCAGGTTGCATGGGACTGGTGGAACGACTGGAATATTACTCATGTTGATTTTCATGCAGGCATCAACACCAATACTTATAAATATTATATTGATTTTGCATCAGCCAACAAACTGCCTTACATCATTATGGATGAAGGTTGGAGTGATGACCATGATCTTTTAAAGATTAGGCCTGGTTTGAATTTGAAAGAGATCATTGATTATGGTAAACAAAAAAATGTAGGCGTTATTTTATGGGCAACATGGCACACTATTGCATTGCAGATGGATGATGCGTTTCCTGTTTATGCAAAGATGGGCGTGAAAGGTTTTAAGATAGATTTCTTTGATCGGGATGATCAAAAAATAGCTGCGTCAACCTATGCCATTGCAAAGAAGGCTGCAGAGTATAAACTGATGGTGGATTATCACGGCATATCTAAGCCGACAGGTTTGCAAAGAACTTATCCAAACGTAATTGGCTTTGAAGGCGTGAAAGGTTTGGAGAATTTTAAATGGGCCGATGAAGATCAGCCGCGATACACCACCAGCATTCCTTTTATACGTATGACGGCCGGCCCGATGGATTATACGCCGGGCGCCATGCGTAATGCAACGCAGGCAGATTTCAGGCCGATCAATGATAACCCAATGGCGAAAGGTACCCGTTGTAACCAGCTTGCCGAGTATGTTGTCTTTTTTGCTCCATTGCAAATGTTGTCTGATAATCCAACCATATACATGCGTGAAAAAGAGTGTACCGATTTCATCATACAAGTGCCTACAACATGGGATGAAACGGTGCCGCTTGATGGCAAGGTCGGTGAATATGTTGCGGTGGCCCGTCGTAAGGGAAACGATTGGTTTGTTGGAGCGATGACTAATTGGGATGCAAGAGATATTACACTTGATTTTTCATTTCTTCCGGCAGGAAAGTATACCGCTGAAGTTTTTAAAGATGGTGTAAATGCAGATCGCAATGCAACTGATTATAAAAAGGAAATCATTACTATTTCTTCAGGCGATAAAATAAATATTCATTTGGCACCGGGTGGTGGTTGGGCAGCACGAATAAGCAAAGCTCCATAAAAAGAGAAATTTCAGCCATTTTGAGTGTGTGCTTGAAGCACGACCTTCTGCCAGGTAGGGATAGCGGTCGGCACCGAAGGTCAGACCGCTGGATAAATTGAAGAGCGCCGTCTGATCTCACGGGCAAAATAGATTCCGTTTTCGTTTGTACTTCACTGTTGTTTAAGAATAATTTAAATTATAAAATGAAAATGTTGCTTATTTGCTGGTTTGCTGTAGCCCTCGACTTCTGTGGGCAACGCGATTCTTTTCTTTCATGCAACTCCTATTGGGAAAGACACTAATTGAAAGTTTGATAAGAAAGGAAAAACAACATTAGCAGGAAACATAACATTTACTGGTAAACGAAATAAATTAGATGTGTTTCGTGGGACACGAACCACCCCAGGTTGCAAGTGCCATCGGCACGACCGATTTTGTAACATGGGAATTTATTCCCTTTCTTCAGCCTCTCCCGGTGTTGGCCGGAAACATAACACTTACGGCTAAACGAAATAAATTGAACGTAGTTCGTGGGAAAGAACCATTGGGCGTTTGTCAATTGCGATTGCCACCAACCCACAAATTGATATTATAAGATGTGTAGTTAAAATAAAATTAATCATCCCTGTTTGCGGGTAATCTCCTCCCTTGCAATATACATATTCGGCCTTTCCATTTTGATCTACATGAACTCCATCGCCCTGTGGTTTTCTTCCTGTGAAGGTTTGCGCAAACAAAAAGTAAAGAGAAATCCTCATTATTTGTTCCTGCCCGAATTGACTTGGTCAGGCGGGGTTTACGGGGATGTTTATTTCATTATTTTTCCCGGCAATCGTTATATAAATAAGAACGGATCATTATCAGTAAAGATAAGATCCGCCCTTTATGAAGAACCCCCAATCGTTTTATATTACTTCTTTAAAAATCCTCTCATACGCAGAACTGCACTCATGCCGTTTTAAAAAGATTTTGCATGTTTACACTTTATTACTGTGCTTTAAAGCCGGGCCCAAAATATAGAGTGCCTTCCGTGCTGCTTTGGGACAAACTAATCAACTGTGGAGAGGAGCCGCCCCATGTAATAGTTTGCGGTGGAGCCCCACCATCAAAATTCAGTGTTAAAACAACTGACTTGATACCCCATGTATCATTCCCGTTAGGATAAATATGAAAGTGGATCAGCCCTCCGTTTTTTTCCAAATATCCTTGCGTTGTTACTTTACCAAAACCCTGCTCTACATTGGACAAATAGTTATTAAAAGTCATTTGATCGGTATGAGTTGAATTAGTGGGGAAATAAATATTAAGCGTCCCGGTCTCGTACCCGGCAATAAATGACTCGCCATTATTTTGTGTTTGGGGAGGGTTGTTAATATAACCATTATAGCCGTTGGCAGACACTCCTGAAATGTTCAAGCCCGGGTAGAAAAAGACATGATAATGGGTATCATTGTCTTTATCATCTCCTTGCATATCATCAGTGTTATAAGTTATAGAAATACTTTTAAGTTTAGCATCATTATAATCAGGTGTATTGGGCACACAATTGCGTTCAGGAAAAGCATCTGTTGCGCTGTTTGATCCTATTACATCTCCTGACACATCAATAAAGGTATATGCTATGGGCATGGCATTTTGATAAGTAGCCCCTTTAAATATGGCATCTAGCTGTTTTTGCAGATCTTTTTTATTAAAAGATAGCGGGACATTTGCAGGCCCACCTATTACATAACAATTGATGGTATTTGATGTGGAAGAACTTTTGGAAAGTTGATCTAAATTAAAATTGACCTTAGCGCCCATTCCACTATAAGCTGCTTTAAACTCATCGGCTTCTTGTGAGTTACTGAAAGTGTACGAAAGATTTGCCAAAGCGCGTACTCCGTAGCTTACACTACCTATCACCATCAGGTTGGGGATATTTTCGATCTTTTGATCGGCAAAAAAATCGCTGTCTTGTTGTTGTAAATTAATGGTGTATAATATTTTAGTGGCGTCTATGGTAAGGTTCACCGTATTTTGTGAGCCCGAATTGCTGTACGCATCACTTGCGCTGAAACCATCATAGCTACCCCCGCCGCTTATTTGCAGGCTTTGGGCAGCAGTATTATCCACTTCTTCTACCTGGTAAGTATAATCCTGGTTTGCCGCCGGGCCTTTCATACCATGAATAAGTTTATCCAAAGCAGCCTGCGCAGTGCCCATGGCGGGGGTTTTAACAACAACAGAAGGGTATCCCTGATCACTACTGCTCGTGTTCACATAGGTTATAGGATACCTCGTACCATCTTGTTCCAGGTAGCTGCCATTGTAAAAATTATTAAAAGTATAAATAGCTCCGGGGTATAAATGCCCTGCCAAAGTGGTATAATTTCCGTCAAGAAAATTGCTACTGTTTGCCGTAAGCGTTACCATCGCGGTGTTGCAAGTCCATTCTTTGCTAACGTCCTTTTTTTCGCTGCCCTTCACAGTATGTGAGTTAATGCTGGTTGGCTGACCTGCAAAAGAAGGGTTCTTCACCATCGCAAGGTGCAGTACGGAGCCGTCAGGATATTTAATATCCTTATGAGCGGTACCATCAAATGTTTTTGGATGCTTTGCTTGTTTTTTGGCATAGGTGGGTGTATTCTTAAATTCCGGATCAACCATGCAGATTGGCTTAGTTGATGAATAATGGACAAGGCCATCATCCGGTTTAACGACTGGTTTTACTGGCGTGGTTGCTGCAGGAGTTGTAGTTGTCGCAGGAGTTTTATTTACTACAGGGATTGCTGTAGTTTTTTTTACCTGTGCATTTGCAAAAAGACAGCAAAAAAGGGCTATCGCAGTTAAGCAATGTTTCGGGTGCATTTTATTGAAAATGCTGTTGTGATTGATAAGTGTTGTCATTATTTTGATGTTTAGATTTTGATGAATATTATAAAAGTTTATGTTGGATGTTTTGCGCAATAATTATTTTTTTATTCCCTGCCCCATCATTGGGTACATCAAATTGTTGCCTGGTGCATGTGTATAATCAGACGGTATTTCGAAAAGTGATGCAGGTAAATTTTTTTGCTTTATGTTAGCAAGCAACATGGTCATCGAAATATATTGGTTCTGCGTTTCTAGTTTTACAATAAATCCCATACATCCGGCTTGCTCCATTGCCTGTAACATTTTAATGGTTACATTTCTTTGCGACCCCATCATTTTTTTTATTACCGAATATCCGGGCACTTCTGTGCTTGTCCACAGATCCTCTGTAATGATGATATTCCCATTAGTAATTGTTAATTTTGAATGGATACAATTATATCCCTCTACGGTTTCGTTGCCTATTTTTGAAAACCGGTAAGTTGATTTGTCTGAAGATGACAATGCCGAAGTGTCAGAAATGCTAAGAGTAAAACTTTTATAGGATGGATAGAGCAAAGCAGTATATCTATATTTGGATTGGGTACCATGAGATATGAGTATCATATTTGATGACATGTCTACATGCGACTCGCCACTATAAGTAATAAACATAGACATGGTATCTTTTATGTTCTGTGATTTTTTTGTAGAACTGGTAGTTAAGTATTGAAAAGCTATGCCATTGCCCCCTGTCGCTGTCATAAGGCTTTTTATGTATGTGGCGGAATCCGCAGATGATACTGTAACACCGCTACCTGGCTTGCTCATATTGCCCATCATGCCTGCAGTATCAGCAGCCATTTGGTGGGCGGCAGCGGTAAGACTATCATACTTAGGCCCAAATATTGCGGCGCTATCCTTCGCTTTCGTTGCCTGGGCTGCCCTGTTTTTTGCAAGGTTCAAAATGTTTTTAAATATCTGAGCATTCGTAGATAAGGGATAGATTGAAACAATAATTATTAATATTGCGAGATAGCTATGTATTTTTTTCATTGTATGGTTTTTTAATGTTTTCAAGCCTTCAAAATTCAATACGATATTTTTTCATAAAGAAAATAATCAGGCTTTTTGGAAGTTATTTTTATTTGAAACATCGATAAATAAGTATTTTAATTCTGCACTACTATTTGCAACAGTTTTATTATCCAGCGACACTATGTAATTTGAGAATCTTGCGTTTGTATTGAAAGAAGATTGGTTTACGGGTGCAGTAACTTGCATGTTTGTAGAATCTTGTTTTGGAGGAGTTTTGGATTTGTGTTTCTTTTTGAATATGTGTGTGAAACTTTTGAAGGCCTTATCTGATGCGGTATCCAGCTTATTCATTGCGTTATTAGATACGGTGGTGGACTTTGTGTCTACTCTTGATTCTCCATTTTGTTTTATTTGCGTTGGGATATTTTGCAATGAATTTGCAGTTTGAGCAAATAAAATATTACCGGATAAAACCAAAAGAGAAATTACCAGGCATTGAATGCTATTTCTTTTAATTGAAGTTTTCATGATTGTGTTTTTAAAATGGTTTATTTAGAAGTAATGATAAAACTCTATGTATTGATATTTCCATCCTCATTGATTGCTTGTTTTATTATAGTGTAAAAGTGGTGGCGTATTTTTTTAAGCATCTTTCTTTTAACCAGGAGAATCAATTTGAACGTTACAATACAAACAAGAAATTCTTCGATAAGCTCATGTCAAAAGTATTTCCTGCCAGGCCCGAATAATATCCCCTAAAAAGGGGAAATTGCATAAATAGATAAATTACCATTTTTACACTATCGCATTTTATCATTGGATAGTGACGATAAAGTATAAGGATTTACCAAAGACAGGAAAAATATTTAAGAATAACATAAACACTTTGTGGGTAATTATTTTTAAAGCAGAACAGATTTTTAGACTATCTATTTAATTCATGCCAAATCGATAACTCGTGTACATGAAAATTTTTTTTCTGATAATATTTTTGGTGTCAATATATATTAATGGGGTTTCTCAGGCACCTTGGGTAAAACAAAGAGATAGCTTGTTGAAGTTGATCTCATCATCAAAAGAGGATACCAACAAGGTATTAAATATGGTAAGGCTTGGCGCTGGGTATATGGATAATGATCCCGACTCTGCTACCTATTATGCAAAAGCCTTCGGCAAATTGAGTGAGCGGTTACATTATCCCACCGGCATGGCTTATAGCCTTAGCATGCAGGCCATGATAATCTCAGATCAGAATAAGCCTGATGAAGCTTTGCCCCTGGACATTGAAGCAATTGAGATCGCAAAAAAAGCACACTTACAAATAGTATTGGCCAATGTGTATAACAATACCGCGATCACCTACAATACCAAGGATGATAATGCAGATGCCCTTGATTTTTACTTGAAAGCTTCCGCGATCTACGAACAATGTAACGATTCTTCTTCTATCGCATTTATCTCTGGCAACATATCATCTATATACATTAGCCTTAAGGAATATCAAAACGCATATTTGTATTCACTCAAGGCAATAACATTATGCCGACATCTAAATCAAACACATGGTTTTGGCTCAAGCATGGTGAACCTTAGCTCTGCATTGATCAATTTGCAACGCTTCGATACTGCACTTATCGTTTTACGCCAGGCTAAAGATTTTGCGATAAGCATGAATGATAAAGATGAAGAGATAAATATATTGATCAACATGGATGATGAATATAGAGGTATTGGAAACTACGATCTTTTAAAAAGCAATGCTGAAGAATTGATGACCCTTGCAACATCTACTAACAATAAAGAAGGAATTTGCTATGCATATTTAGGTTTGGTAGATAGCTATCTTCACGAAAAAAATTATAAAAAAGCAAAATACTACGCTACAAATGCTATAGAAATAGCCAAAAAAAATCTAACGGTCTCTACTTTAAGAGATGTTTATGAAAAAGCGGCCAGAGTTGAGCTTGAACAGGGAAATATTCCCGGCTTTGATCACTATGATAAATTAAAAGATTCAGCGGATAAAATATTATTGTCTGATAAAATATTAAAGAACACACAAGAACTAGAAGTCAAATATTCTTTAAATAAAAAGCAGGCCGAGATCAATGATCTTAATAAACAACAAAAGATACAACAACTTACACTGAGGCAACGCAGAACAATTAACTGGATACTTGCTGGCGTTGCAATTATGATTGCTTTGGTCGCTTTCATGTTTAACAGGAACTATGAACAAAAAAAGAAATTACTAATAGCGGGATCTTTATTGCAACAACAACGCATCACTGAACTGGAAAAAGAAAAGCAATTATTTGCAGCGCAGGCAATATTGCAAGGCCAGGTAGAAGAACGTACACGATTGGCCAAGGATCTGCATGATGGGCTGGGAAGCATCTTATCAAGTGCCAAATATTCATTTACCAATATGAAAGAAAATATAATCATCACACCCGAAAATGCTGCAGCCTTTGAGAGAAGCATGGGCATGCTCGACAAGTCTATAAATGAATTGAGAAGGGTGGCACACAATATGATGCCCGAAGCTTTAGTGAGATTTGGTCTGGATACTGCCTTAAAAGATTTTTGTGATAGTATTGTTCAAAGCGGCGCTGTACAACTCACTTATCAATCATTTGAAATAAATGAAACATCGATCCCCATGAGTACTTCCTCTGCCATTTACCGCATTATCCAGGAGTTGGTAAATAATATTTTGAGACATGCTAATGCCACCACAGCATTGGTGCAACTGATCAGAAAAAATGATGCATTGAGTATAACCGTAGAAGATAATGGAAAAGGATTTAATGCGAACATCCTTCAAAACAACGAAGGAATTGGGTACCTTAATTTGCAAAACAGGGTTGCTTATTTAAATGGCACCATAGATATTCAAACTGCGGCTGGCAAAGGTACTTCTGTAAATATTGAAATATCAAACATCGCAACATGATTAAAATATTTATTATTGATGATCATCAGATGATTATTGAAGGCATTCATTCCCTGTTGCAAAATGAATCGGATATTGAATGGATGGGAAGTACCAAATTGCCTGATGAACTAATGGCCTTTTTAAAAAAAGCGCAGCCTGATATTTTGTTGATGGATATCAATCTTCCACAAAAAAGCGGGCTCGACCTTTGTAAAGAAGTAGTAGAGAAATATCCTGCCATCAACATCATCGGATTAAGCACTTCTGACCAGGCAAGTGTTATAAGAAAAATGCTGGAGAACGGAGCATCAGGATATTTATTGAAAGATGCATCTAAACAGGAGATTATGACTGCACTGCATCAAGTGAATAACGGAAAGGATTATGTCAATTTTTCTGTAGCCGAAATCTTAAAGAAAAAAACACCTAACGATTCATTGCCTATACTTACAAAGCGCGAAAAAGAAGTGCTCGAATTGATTGCAGAAGGACTCACCAACCATGAGATTGCAAATAAATTATTTCTCGACATTACCACGATTGATTCGCATAGAAAGAATATGCTTGCCAAATTTAATGCGAAGAACACGGCCGCTTTAATAAAAATAGCAATAAGCAATCAGCTAATATGATCGTTTAAAAATAAACCTTGGTTAAAAATTGTCAACATTTTTCAGGCTTACTTATTTTCAGGAATAAAAAAGTAAATTTTATTAAAAAAGTTTTCTATTACGAAATAAATTAGATGTGGTTCGTGAGATACAAACCATGACGAAGACACTAACCATGGTGGGTACAAGTCCCAGCGGCACGACCGATTTTGTAACATGGGAATTTATTCCCTTGTTTCAACCTATCCGGATATTGCCTGGAAAGTTGCCTTTAGTAACAATGAAGCAGGAAATGTTACCTGCATGGTACTTGAATTGAAGTGAGATACCATTATATTACTATCTATTATACTTAATCTTTGTTACCAGCCTCTCAATACTTCTTCATAATCTTAACTAATAAATTGGCAATTATTGCAAAGCCTTTATCAGAAGGATGGAGACCATCAAAAGTAATATTCATTGCTTCCGGTGGATAGGGATATTCGTCTGTTGCCGGGTTAAAAGGAATATTGATAAATGAAGGATAAGTATAATTTTTATAGCCGCCTGTTTGTGGATCTTTCAGCCTTTTATATTTTACTAATTGTTTTAAGCCCATGCCCTTTTTGTTATAAAGATCTATTACATCAAAATGTTCGTAAGCGGCGATAGTTTTAATGGCTGTAGCAAATGCAGCTAATGACTGGCCATCTTTTTCTTTATACGATCCCCATGCATTATTTTTCATATCATTGATATATACAAAATCAACCCGCTTCATGGGTGTGATAAGAATAATTTTTGCCTCTTTATTAAGACTGCGCAACTTATTAATGATAATGCGGAAAGAGCCGTACACTGTGCTATTGCCGGTATTGTTGGTATAGTTTTCAAACACGCCCACAGGCCTGCCCTGCCACCAATCGTTGGTTCCCAAAAAAACAGAATATACATCCGCCTTTACAATACCAAGATTTTCTATTTCTTTGGCAATGTCACCGGAAGTCCAGCCATTATGGCCCTGGTTGATGTAATGTATATAAGGCAATTTTTCTGTTACACGTGTCATATATCCTTTCGTAACTCTATTGGCAGTTTCATTGGTATGATCGTTTAAATAAGTGATGGAATCGCCAATGGCCACCCATATAATTTCTTTAGGAGTGAAAGCGTATGCTATTATTCCAACAGCAATCAGGAAGAAGAATTTTTTCATGGTATGTATTTATGTTGCGTTAGAAAGGTAACTGAAAAACAGGTAAGTATTCCCGATAAAATTAGCAATAAAATTATTTGTCTTTTGCCTGCATCAAAGAAAACAGTGTGCATCTCCGGGTAACGGATGCCACTGCTTTTGTGCCATGTCAAAATATTCAATAGCAGGTTTGCCTATTTCAAGCTTATAATCAAACAAGGGATAACCGGGAACAAAATAACCGGGATAGAAATAAGTAAAGTGTTCTCTTTTACAATACCGCATCTTTTCATAGATCATGAATTTGCCTAAACTGAATTTTTTATAAGCAGGATGATAAACCGAACAGATGCCGGCTGCGCTATTCTTACCAAGATCAAAATAACCGGCACCGATGAGAAGATCGCCATCATACATTTCGATCATATAAATGTTATATGCATTGCAGTTACTGTTTCCAAAAAGAAGCGAATGCAGGGAGGTGGCGCTTTCAAACGGAATGCCCGTTTTATAAGCAGCATACAAAGCCTCATGCACAGGCGTAATGGCCGCTTTTTTTACTTCATTCCTGAAGAGTTTATTTTTCCGGGATAATTCTTTATACTTTTTATCTTCTTCAAAATCGGGTAGGCGTACCCGTAACCAAATGGCATCGTACACCTGCCCGTCAAAAAATAAAATGTCGGTAGTAAATATAGTTTGCTGTGTTCTGTACCAGCCCAGCGAGAGGAAGCCATCCAGTTGAGCAGGTTCAAGGTTTGAAAGTTCTATTAATTGCTGATCCAAGGAAATAATTTTGTAGCAATAAAAATAGAGGAAGTTTTACTATTCAATATTAATATATGGCCAATTAATTTTTTGAGAAATTGAAAGCCCGGATGCGGATATCAAATTTTATTTCCAACATCCCCTGTTGCATCATCTGAGGTTACCTGCAAACGTTTATTAAATCACTTGGTTTTTAAATATCCGTTCAGCCCAAGCCAGTCGCCAAATCTATCTATCCATGTATCAGTTGGAATATTTTGTTGACGCATCCCAAATCCGTGGCCTCCTTTTTCATACATGTGTAACTCAGCAGGTTTTTTTGCGGCAAGCCATTTTGAATAAAGGTCAACACTGTGTGATGCAACGCCCAGGTTATCATCTGTGGCCGCGGCAATAAATAGAGGAGGTGCATCGGCAAGTACCGCGCCTTGTAAGGATGGGGGCATATAAGCATAAATTGGTGCAACAAAATCAGGGCGATTTGCCGGTGTATAGTTAAAAGCCGTGGATGCCGCCACGGTGCCGCCGGCAGAGAAGCCCATAATACCAATCCTTGAAGGATCTATCCCATATTCCGCAGCATGAGTGCGCACATATTGGATGGCTGCTCTTCCATCAGCAATGGATAATGGAATAATTGGAGCAACCTTTTCGCCAAAATCACTTTTTTTCATATTCCCGGTCAACTCCTTCCCGGGGTTATCTGTTAAGCTTTGCCCCAACCTGTATTTCAATACGAAAACCGAAACACCTTTTTGGTTAAGCCAATGCGCAACATCTGATCCTTCGTTAGCTATTGCCAGGATGAAAAAACCGCCACCGGGGCAAACAATTATAGCAGTACCATTTGCTATTGACTTATCGGCCGGATATACCGTAAGCGTTGGATGTGAAACATTATAGGAGAGGGCGTCGTTACTACCGGCATGATATTCCTGTTCATTGTAAGTCCAACTTTCTGAGCCTGGGGCGGCGCCCTTGTATAATTGAATTACTTTTTGCTGAGCCCTTGCACTCAAGACTATAAATAGCAAACAGGCAATTAAGTTTATCTTATTCATGGATTGTTTTTATTAAAAGTAATTTTTTTTAAACACTTTATTTGGAGATGTTATTTTAGAGTGCATTTAAAAATGCCGCAGACCATGGCGGAGTGGAAGTGCCAGCGGCACGATCGATTTTGTAACATGGGAATTTATTCCCTTGTTATTTACAAGTTGATCATGGTTGCTTTTCTCCGGCTGAAGTCGGGCGGTTACAGTATCATCCATGTCTGCTTCCTCCGACTGAAGTCGGGGTTACAAGATCGTTCATGCCTACGGCATTAGAAGCATGTGTGTAATTACAAAGTGCAATTGCCATCAACACGATCGATTTTGCAACATGGAAATTCATTCCCTTGCTATCTTACTGCACTAATATTTCATCTGTAAACAACCACGATGTTGATCCTTTGAAAAGATAACCATCTGGAATTTCACCAAAGGCCTTGGCGACTATACGAATGTACCGCACCGGTTTTTGCTTAATAAAAATGGACACTTTACTTAAATAGGGTTCTCCTCTTTTGTTTCCTTCAGTGTTCACTTTTTCACCTGCCGGTGTAAAGTGCTTTCCGTCAACTGAAATAAAGACTGAAACTTTTGATGGTAAAAAGATACCGCTGTTGGGATCACATAAAAAACTGGCAGTAACTTCTTTCACTTTTGTTAGTTTTTGAAGATCAACAGTTGCATCCAGATCGGTTCCGCTAAAGCCTAACCATTTACCATCTTTAAAAGCAGTGGTTCCCATCACACCATCAGTCAATGTGCTGTCGCCATTAGCTTTGTATTGTTGGCTGAATGGTATGGCCAGATTAACAGGCTTGCCCAAAGCAAGATTAACCGGCACAAACATTTTTGATACGGCAACCAGTTTATTATTTTGAAATACACCCGCATACACAGTGCTTGCTTCATTTAATGTAAATGGCCGATCATATAATTTGCTCTTGGCATCAGGTTGCCTCCCAATTGCATACCGTATCTGTGCATCATTGATGTCGCTTTTTATGGTTACATCCGCTGTATAATTTTTAAAATTGATTTTGTAATTGATAACCGGTGTCGGCGATACCTGCATCACATCAAACCAGGCAGTCCCTTGTGTAAGCAATTCAAGACTTAGTATGGCACTCGTTGAAGAACCGGCGGCAGTAAAGGCAAACGAATATTTTTTCCATTCATTATTTAATTCGTAAACATGCGATTCATTCATACCATCTATCATTAACCGGAATGAAGGCATTCTGCCACTTTGCTTTGCCTTCGCCCAAACAGATACAATATAACTGTTACCCTTGTTGATTACCAAAGGCAAAAATCGTATCTTATTGCCACCACTATCTACCGGTGTAATTAGTCGTAAACTAAACATGCCTTCTTTACTTTGTGCCGGATCAGTAAAAGCAGTTGCGCCGAAATCTTTCTTATCCGCGCTGGTGTAGGTCCTGTTTGATCCTATGGGCAATCCAGGGCTTACAATCTTTTCAAAGCCGGGATTCACCACAATATTATTCGATGAAAGAAGGCTGTAATCGTCAGCGCCTTTCTTTCTTAATAAATACACTCTTGTTCCATAAGCATCAATGATGTCACTGATATGCCCTTCATTATATGGCACTGACCTGTTCTCAAACCATAATTCAGCATTGCTCTTAAGGTCAGTATCAGCACTGGCCACAGTAATCTGCAAAGGCTTAGGTCTATTCTCATTGTTGGCAACCACTATCAATACATCGCCTTTGTAAGAATAAGCTTTGGCAAGTATTTTTTTATCATCTGAATGAACTGCAGGCGCTGCATCAGCAGACAAAAGGAATCCCGACATCTGGGCTGTTTCTACAGCCAGGTCGCTGCACGACGACCATGCTGAAACTGACTGTGGATTAGTATTTCCATCTCCCCGTATAAAATACTGAATGCCTTTTGCTCCTTCAATCAAACCCATATAAGTCATGAGCCTTATTTCCTGTGCTGTCGGTTCTCTTTGCCACATTTCCTGGCCGCCAAAAGCCTGTGGTACCAACCACACTGGCTTTTCGTATTCATATGCTTTATGATAGCTGCTTACGTAATTAATCACCTGGTCTGCAGGGCCAGGTATTGGGTAAGGGTCGGTCATGGCAATATCCATCGTGTTTTTAAATTCGGCAGCTTTTGAAGGCATCATAAACACGATAGATATCGGATGATAAGGATCCAGTGAATGTATCAGCTTATACGCTTTTTCTAGCAATGCAGGCGGCCGGCCTTGTCCATCCGGCTCATCATTAATATACCATGATAATAAAGCAGGATGATCGCGAAAGGCAATGATCTCATTTTTTAATAAAGCAAGTTTATCTTCTTCACTCATACCCAAACCCTTTGCACCATTGTGTCCGCTGCCAATGAGTGAATTGACGCCATATTGAACATGCATACCCAATTGTGCACAACGATCCATGTAAGCTTTTCTTTCTGCCAAACCATTTGGAAGATTGGATTGATAAGGACCAATCATGTTGAATCCATGAATTACTTCTTTCTCAGAAATATCACCTACGTGGCCGCAATAAAAACCAAAAGGAAAAAAAGGAAACCCGTCAACAATCAAACCACCCGTTAATTCATCTATCTGAACCGCGTTGGATTTTGCAGGTAACCGTGTAATATGAATGTCACCCTCAGTTGTAAACAAATCACCGTTCTCTAATTTATAATGAACTACACTCGTATCCATTGGCAAATCACCAGTAGGGATTATTGCTGCAAGAAAATGATTGCTAATCGTTGTGGTTTCTGCTAATTGTTTACCGTTATACAAAACACTAAGCTGATAAGTATTGGATGAAATGCTATCGGGAAGCGCTGCTATCACGCTGATCTTATTGGTCGGCAGAAAATAATTGTACCGGCTAAATACTTTTACTGGTTGAGCAAGCAAAAAACATGGGAATAAAGGTAATAGGCTATAAAGCAGATACTGTCTCCAATTCTTTATTCTTTTCATGTAACGGCGTTTAGAATTATTGTGATAACAAGGATATGCAATTTACTGAACACTGGATTATTATAACAGACAGGCTTTCTGTGTTTCAGTAAAATCATGCCTGCCTGCCGGAGGGAAAGCTTGAAACAAAATAAAAATGCTCAATAAAAGTTTGTTTACTGTGTTTCTTATCCGGGGAGTAGCGGTCGGCAACGAAGATCAGACCGCTGATTAAATTGAGGGCCGCCGCCTGCTAATTCAAATTTGAAAAGAAAAGAAGAAGGACATTGTATGGTAAAATAACATTTACGAATAAACGAAATAAATTGGATGTGGTTCATGAGACACGAACCATGGCGGGGAATTGAGGGGTGCCGCCTGCTAATTCAAATTTGAAAAGAAAAGAAGGAGGACATTGGATGGTAAAATACACTTACGGATAAACGAAATAAATTGGATGTGGTTCATGGCACAAGAACCATGGCGTGGGTTATTCATTATTTATATCAAAACTGATTTTCCAGCTAATATTGAATTTGTCTGTTAATATGCCATAATAAGAGCCCCAAAATGTTTCTGTCATTGGCACTTTTATTTGGCCCCCAATGGAAAGTTCATTAAACAGTCGGTTAGCTTCATCCTTGTTGTCGGTATTTATGTAAAGAGAAAAGTTATTAACTGAAACAGGTTGTTTAAAAAATTCTGTATTATCTGAGCCCATCAGAGTCGTTTCATTGCTAATGGGCAGAGAAACATGCATAATTTTCTCGTCTTCTTCATGAAAAATATGTTTATCTTTTTGTGGTACGTCCTTATAACGTCCAATATATTTAAAATCTATACCAAAAACTGATTTGTAAAAATTAAATACCTCTTCACAATTACCGTTAAAAAAAAGATAGGGATTTAATGTTGTCATAAAATGTTTTTATTCCGTCGTTAAAATAAGAAAGAGGTTCTTTTGCTAAAATTGCATTTATACATTTGTTGGCGATAGGCATTTACTATTTTGTCAGCTAATTAAATGAATGCCGAAACTCCATTGGCGAAGAATTGGTTTTTGCTTTGAATAATTTACTAAATGATTGCGAATGCTCAAAGCCTAATTCGTAAGCAATTTCACTTACTGACAATTCGGTAGTGGAAAGTTTTTCTTTTGCTTTTTCAATCAGTTTATTGTGAATGTGCTGCTGTGTACTTTGCCCGGTTAATACTTTGAGCAATGAACTTAAATAGTTTGGAGATACGTTTAATGTTTCTGAAATAAATTGAACGGATGGCTGGCCTTTTGAAATCAATTCCTCGTTATCAAAATAATCATTAAGAATTTTTTCTAACCGATCCAGTATTTGATGATTGCTTATTTTTCGTGTGATGAATTGACGTTCATAAAATCTTTCTGAGTAGGTGAGCAATAATTCTAATTGTGCAATAATTACGCCCTGACTGAATTTGTCAATATTGGAATGATACTCTTGTCCAATATTTTGAATAATGTTGTTCATTACAGCCTCTTCTTTTTCTGAAAGGAATAATGCCTCGTGCACCGAATAATCAAAATATTCGTATTGCCCTATTTTTTTGGCCAGGCTTGTATTCCACAAAAAATCCGGATGAAAAAGCAACATCCATCCTGACCTTTTTTCAGAATCATTTTTACCATGCTCAATTCCGAAGACCTGGTTGGGTGCCATAAAAAACATTGTGCCTTCATCAAAATCATACTGCTGTTGCCCGTATTTAAATTTCGCATCGCAATATCTTTTCAACGCAATGGAATAAAAATCATAGATAAAATTAGTAGGTTCATCGTCGCGAAAGCTTTTAACGTCCTCAACATTTATTATGCTGATTAAAGGATGTTCAGGCATTGGTAATCCCCTGAACCGGTGAAACTCAGTGATTGTTTTGATTCTGTATGGTTGTTTGGTTGCCATATTGTGTTTTATTTTTTATTCAAGAAATTTCATATCCTCTTCACTTAATTTTATTTCAGTCGCTTTTAAATTTTCTTCAAAATGTTTCAGAGAGGAAGTTCCGGGGATTGGTAATATCCAGGGAGAACGATGGAGCAGCCATGCTAAATTTATTTGCGCATCTGTGGCGTTGTGTTTTTTTGCGATGGTTGAAATTCTTTCATCTTTTTTAGGCATTGACTGGAACAAAGAGAAGTATGGAATCAACGGTATTTTATTTTCCTCGCAGATAGTCAACACTTCTTCGCCGCCCCTGTTTTCTCCTCCATGTGCAAATTGTTTTGAAATGCGTTGCGCATGGCCAAACATATTTTCTACGGTCGCGATATCACCCATTTCCATAGCAGCTTTCAATTCATCAGGGCTTACATTACTTACGCCTACATGCAATATTTTTCCTTCTTTCTGCATCTCAAACATAGCATCCATCGACTCTTTGAAAGGTACACCACCTTCGGCTATTATCCTGAAATGGACTAATGTTATCTGTTCCCTTTTCAGTGTACGCAAATTATTTTCTATACTGGTGCGTAAATTCTCAGGGCGATTAAATGATATCCAGCTTTTATCCGGTTTTCTGGCGCCGCCTACTTTAGTACATATAACCAAATCATCGGGATAAGGATATAATGCTTCTGCTATTAAACGGTTGGTGATGTCCTCGCCGTAATAGTCGGCGGTGTCTATAAAATTAATGCCGCTTTTAATGCATTGTTTTAATATTTGTAATGCTTCGGGACGATTGGCAGGCTCTCCCCAAATCCCCGAACCTGTGAGCCGCATCGTTCCGTATCCGAAACGTTTTACTTTCAATGGATGATTGCTTTCTCCTGCAATCGTAATTTCCTGTGGTATCATAAAATTATTTTTATGTTCTATTATTTTAACAACTGCTGATATTATTTTGGCTTACTTCAAAGAATAAAAGTACTATGATTTAAAAATTGCATCAGCAAATTCCTTTTACCAATCTATTTTACCGGCTTCTTTTAAAAATTTCCCTGTTGGCCCATCGTTACTCACGGTAGCATATTTTACAATTACTTTCGCAGCTTGTTCTACCTTTTGTGTTCCCTGGTGATTGTTCAGGTCGGTTGCTGTGTAACCAGGCGTAACACTGTTTATTTTGAAATTGGTGTCCCTGAATTCATTCGCAAGCATCACGGTAAAAGCATTCAGCGCAGTCTTTGAACAACTGTAGGCATCATAAATCGCATAGTTAGGATTTTGTGAACTGCTATGAACCGCTAAAGAACCTAATTCGCTTGAAACGTTTACGATTCTCGGCTCGTTCGATTTTTTCAAAAGAGGAATAAATTCCTGTGATGTTTGTACAGCACCAAAAAAATTAGTGTCGAAAACTTTTCGCAAATTCTCTATTTCGCCAGTAGATATATTTTGAGCCAGACCACCTCCAATACCGGCGTTATTAATTAAGACATCTAATTGTTTGATTTTACCTTCCAATTCTTTTCTTGCTGATTTTATGGAATCGATATTAGTCACATCTATTTCAATACAGTCCACATTATTTAATCCTAATGCTTTTAACTTTTTTAATGCTTCCAGTCCTTTGATTTTATCTCTGCTACCCAAATAAACAAAGTAACCTGCTTGTGCCAATTGTTTTGTTGTTTCAAAACCAATCCCTTTATTGGCTCCGGTTATTAATACTGTATTCATTATTTAATTTCTTGTTGGTTATTTACTACTAAATACAACTGCAAACTCCTTTGCAAAATCAGTCAGTTTCACTTTTCTTAAAGTGGGTTTGTGCCGGTTATAATCTTCAAACAATACACCTCTTCTCCTGCCTTCATTCATTTCCACCAAACCTTTTGAAATCCCAGGATTCATTCCAGCTGCTTTCATACCATTGAGTATTTGTTCTTCAGAAATAACTTGCCATTTTAAATCAGGCTTTCCAATAGCTTCACCCAAAATCCGGGCCACTTCATTTGGGGACGCTTCATCACTTGCTATGTAACGGATTTCTCTTCCCCCAAAAGGTTTGTCCATTTCTTCGGCTATTACAGCAGCAATATCCAAAGGCGAAACCCATGGGTCTTTTTCATCGCCTCCATAATTTTGTACAATGGCATTTTGTGTTTTTATAGTTGGGATATAGGCAAACATATTCGTGTAAAAACCCACTGGCCTCATAAATTTAATGGAAACATCGTCCGGCAATTGTTTCAAAATGTTTTCTACATTGTAATGAAATGCTAACATGCCATTTCCTTTATCCGTATGTGCACCAATGCTGCTGAGATGCACCACATGCCTTACGCCCGAATTTTTAACAGCTTGTTTATAATTATTGGCAATCTTATTAATAGTCGACATGTAATCAAGATTTTGGTCGAAGAAACTGCCGGCGCCAAGTGTTTCCATGAGATAGACAATGTCTGCGCCTTTGAAAATTTTTGTTAGAAAATCCACATCTTCCATTTTGCCGATTGCAACTTTTGCGCCTAAGGCTTCAATCTCCTTTTGCCTTTCAGCTTTGCTGCTGATAACGGTAACGGAATGTCCTTTTTGAACTAAAATTTGGGTGAGTGGTTTGCTGATGTGCCCTAACGAGCCTGTCAATACTATTTTCATGTTTTATTTATTTTGTTAATGCAAAAATCTGCACAAACTAAACAACTGATGTATCCAAATCTATTTTTGTTGTAGTCAAAAAACTGGTAATTGAAAAAGAGTTTCGTGGAGATATGAGGCCCCAGGCTGTTGTTGGCGTCTCGCCAACAGCACTCAGATCTCAGTATATCAGTAAGCCCCGCCTGCCAGGAATTCGGACAGGAAACTTTTATTAAAGATTTTCATTTTATCCATCCCATTTTCTTAAATAACATTATATCGAACAGCGATAACCTGTTTGCTTCTTGTTCACGAAAGGATTATTGACGAGGACGCCAACAACAGCTTGGTAACATTATTTAACTGTCTAGAAATAATTATCAGGATGTAGAAAAACTCCAGCATAACTACATGTTAGTAGTCGGAAAAGAAATGAGCATAGTTAATTCGAATTCCGAAGGCGCTGCGTATTAAAATGCGCTGGAGAAAAAACGAAATCACGAATATTAGTTGATTTACTGTGACCGCGTTTTCCAGGACTGTCATTATCTGAAATCATTTTACCTAGCTAGGAATCGAATAGAATTTTCATCTGTAGCCGGACAGTAAACCAAGAAATAGCCGGGATTCTATTTTTCCAGAAAATAAAAAATATAAAAAACCTGCAGGAAAGCAAGTTTTTTTATTAAGCTCACTACTTTATTTGGAATCTTGTATTTTTTTGAAACTTTGAAAACTCATCAGGTATTTATCCTTATTTGCAATCTCTTCATCAAAATACTTTTGGTAAAAGTCTTTCGTCATCAGGTCAACTTGATAATAATGATTACCATAATTAATCGCATTTTTATTAAGCTTACTTACAAATACATGAGCGAAGTCCTCATTAGTATAATTGTTGAGAATTGCATTATTTACTCTTTTTTCATTTATCCATACACCATAAATTTTGGAGTTTTTAAACGACTCCATTTGAGATTTAGTTGGAATTAATTTTTGAAATGGCGGAAGTCTTTTTATAAATACAACTGGTTGTGCTTTTTGCTGTTCTTTGCTCATTTGTATATATATATTTTCCATTCTGCTTCTGTCCGCTGCAGTGATATTTTTGGAGAAATATAACCAGGAAAAATTCTTAGCTGTTTTATATTTATCAATTACATTTTGATATTCCGAAAGTAATTCCTGCGAAACACCATTTTTTGTTGAGCCTGATGACAAGCCAACAATTGCATTTGGTACTGAGTCATTTTGGATCTTTTCGTGCGTTATTATTTTAGATGTATCCTGCGCAATAGCCGTTCTACTGAAATCAAAAGTGGTGAGAGCAAATAAAGGTATTAATGTAATCTTTTTTACAAATGCTACTTTGACAGAAGTGGATTTCGCCATCATAATTAATCTTTTTTTTGTTATTAAATAATTGAACGGGCTTGATAGTAGTAAACTATTTGTCTGGTATATTTTGCTAAGTAATAAATGCTGATAAGCCTGCATATCGCTGAAAACTTTTACCACGCTTTCATCTGCTAAAAATTCATGGTTGAGCTTAATTGATTTCTTATAGAGATATAAAAAAGGATTAAACCATGCAAAAATCAATAACAGTTCAATCAATAAAATATCTATTGTATGTTTTTGTTTTACATGAGCGAGTTCATGGGTTAATATTTCTTTTTCGATAGCTTTTTTTTCAAAATCCTTTTTATCAATGAAAATGTATTTTAGAAAACTGTGCGGAATAAGATGGTCATTTGTCAACACAAGTTTTGCATTAAAGTAAGGAATCGAATGAACGGTTTTTATTTTGGAAAAGACAGCAAACATATTTTTGAGAAACCTGTACAAAAAGAAATCTGTTATTGATATGTAAAATCCCCATAAAAAAATTGGCAAATAATCAGTTTTATTTACAGGTGAAGATGTTTGCTGAAAAATTATATTATTGAAACTTTCAAAATTTTCATTTATTATTTCTGAAACAGGCATTACGGGAGAAATCGTTTTAATTACAATCAATGGAACAACAAAGGAGAATGCAATGCTGAACAAAAGATAGGCTCGGTTAAACCTGTGCATTTTTTCTTTTTCTAAAAAGAGAATGAAGATTAAATAAAGTAATCCTGAACAAATAGTCATTTTTAAAATGTAGTTAATCATTTTCTTTTTCTTTTAATTTCTCCTTCTATAATTTTTTTTAGATCTTCCAATTCAGAAGTAGTTAAATTACTTGTAGTAGTAAAAAAAGAGGCAAACTGCAAAGCTGAATTATCAAAATTATTTTTGATAATTCCTTTTACATGTTTTGAAAAATAGTTTGTCTTCTTTACGAGTGCGTAATATTGTCTTGAATTTCCAAATAAAGTATATCCTACAAACCCCTTATCCTGCATTCTTCTTAAAAACGTTGCAATAGTTGTTGCTGCCGGTTTTGGGTCTGAGAAGCTTTCTGCAATATCCTTTAGAAAAACTTTTTCATTCTTCCAGATAATTTCCATTAATTGTTCTTCAGTTTGCGATAATTTCATTGTTCTACAATTTGATATATAGTTCTACAAATGTAGAACATTTTTAATTAAAAAGCACTTTAAGTAAAAAAACTTTTACAGTAGGAAAACGAATAATCGAGATTTCTATTTCCAAAAAATATAAAACATAAAAAAACCGGCTACTGTTGGCAGGATGCCGCCAACAGCCTGGTTTCAAAAAGGAACCGCTTAAGTTTTTAATTTTATACTGGCTTCAATATTTTTTTGAAAACCTCCTGATTAAATATCAAAATGAAATATCTTGCAATTAATTAATAAAATAAAAACATGAAATGTCCTAATTGTGATGGTGAATTAAATGATGAAAAACAAGGAAATATAATTGTCAAACGCTGTGACAAATGTTCTGGCATTTGGTTAACCTATCCTGAATTGCAGGAAGTTGAAGATACTGAGTGGAGCGATGAAAAACCCAAGGGAACATTAGAATTCAATCCAAAGCCAGGTACTCTTAAATGCCCTGAATGCGGAAGCCAGATGGTAAAGTTTGAATACAGGTATTCTGATGTTCAGCTTGATACTTGTCCAAACATGCACGGCTTCTGGCTTGATAATGGCGAAGAAGACAGAATAAAGGGAATAATGAAAAAAGATAAATCTGATTTTGAAAGAAAAATAGAAGCTGAAAATGATTGGTCAAAGTTATTGGATCATCTGCACTCGCCTACTTTTATGGATCGGGTAAAGTATTTTTTAAATGCGTGAAAATAACTGAATTCAATCTCTATCTGAGTCATTGCAGAATTCTGCTTCTGTGGGTGAGCTCTCTTTAGTAACCCCTCCGATCGTTACGGTCGCCGTTTGGTCTCCTGCCCAACGGCTATCAAGGACAAAGTTTTTCACCTTTTATTTTATAAAGAATTTTACTGAAGGAGGTTGGTATCTTTCAAATTCTTTCTCCAATTTTCGTTTATGCTTCTATGTTATTTAAAAATACATTTGAATTATAAAATACAGATGTCAGGGAGGAATTTGAATTTAATCAATATAAAAGAATAATTTATTTATGCAACTCATTTGGTACGACCAGCAAATAAATTTTCTGATCTATTTGGTCATAGATGTAATTTTTTCCAGGTTAGGAATTGTCCTCATACCATTAGCGTCGCGATAATCAATAATTAAAATATCTCCTGATTTTTTGAAAAAGTAGCGCCTGCCGGTAATGCTACCAACAGCAGTAAGTGAGGATTTTCCTTTGTATCTAAAACTTACATCACTCCACATTTTGGAAGGCACATTCACATGGCCAGGCGCGAAAAAAGTATCTTTTTTTGATTGAACAAATTCTGATCTTTTGCTTCCGCATTGGCACATACAATAAAATTTAGTTTTATAAAATATATCGCGATAACAAAAAAATGAAAATTAGAAGAGAGATTTTAAAAGTCTAAAATCAATCTTCCTTCTCCTCAAAATAAACAGGCTCCTCTGTATTATTTTTCTTTTCGGTTGCCTGCTCAAACAAACAAGCCGCGCCGGACAAAGCGGCCCATAATAATAATTTTTCACCAATGCCTTGCCCTACCCACAATCCAAAAGGTAAAGCCACCCAGGCACTCGTACAATAAAAACAGTAGAGAAGGTTTCCGAAGAAACCAGTCCCGGCTGCTTTTCTTAAGCGAAAGATGGTATCAAAGGGGCCGTCTTCTTTACTCAAAAGGTGGGTTAAGCGCCATACGGCTAATGAAAGAACGATAAAATAAAGCACATTCATACTGCTTACCGTTAATTTAAAAGAAGGCTATGGTAGCCTTTAAAAACTACCATAGTCTCAGATTGATTTTAAGGCTCCAATGCGAATGCTGCTACCTGGTAAGGGGCATCATTTGCCGTTACACGATAAGTACCATCAGTTGCCATTGCAATTACAGATAAAGTTTCCGCAAATGCAGCTTTCCCTTTGTCATCATTGAAGCAGGTACCCAAGAGTTGTGCAGGTGTAAAATCCTTGTCGTAGATTCCGCCGCTTAGTGTATAACCAAATGCGCTGTCGATCACCATTCCGTTTGCGTTTGCATTGGGAACGGCCCCGCAGGTTCCTTCATTTACACCAAAACTAAATACGGCAAAATTGTTGGGCTGTGTTGCCAGGAAGGATAAGTCGAGATCTGCATCAACTCCCCCCGATTTGTATTTCACAAAACCGCAACAGTCTAATGATGCTGGTGAGCCATTTACATTCACGGTAAAAATATACGCGTTGCACTTTGCATTATCAATCCGCATCAGAATATTAAATGCATTCACAGTAGTGGGTGTTGGATTTTCCAGCAGTCCATCAGGAGCATTCACACTAAAATCCGAATTGTTGTAATCCGGTATCTTGAAAGTTGCTTTTGGAATATTGCTCAAAAGATTACCAGACTTATCAAACAATTGCAATTCGAATTCATAAAGCCCGTCACCACCGGCCATGATACCATTCTTTAGTTGGGTTGAATCAAAACTCATAGTGTTCATATAATATGTCTGCTCTTGCCATAAAGGGCTTGTTTCAGGCACACTAAAGGGTGCCATGTTAGGTTGCACTGGAGGTATAATATATAAGTTGTCATTGCTGCCAATAGTAAATGGGCCAAGCTTTACACTGTTTGCTCCAAATTGTGTATCGCCGTGAGAATCTATATAAGTGTATTCATACCCTTTATTTACCGCGCCTCCTATTGGTAGCAGCGCTTTATAAATATCACTTACGGTGAGTAATTGGGCATTTGCAATTTGTTTGTACCTCCAGCGATAGTAATAAATCTCTGTGTTTGGAAGATCGCTGCCAAATCCCATATATAGAGAAGGGCTTGCTCCGAACGGACGTTTATAATCGCCTATTGAAGTTGGTAAAAACCAAGGGTCATAAATGGCCGCAGCATCCGTCAAACCTATTCGGTCATATCCTACAGATTGCAATGGAGGCGCTTGCAAATAACTCGTCTGGTTAATATGCGCAACACTAGTTGAGCCTACTGTTCTAATCCAAACCAATTCACCTGGTATCGGACAATCGCAACAACAATCTCCCGGAACACGTGGATCTGTTATTTGAATATTTATATTGGTACCACAGGCATAATCCCAAAAAGTATTACATGGAATTGGGGGATTATAAACTGTTGTCCAGGCACCATTGATCATATATTCTACCCATATATAAATATCCGGCTTATCGCTAAAACACCAATACGAAACATTAGCATCAAAGCGTCCGTTGGCATCTGTATAAACAACCGCTAACTCTTTGCAACGATAGAAATAAGGCCACCACCAGGGCCACAGACAAAACCAGGGATGGAGGATTGCGTAATTCTTTGCGATAGTATCTCTGATTAAATTCAAATTGCCTGATGCTAAATTTTGTCTGATGTCTATTCCTAATTCTGGCAATGAAGCAGCAGTGGCCATTTGTATTTCTTCTGCAGATTGAGTGTTAAATATATTTTGAGAACGAAGTGACGCTACCGAACTTAATTCATCACTAACAAAAGGCGATGGATCAGGAATAGGAATAGGGAATTTGATAATTTCATTTGGGTTCAAAATGGCTTGCGGAATTTTCGCAATAATATAATCCGGTATACGGTAAATCCACCACAAGATTGAATCTATTTCGCAAATATGAACTCTCGCCTTGCATACAGAGCGATCAACCCAGGTATTGCCAACATGAAACCATTTCGAAACTTTGCCTGTTACCCTGCAATTACAAAATGGCCAAAATTGTGAAATAGCTGACGGAATGGGAAGAATAGAAAGTTTATTGTCTTTTCCAACATTTAAAATTGGCTCATAAGGTTTATAATTCTCCAGTTCTTCAATGCTTGCAACATTTTGAATATTCGGATCCGTCGCTGGGGCAATAAACACACGTAATTCGCCGGGGCTTATATTTTTTTGTTTTGGCTGAAGTTGTTTGTTATTTTCTTTGCTTAGATCAAATTCTAATAAATTGTTTTTTATTAATTGTGATTGCAGCAAAATACCTCTGCAATTAAAAAGGAACCCAATAATTGAAATTTCCTTTTCCGGTGGTGTTTCAAAACTTATGGGGATTGAAATTTTTTTTATTTCTTGTGCCATATAATTTTATTTAATAGTTTAAAAAAATAAAATACTCAGTTGTAAATAGAGTTCAGATTAAAGGGCTATTATTTAATCAGCTACAATCGGCGCAGGCTGGCAACATCTGTATTCCTGTGATTTTTCCAGCAACTGAATTTGTTTGCGCAGTAAATCGTTTTGCAACTGTAGATTTTCTTTTACTTCAGGTTCGCATATGCAACAATCATCTAAACAGCCTTTCACTATAATACCGGATGTGGGTAAAGAAAACTCTTGCTCAAAACTTATTTTGCTCTTGATTGAGTTAGAAGCTTTGCCACTTGAGTCTATCAAACCTTCAGTTAATAATTGTTGATCCACCTGTGCAAGAGCAGCATTGCGAATAGCAGCAGAAATTGGCGCTGCAGCCTGAAATTGCGTTGCAGCCTGGCTGAAGCCAAATGTGTTACCTGCTATGTCAGTCCCCGCAGTCAACAATTCTGCATTGGTAAAAACTTTGCTGGTTGCGGGCATTTCCTGTGGAACTACTGCTACTGCTGATTTTAATGTGGGTAAATACAATGGCCTGCGAACAGGTGCTACCGGATCCAGAACCCTTCTTTCAATTTCTACCAGCTCGTAAGTTATTTTTTGTTTTTTATTGAGTCGATAAAAAATGAAAGTAATTGCATGGCAATGATTCGGATTAGAAAATTGTCTTGAAGAAGCCTCATACTGATCTTCCGATTCGGTAGCAACATGAGTTCTTGAAGATACTTCACCGATAGAAATTGAATGAGCCTTTTGCGTTTCTCCCACAGACTGCGTAGCCGAACCATGCGCTTGTGATCTTTGCTCGTTTAGATAATCCGAAACCGATTTACTGTTGTGGCTGCCATTGGCGTTAGTGCTCGCATCGGCAGAACCTCCAAACAAACTTATGCCGACACTGCCATGTGCATCACCATTAAAATCCCAGTTGCCCGAATCGCTGCTGGTAGCACTTCCGGATTGAGAGTTGGCTCCATCAGTAACATAGTTTTGCAAGGCAGTCATATAATATTGCTCTTCAGAAATTTGCTCGCTTCTTGTACTAATCTGAGTTTCACTATCTAAAGTAAAGCGGCTCTTGCGATCTGTTGATTGGAGGTTTACTTTTTCTCCTGGCAACAATGTAGTACTGTATGCCGGATCTCCAAGTGTAAATCCCAGTGTACATCTTGTGAATTTAAAATGCAGCACAACTTCCACCGTAAGCTGCTGCGAAGGTGTGTTGGCTGCAGCCGGCAAAGTGACGGGATAATTGAGAATTCGCTTATACTGAAAGACATCGCAATGGTTGTCTTTGATAAGATCGGGGCAACAGGGAATTGCTACACTGCCGACACTTGCGGCATTACCCGCAGGTTGAGTTTTTGAATTTTCTTTGGGCATAAAAAATGATTTTTAATGTGAAAAGTGATTTTTTTATTTCCTCAGGCTGCTTCGCTGTTTTAGAAGCGGAGGATAAAAAGGTGAAAGATTTTATGCTTTAATTTTACTTTCAATAATTTTTCTGAAATCATCAGATCCTTTCAGAAGTATTATTTTATGACTATTTATGCCGGCCAATTGGATCTACCCCATGCACAGAGATTCACAAATCCGTTGCCACTTGCAAATACATTATCGTTTCGCGACGAGAAGGGGAATTTATATTCAGTTTCCTGTCCGCTTACTACGCCCACGATCCTTGGGTCAGTTCCACTATTCCACTAGGCAAACATGGGGCCTCCTGAATTACCGTGATTGAGGTCACAATTTTCAGTTTCTAATTCTTCTCCTCCATCACTATCTCCATCCGTATCATTTATTGTAAAGCCTTGCTGAAATGCAGGTTCTTCAGCATTATCTATGTCGCCGGGATAACCAATATTACTCCAGTACGGCTGATTATTCCAATCATCCGAATAACTATTATAACCCATATAGCCGAGTGAGGAACCTAATGGTTCATACAAACGCAAAACTGCCCAATCGTATCCTGTAACATTTCCACCTGTATTATACCCGCGTGTATCGGAAACATAAGATTCTACACCAGCACCATATAGCGAGCTTCCATTAAAGTAAGCGGGAACAAATTTAACCCACCAGCTTCCTGCTGATACGCTTGCCCATGGTACCATGTGGCCTGCCGTTACAACAAGCCTGGGGCCAATAAGAGTACCTGTTCCGCTATATCCATCACTGTTAAAAATGCGGCCGACTAATCCCCATGGCCATGCACTATCTTCAAATGCGAAACGCGCACTGTCATAAACCCAAAGAGGCTCAGAACGGTTTCCCTTAAATCTGCGCATGGGTTGAATAGTGTTCCCTGCTTTAATACGCGGGACAGGCGATACATCTATCCATTCGGGTCTGTGCGACTTGAAAGAAACGTCTTTTTTAATTTCCTTAAGATATTTGGAGGCAGGATGTCTTTCCAATGTAAGCCCCGGCCGTGCTCCTCTTAAATTATCATCAACCGGAACATTGATTCTCCATATATCGTGTCCTGCTTTATGCATTGATTCAATATCTACCACAGGTTTTTTACCAGCTTTCGACTCTATATAGATAGAACGTTGCATTGCCATTCTTTTTAAGGCTTCGGGAATTTTTCCATTTCCTGATATAGCACGCTGTCTCCTTACTTTGGTTAATGGAGTTGGTGAGGCATGGTCTCCAATAAAATGATTTGTTGCCATTATTTTATTTTTTTTCGCCTACTCTTTAATAGGATTTTCGGCTTATTCCTTTTATTTATTAATAGTACTTCAATGATTTATTATTAGTGATTTATAGGATTGGAGCGTAACCTTTTTTTGTAGTCAAAAACATGCCCAACACAAAAAAATAATTATCCGAAACCGTTAACAAGCGCATTTCATGTATAGGTGCTTTTTAGTAAATGGCTTAAAAACGGAGATACCCGGTGAGGAATGTCTATGGAAAAATCATTAATAAAATAGAGAAGTTTTTGACTTTCATTAATGCGAGAAAAATAATCCGCCAAAGCCACAATTCTTTGACGGATTACCTTTGTTACTATTGCATAATTTACACTCCTTTTCCTGATAATTCAAGAGACTTACGTTTTGCTTTTTTTCCTTTATTATCATCACCTTTTGTAGCATCATCCACAGCCGGAGAAACTAATTCACTTTGTTTTATCCTTTGCTCATGAATTTCTGATCCAAGTTTTTGTAACTCGCGTATGCCATTCAAAACCATCGTGCGGGCTTCATTTGCCTGCTTAGCATACTTTGGGCCCCAGGGGTCCACAGGAATCGGGCCATTAGGCCCTAATACCCACAACGGGCCATCAGCAAGGCTTCCAATCAATTGATTCCATATCTCATATTGCTCAAAAACCTTAATATATGGCGGCCACCAGAATATATCCCAAATATAAATGTAATGGCTGTAGGAGCTTATTCCGTTTGCAATTAATGTGATCTCATAAGAACCCAAAGGAACCCCGGAAGGAACATAAAAATTAGTAGAATGAATAGTTGTACCTGTATTAACTCCCATAGTACTATGATCAAATGTTTTGCAGAAATAGACTTTACCTGTAGAGTTATTTGTCAACTTTACAATTGGATAATTGGTAGCCGAGGAAACGTCATCTCCATAGGCCACTGCCTGTGATAATCCATTTATTTGACGCCCCTGAAGTGTATAAGATTGGCCATGCCTTACAAAGTAAGGTATGTTGGTAATTGCCGGCCTCCATGATTCATCAGGATAGCCATCGGGGACATAGCAATAAATTGAATTTGAACCATTGGCAAATAATACCTGGCCCGAAGGTGTGAGCATCATTCTGCCGGCAAACGGAACACTACCCGAGTTGGCAGGGTCTGGTACTCTGTATATTGATGTACCGTCAAACTCATAAAAATAGGTAGGTGAAAGATAGTCCCCGGAAACCCCATCAACAGGGCCGCCCACAAATAATACTTTGCCATTTGGCATTAAACATCCGGGAGCATCTTTTGCACCGATAGTTACGCCTCCTACTTTGGGAATATCAGGGCCGGTTGTCCACGTTCCTGCAGCGCTGGAAACAACAGGAGGTGTGTAAATAGCAGTTTTGCCTGTTGCTCCAACGCAAAAAACTCTTCCATCGGGCATCAGGCATGCAGGGCCAATTTCAATAGATGAAGCTTCTACTAGATCAACCGGTATGGTGCCTGCAGTAACCCAATTATTTGCTGCGATAACATATTTTTCCGAATTAGGATGGTTAACGCATTGTGCGGCTAATACGGTTTCATCCGGTAACAAAGTCCAGGTTTCTTCAGAAGCTGAATCGCCCTTATTGGGTCCTGCATTCCATGTATTAGTCGCAGGGTCAAAGATGGCAGTTTTATTACCGTTATAATAACCCATCAGAAAACGCCCGTCAGGCAAAACACAACAGGCAGCATCTCCAACATTAGTCCAACCGGCCGGCGCAGCTATTGCAGTCCATGTGTCCGTAAGAGGATTATAAATTTCACACTTATTAGTATCGCCTCCTGCATTACTATATTCCCCACCACAAACAATCACACGGCCATCACGTAAAACTGCGGATGCAAAATAAAGCCTTGTGTTAATCATGGGAGCAAGAGCGCTCCATGTCCCATTTATGTAATTTCCACCTGAATCAGGCGTAAGGCGATGCCAGTTCAGACCGCCGGATTCCTGGCACATAATGGTACCATCGGTTAAAAGTAAAATAGTGCTTGCATTAAAAGTGGGTTGATGCGTCAGCCCTTTCCAAATTCCGCTCATAATAAATGAAATTTATTTTGCCTACTCTAATTTCCCTTTTCGGCTTTCCGGGCGCTTACTCTCTTTAATTGCTTTCTATAGTCAATTGCAAAATGGATTTTCGGCTTACTCCTTTTTATTTATAAATAATACTTCAATGATTTGCTATTGGTATTTTATAGGATTGCAAGGAAATTTTTATTGTAGTAAAAAACATCCTTAACCCGAAAGTATAATTACAGGAAGCCGTTAACAAGCGCTTTTTCGTAAAGCGCATTTCACGTATGGGTACTTTTTAGTAAATGGCGTACAAAGGGAGATATTCGGTGAGGAATGGCAATAGAAAAATCATTAATAAAATAGAGAAGTTTTTTATTTTCATTGATGTGGGAAAAATAATTCAGATTAAGGAGGTAGAATTTATTGAGACGTATAAAATTTTCTACAGGTAAAATGTAAAGCAATTCTTTAAGAGTGCTATGCCTTGTCATCCATTTTAGTTTATTACCGCAATTAATCAGTGTTTTCACATAATGATCAGCGCTTATTACAAAGTATATTTCATCAGGATGGGCCCAGGTGTACTTTTCTTTTTTTTCTTCAAAACGTAAGAATTCTATACTCTTTTCCCGGGTGCCGGTCGTGTTGGGCAATGTTATCAGATTTCTTTGGGGAGAATTCAGTTTGTTTACTAATTCATCATTAAAAAGGTAAGTGTTGATGCGCATTGGATCAGTTTTTTATAGTTACAAATATTTAAGTGATCATTGCAATTTTTTAAACCAACATTATTTTGGTGGAACAATTCGTGATCAATCCTCTCATCACAGAAACTACAAGTACCGGTAAGAATGAAATCTTTTAAATAGTTACAGGAAGGTTTTCACTTGAAATTCTTTGGGACTCAATAAGAATGAAGATTAGCCATTATAACTATTCTTAGTTGCTTCTAAAAACATATTGATGTTATAAAATTCAATTGACAAATAAAATTATCTTTTTTTGAATAATAAAAACAAGACAATTATTTAGGTGGCCGTAGTTATTTATTATTTGGTTTAAATTGTTGATTAATCGACATAAACCAGTTTGATTAGGTACAAGGAAATAAATTGTATAACCAAACAAAATAGCTGTGGATAACAAATAGTTTTATTGTTGGTGTAACATATTTAAAACAAGACATTTCACGAAGATCGTCTTCTGGTCAGCCTCATGGCTAAAAAGTGTTTTTACATTTATTTTATAAGTAATTTTACTATGGCGCTTCGTGTATTTTCGTTTATGCTTTCCTGTTATTGAAAAATAAATTTGAATTATAAAATACAAATGTTGCTTATTTGTGTAAACTTATTTTAGAATAAGACAATGGGAAATTGCGCAAATTAAAATCAAAAAATTAAACCACAGGGAATATATTTTTTGTATCAATCTTTTAAGACATATCATTCTCATTGTATTTTTAAAAAAAAGCAATTGCTAAAAAAGTAATTTCTATTGTGCCAAAAAAGACCCTCTTATATAGAAGGTTGTTGGTACTCCTTTCTTATTCTACTTACAAGTTCACCCTTCCGGCCCCGGGCTCACCGCAGTCCATCCGCCATCTATGACAAGCGATTGGCCGGTTATATGTTTTGCTTTATCGGAAATGAGAAAAAGAGCCGCATTGGCAATATCCAAAGTCGTAGCGGGATGCCCCATTGGCGTCAGGGTCGACCATACTTTTTCATAGTTTACATCATCCATCGTTCTTTCTGTAAGAGTTGCTCCAGGGGCTACCGTGTTTACGTTGATCTTATAAGGCGAGAGTTCTAACACCAGGTTTTTGGCAAGCATTTCGAGAGCAGCCTTCGTCATGCCATAGGCTGCAAGGTTTTTATGAGCCTGGTGCCCGGTAACGGAGGAGGTAAATAACAACGATCCACCGGAACCTTGTTGAATCATTTGATTCGCTGCCGCCTGTGCGAGAAAAAAAGTTCCTGCCAGGTTTACCTTTACTACCTCAAAAAAAGAAGAAGCGGGATAAGTAAGGAAGTCTCCAAACAGGGTAATGCCCGCATTTGCTACCACTACATCTAATTTGGAAAATTTATCCACTGCCGTAGCTACCATTTTTTTTATGATGTCAGGGTTAGAAGCATCTCCGGCAACGCCATGACAAGTACCTCCTTTCAACGATATTTTCGCAACCGCTTTCCTGGCGAGGTTGGAATCAATATCATTCAATACTACTTGTGCACCTTTTGTAGCTAGTTGCTTTGCTATTTCAAATCCAATTCCCTGGCCGGCTCCGGTTACTATGGCCACTTTTTGGTCAAATTCTTTTATCTCCATACCTTATTTATTAATGCGAATCAAGGGACACTTTGTTTCCGGATCCGCCTTTTAAAAAATCAAGATCAACACCTAAATGAGCCTGCTCCACATGGTCAATAAATAAACTCACATACCCTCTTTTATATTCATTAATAAATGGCTGAAGATTTTCTTTTCTTTTTTGCAGTTCTTCGTCATCCACTAAAAGTTGTAAACTTCTGCTTGCAACGTCAAGTTTTATAAGATCTCCATCCTTAACAACCGCCGGTGTTCCGCCCTTTGCGGCTTCCGGTGATACATGTAGCACCACGGTGCCAAATCCGGTACCGCTCATTCTGTCATCTGAAATCCGGATCAGATCAGTGATTCCTTTATTAAGTAATTTTTTTGGCAAGCCCATATTGCCAACTTCCGGCATGCCGGGATAACTTTTAGGGCCTACATTTTTTAAAACCAGGATACTATTTTCGTCTACAGGTAGGTCAGGCGCATCAATCCTGTTTTTATAATCCTCAATGTTTTCAAACACAACGGCTTTGCCGGTATGCTGCATCAGTTGCACACTTGCCGCTGACGGCTTCATAATGGCGCCATCTTCGCAAAGATTACCTTTTAATACTACAATACCCGATTGAGGATTGAAAGGCTCATCAACAGTTGCAATAACTTCCCGGTTCCATATTTCGGCGTTGGATATATTTTCAATAATCGTTTTCCCATTTACCATCATGCAGGATGGATGAAGGTGTGCTGTCAGTTCTTGCATAACGGCGGGTAAACCACCGGCATAATAAAAATCTTCCTTAAAATATTTACCCGAAGGTTGCAGGTTGGCTATTAGCGGAATAGATGCGGATAACCGGTCAAAATCATCGAGATCAAGTCTAATGCCGATCCTGCCTGCAATTGCCAGCAGGTGAATTACAAAATTGGTTGACCCTCCTATAGCGGCATTCACTTTTATCGCATTTTCAAATGCCTCCCTCGTAAGAACATCAGATAATTTCATATCTTCATTTACCATTTCAACTATTCTACTGCCGGAAAGTTGTGCCAATACTTTTCGTCTTGAATCCGCAGCAGGAATGGCAGCATTTCCCGAATGAGAAATACCGACTGCTTCCACCATACAGGCCATAGAAGAGGCCGTACCCATCACCGCACAATGGCCACGGCTACGACACATGCATGGTTCCGCCAGGTTAAGTGCTTCTTCCGTCATAGTTCCGGAATGCAATTCATCAGCAAACCGCCATATATCGCTGGTACCGATATCCTTCCCTTTATATTTGCCGGTAACCATAGCGCCTCCCGAAACGACAATTGAAGGAATGTCCATGCTGCATGCTCCCATTACTAAAGAAGGAGTAGTTTTATCACAACCACAAAGTAATACCACACCATCAATAGGGTTTGCGCGAATAGATTCTTCTACATCCATACTTACCAGGTTGCGGTACAACATAGCGGTAGGCTTGATAAGTCCTTCCCCCAAAGACATTACGGGAAACTCAACGGGGAATCCACCAGCTTCTAAAATTCCCCATTTCACGGATTCTGCCAACTCCCTAAAGTGCGCATTGCAGGGGGTAAGTTCCGACCAGGTATTACAAATTCCAATGACCGGTTTTCCCCTGAATTCATCATCAGGCAATCCCTGGTTTTTCATCCATGCCCTGTGAATAAATCCGTCCTTTCCGGTGAGGCCAAACCATTGCTGGCTTCTGAATTCTTTTTTCATTTTCAAGTACTTTTTAGTTTCGGACATTAACTGGTACAATATTACAGCTATACTACGAAATAACAGGTATAGAATTGTAAGTCATAATAGCGCCAATGTTACATGCCGGCTGCTTTTAATTTTACTTTTCTTAATTAAATAGTAGAGCGAAAGATTGAATTGAATGAGGAGAGAAATAGAGAGTGATTGTTTCACTGTTGGACAGTAAACAAAGGAATAATTAGGATTTGTATTTTATGGAATAAAGAAAATGAAGTACTTTTTGCAGACTTTTGGGATATCCATTTGGGTTACAGCAATATTCATTAAACAATCAAACACAATCATTATGAAATCATGCGCCATTCTGTTGGTTTTGGCAGCCTTTCTTTTCCCACAGGCTAAGGCTCAATCTTTATACATGCCACGCAATGTAAAAACTGCTTTTGATAATGGAACCCGCAGCATGGACGGAAATCCCGGTGCTCATTATTGGCAAAATCGTAGCCGCTACCATATTGATATTACTGTAGCTCCGCCTGATCGTAACATCAAAGGCTCTGAAGAAATCTCTTATTTTAATGACAGTCCAGATACATTGAATACTATTGTTTTTAGCCTTATTATGAATTATCACAAACCAGAAGCCGAACGTTTGGTAAACATGGATTCTACCCAATTGACCTCTGGTGTTCATATTGATCATTTTGAAGTAAATGGAGAAGAAACAATATGGCCCGAGCCTGAGGGTGATTATACCCGGCAAAATATAGATTTACCCAAACCTTTATTGCCTGGAGATTCTATTCATTTTTCGGTTCAATGGCATTATGAAATTGCGCCTGCATTCGTAAGAAACGGACGATCAGAAAGAGAAGGTATGATAGATCCTACTACGTATTGCGTGGCCTACTTCTATCCTTGTGTGGCTGTATATGACGATTATAATGGTTGGGACAGATTACAATTTACCGGCGCACAGGAATTTTATAACGATTTCAGCAATTATACTTTGAATGTAAATGTACCTAAGAACTTTATTGTATGGGCTACCGGTACTTTACAAAACCCAGACGAGGTTTTACAACCGCATTATGCAAAACTTCTAAAAGAATCTATGACCTCGGATACGGTGATCCATATTGCCACACCCGGCGACCTGGATACAAAAGTTATTACGACTCAAAATGCTACAAACACATGGCAATGGAAAGCAGACGATGTAACAGAAGTAGCGTTATTTATCAGCGATCATGATAATTGGGATGCATCAAGTGCAATAGTTGATAGCGTAAACGGTCGGCGTGCCTCAGTGCAGTCTGCTTATTATGACACTTCAGTCGATTTTCATGATGCGGTAGCCATCGGGCAAAAAGCAATGAGTTGGTATTCACGTAATTTGCCCGGGATTACTTATCCTTATGCTAAAATGACGGTGGTAGAAGGTTTTGCGGGAATGGAATATCCAATGATGGCCAATGATGGGGCTTATAGAACCAATAATCCGATTGCAATAAAGTTTGAAGAGAATCATGAAATTGCACACACGTATTTTCCTTTTTACATGGGAACTAACGAAAGCCGCTATGCATTTATGGATGAAGGATGGGCTCAAACTTTTAATGGATTAATAGGCGTGGTGGAATATGGCTCTGCTATAGTTAACAAACGATATGCAAAAATTGTAATAAAAGATCCCTCGCAGGAAGAGCAGGTACCCGTTATCGAATCCGATTTTCAAACCGGATTGGCGTATGGTAATAATGCCTATTTCAAACCGATGCTGGGTTATATGGCTGTGAAGGATCTTCTCGGAGAATCATTATTTAAAAAATGCCTGCAGGGATATATTAACCGATGGCATGGTAAGCATCCTATGCCATGGGATTTCTTTAATGCTTTCAATAATGTTTCAGGAAAAGATCTGAACTGGTTTTGGAATAGTTGGTTCTTTTCGCACGGATATACCGACGTCGGTATTGAAAAGGTTATCCGGAACAAAAACGATTATGATATAAAAATAAATAATGTTGGTGGCTTTGATATCCCCTTCGATGTAAAAATAAATTATAAGGACGGTACCAGTGAAGATATTCATGAAACTCCCATCGTTTGGGAAAAAGATCAAAAGCAAACTACTGTAAATATCCAAACCAAAAAATCAATTCGCTCGGTAACCATTGACACAGGGCTATGGGCAGATGCGAATGAAAAAGATAATGTATGGGAAGGTGATAGCTATTAATTGGTTCTTGTATAATAAATTGCACATGTGAACCTGACACAGTTTATTTTACAGTCTACGGCTCTGCAAAATACATATCCATTTCTCCTTTGTTCTTTGCTTTTATTTTGCCACGATAAACAAGATGGAATTTGTCTTTCACGAGGTTGTGAGTTACTTCGGAAATATTAACCCTTGATGGTTCTGAATTTTGCTCCATTCTTGCGGCAATATTGACAGTATCACCCCATATATCATATTGAAGTTTTTTGGAACCAACCACACCGGCAATTACAACACCGGTATGAATGCCGATGCGTAATTCAATCTGTTCAGTGGCGCCTTCAATTAAGCGCTTTTTGGCAAACTCCTGCATCTCCAAAGCAGCCTGCACCATTTTCTCTGCACCGTTATATAGCGTTTTCCCAATTCCGCCGATGGCCATGTAGGCATCCCCGATGGTTTTAATTTTTTCCAAACCATATTTCCCTATTATCTCATCGAATGCCCTGAAATAATTATCAATCATTGTTATTAATTCCTCTGGGTTCAGTCTTTCGGAAATATTGGTAAATCCTTTGATGTCGGCCATCATTACCGTTACGTTTTTAAGTTCCTGTGGAGTGACTTTTCCTGTAGCCTTCAGTTGTTCAATAGCTTCTTTTGGAAATATATTTTCTAACAACACTGAAATCTGGTTCTTTTCTGTTTCCAATGCAAAAGTCCTTTCCTTTACGCGGGTTTCGATATTTTTATTAAGGAATGCGTTGTCAAGAAGCATCGCAATCTGGGAAGAAATGAGGTTCAGCATTCCAATTCTCTTGTTATCAAATATTCCTTCGGTCAGATAATTCTCCAGGTAAAGTATGCCAAAAAGTTCACCTTGTTTTAAGATAGGGTAAACCAAAACTGACAATGGCCGATGGGTTACAAAATACGGTAGCTCACTATACTCAGAATTTTTGGTGGGGTTATTTATCACTAATAATTCCTTTACCCTTCCCACATAGCGGACCACGTTTAATGGCAGGCTATTGATATCAGGGTATTCAGTAATTGATTTTGCGCCTTCGCGTATGTTGAAGGATGCTTTTATAAGCAGGTCTGCACGGCTACTTATCAAAATGTAACCATTATCTGCCCCGGAATTTTGAATAACTATTTGCATCAGTTTTTCAATCACCCTATCAATATCTTTTGCATTGTTTATTGCATTGGATGTTTCTAACACAAGATTCATGTCTGCGTTTTGCAAAGATGCAATTGCAGTATTTTCCCTGGTTTCTTCGAGAATACTTTTACCCAGGACACTTTCAAATTCCTTTTCTATATATTTTACTTTCAGAATTGCACCCCATTGAAGATAAGCACGCCTGGCATTATCGAGATAGGTTTTTGCGATGATAGCATTACCGGACTGAAAGTGAAACCGGCCTGCCAATTCATTTGCCAGCGCTTTTATATTAATGAATAAATATTTGTCCGCGCTTTGTATTGCTTTTTCGTAAAGGGTTGCTGTGTTACCTGGGCTACCTGAAATTCGTGCCTGCTCAGCCTGTAAAAGAAGATATAAAGGTTCAAAATTTTCCGGGCAATTACCCGCCCAGATTTTTAATTTTTTCAAATGCCCCTTTAGCTTTTTTAGATAAGGCATCGCAGGAGATAACTTTTTTTCAAAAGCCACCACACAAATAAGGCCGCCATAAAAATTATATTCTGCAAATTCATAGCGATGATAAATAAAATCCACATATTTGGCAGCCTCCAGATATCTTTGCCATGCTTCCTGGTAGTACTGAAACTGGTAAAGAATATTCATATAGGCAATGTAGGTATCAGCGGCAACCGAAAAAGAAGAAGAAGCTACAATCTGTGCCAATCTTTCAGGTACATTAAAAGATTTTCCAAGCAACAAAATGTTATCGGCTACTCCACGAAGACATTTCACTGCATGATAATATCCTTCCAGAAAATGCCGTGTTTCTTTATCTCCCCGCTGATCCACGAGCCGTAAATAATTTTCGATTGACTGCTCTACTTCCTGCAAGGGGAAACCTAAAGCAAATTTTTTTTGATGGTAATGGAAAATTCCATACCCGGCATAAAGCGGGTCGCCGTTTGCAATACAGCCATTAATGATCTCCTGAATATTATCAAATTCCGGCCGCACAGGCATCGTCCAATGCTGTATAAAATTATGGTACACCATGCCCACTTTCCATTTAAGAAGGGTATATCCTAATTGTCTATTGATCTGTATGCCAATATCAGCTAGTTTTTTGCCGGTTTTATAATCTCCGAATAGCTGAGAGAGTATCATACCATATCCCATATAGCCAAATGATGCTATACCATTGGTCCCATATTTTAAAGAATAATGAACTATTTTCATAACTGCCCAGGCAAAAAGATTTTGATCGTATTGATACGTAGGTGAGCAGGCAATAAGTGTAAACATAAGGAAATGCATCTGCTCAGCATCTTTCATTACAGGCTTTTCGGTCAACTGGTCAATTCTTTTGCCCCGTAAAATCCATTTAGCTTTAAGAATATCTTTTAATAAAGCCATCATGATAATAGGCTTGGTTCGCGGCATATACAATCCATACAAACGAAATCCTGTTCTGGCGTATTCTACTCCCAGGGCCATTTGGTCTTTAGAAAGGCACATAAACATTCGCTGGAGCAACACCTGCAATTTATCCAGCCTTGCTTGTGATTGTAGATATAATTCATCAAGGTCATGCTCGGCTTCATCATATTGACCTGTTTGATATTTGCAGGCTGCTTCCAGCAGACAAAAGTCATAAAGCTGCCTGTAATGATCCTTAAAATTCAGGAACTGCTTTCCTTTACTAAAATACGCTATAGCTGAATCATAAGCAGTAGAGTTCATCGCTTTTTTACCTGCACGAAGGTTGATCTCTACCAAGCTTTCGATATCTTCCTTTTCCTTAATGAACTGGCTGCCCATATTGAGATGGTTGGCAATAAAAAAAATCTCTTCTTCTATTTCTGAAGGCGTATAATTTTTCAATTTGAACTGTCCAGCTTTGAAATTGATCAAAGCAAGCTCCTCTTCATTTACCATTGAAAGGCATGCCTGCCTTATGCGATCGTGTGAAAACTGAAAACGTACATTCCCTACTCGGTTCAGATCCACATCGCTTATATTTTGAGAGGAACGACTGTAATGATCGAGATTTTCATCATGGGTTAAAAGGTATCCCATATTTATTACCGCAGACAATTCGTTTGCTATTGTGTATAGCCGCTCGCCGGTAAGACTGGCGGTAGTAAGCAGGTCAAAACTGTCCCCAACACAAGCGCCAGTCCTTAGAATTTTTTTCTGGAGATCATCAAGATTATTAATTTTTTGAACGAGTAGTTCAATTACATTCTCCGCGAAATTATATTCCTGCAAAGCTTTTTTGTCCCATTTCCATGATCCCTGGTCATCTTTGTATAATAGACCTGCATCGTTGAGTGAAGTGATCAGTTGAATGGTATAAAAAATGTTTCCCTGTGTTTTATGAAAAATCTTTTCCACCAGCTCCTCCGGGCTTTCTACCTGGTGTTGTAATGTTTCCATTATAAAGTTGCCGGTAGTTTCTTTTTCAAGCGGGTATAGTTTTATTTCTTTAATATCCGCTTTTTTCTCCTGCTTCTGCAATGAGATAGCAAGGGGGTGTGTGGGATCAACTTCATTGTCACGAAAGGATCCCATGAAAAGGAAATTAGAGATGGTATTATCGTACACCATCAATTCGATCAGTTTGATAGAAGCAAGATCTGCCCATTGAAGATCATCCAGGAATAGAATAAGAGAATATTCGCCGGAACAAAATGCTGAAATAAAATTTAGAAAAGTCTGTTGAAAACGATTCTGAGATTCATCAGGCGAGAGGTCATCCAAAGGTGGTTGTTTGCCGATTACTATTTCAAGTTCGGGAACAACATTAATTATTATTTGACCATTATTATGTAAAAATCCCAGCAGGCGATCTTTCCAGTAATTAAGTTTTGCTTCGTCTTCTCTTAATAAATTTCTGATCAACGCGCGGATGGCATCAATTAAAGCAGAATAAGGTGAATTGCGCTGTAAGGTGTCAAATTTGGCTTTTGAAATAAACGAGGAGGCTTCGACCTTTTTAAGAATAAATTCCTCTACCAACCTCGACTTGCCTACACCCGAATATCCTCCAATATACAAAGCCTGTTTTATTCCTTTTAGTGCGAGCTGGTATGCATCATTTATCATAGCCAGTTCCCGGTCTCTTCCCATTAATGTGCCGGAGATCGTGATATGGCCTACAAAATCCTTTTGGCCTATTTTGAAAGATTCAAGGTAAAAATCGTCCTGGAAATAAGCCGCGCTCTTTTCCAGGTCATACAACAATCCACTTAACGTTTGATACCGGTCTTCGGGGTTTTTGTTCAATAATTTCATTACGATATCATTCAATACCTGTGGAAGGTACGGGTCAAGAGTTCGTAATGGCTCAGGCTGTCGGGCAATATGTGCGTACATCAACTCTGAGGAACTATTGCTTACAAAAGGCAATTTGCCTGCAAGCATTTCATAAAAAATAATTCCGATTGAATAATAGTCAGACCTGTAATCAATAACCTGGTTAGTTCGTCCTGTTTGTTCGGGGCTGATATAATCCAGGTCACCAGGGCCGGAGAAATTATAAGATCCTTCCGTTTCCTTTTTAAAAACCCTGGAGGCTTTTTCAAGGTCTGCAATTTTACATATTTCTTTTTCAGAATCAATCAGGATATACTCAGGTCTTAAGTTCCCGATTATCCAACCATTTGAATGAAAAGAGGAAAGCATCTTGCATAAACTGATGGCTACCTGGACAAACCGGGATGGAAGTATTTTGCCATGTTCAATTATGAAATGTCGTAAAGTACAACCCGCTGCATTTTTAAAAATAATAGCAACTGAGTCTTTTTGGAGTAAATAATTGATGGGCTGCAATACGTCATCCCATTTCTCTTCTTTTACAAGGTCAACAATATTTTTTACAGACTGTACCTGTTTTTCGCTGGGGCTTTGATAAACTTTGGCTATAAATTTTTCATGATGCAAATTATCTTCTACCCTTAGTAAGCTAAAGCGGGTTGTTTCAACCATTGTTTCAAAAGATTCATATCCATTAAGAGTGATCATCTATCGTTTTTATAAGTCCTTTTCACCGATTATTTCTATATTTTCTCCGGATATTGCACTGGCTGTTTGTAGCCCTGACATAACCGTCGCTTCAATGCAACCGGCATTAAAACCATTATCGATCCAGTCGCCTGTTATATATAAGTTGCCAAATGCCTGGGTCTGATCAGCTTTGAGCCGAAATGCTGAACTACCTGTAAGTGACATAACATATAATTCTGTGGGATCAATATTTGCCCTGAAAAACTGGTCATTAAACCGGGCGATTCCTACACCATTATTAATATCAATCAACTTGCTAAAATCAAAACTATTTTGTCCCTGCCATATTCCCGGCCATATATGAGCAGATAAGTTATTTAGGTAATCCAATGCAAATTGCATTGCCATTGTGGTTTGCGTATCCGGAAACGAAGCATCTCCAAAATTAGATTGTTCAGCATTTTGCAAGATTTCATTAGCATTGGGTGCAGGTGTGGGCCCACAGAAATAAGCAATATTTTGCGGTGTATCTCCCTGTGGCCAATTTTCGCGCCCAATCAGATCACTCATATCTGCCCACGTATCATAAGGTTCCTGGTAAGATCCTAAAAGTGCAAGTCCGTCATTCGTGTAGGGCCATTGCATTTCCTGTATAGAACTATTAAGCCAAAGCTGGAAAGCGATAGTACTTATAGGTATTACATTTTTGACCATGTTTTGCCAGGCTGTGTTTTTTGCTACCAACTCTTTTGCTATAGTTGGTAAAGCGCCAATTGAAATGCCTAAAATAACCAGATCAAAATCCTGCCCTTTTTGTAGTGTTTGCTGTCCCACCGGTTTCCAGGTGGAATAGTAGGATTCCAGATTTACATTTCCAGCCAGTATTTCATTTCCCTGCTCCAGGTATTGGGTGTTTGGAAAATTAGGCCAGCAAGGCAATTCATTAACTGTAACAAGCGGATCATAAGAAGGTACTCCATTTGCCAGTGTGGCTTGAATGTCAATTGAAATAGTATTGATAGAACCGTCGGTGCCAAGGCCGAGATTGGTAACCTTGCTAAAGAATTGAAAATTCACACCTCTTTGTTGCAACACCTGGTAAATGGGTGCAAATATAGCATCGCCCATACCTGCCATCATTCGATAATACACATTTCCCTTGAAAGTTAACCCAAGTCTTAATAATCCTCTCAAAGCAGTGCCGGCTTCGAAAGTATATTGTTCTTTTCCGCCAAAAACCAATCCATATACGGCCTGCACAATTGCAGAATCAATGGTCACCTGGTAAGCCCCATGCTTACTCAGCCATTGCCTGTAATCGTAATTATTAATGACGTCAAATCCTTTTTCAATGATGTCATCATCAATCATCCCTTTGATCGTAACGAACCCGAGATCAGCTAATATAAAATACCTGCGCAAACTGGTTTCTGCATTTTGTATATCCCCGGCAATTTTTGCGAGCCAGGTAATCAAGTCGCCCAAAATACTTTTAAGTAAAGAATAATTTTTATTATTTGCCGCAATAGATGCGGATGAAGTGAGCAAATTTCCTGCGTCGGAATAAGAGGCATTCGAATCCAAAACGAGTGCGCTGTATTTTTGTTTTAAAAGAGAATAGTCAGAACTATTTACATCCGCTTGAATTCTTGCCTTTACTTCGGGTGTTGTCTTTGAATAAAATTGATCCTGCTGCTGACAAAGCCAGTCCACTATCCTTATAATATATCCTTCCAAAGTGGGTGGAGGAGTGGAATCGCCCGGTATCAAGCCATTTGGTGAAATGGAGAACGGCCAATCCAACCATTGTCCGTTAACCTGCTCCTCAAGGCAAATAAAATCGTATCCTGTGAATGCTTCCTGCCAGGTCGCCAGTGGAGAACCCGGTTGCCGGTTATTTGCCTCGTACACTTGTTGGATCATATTAAAAGCATTATCATAAAATCCAAACCATAAATGCAGTCCGTGTTCCTCGATCCTATCCCCAACTGATGCATTTCTTCCACTTGCTCCTTTGCCTCCCAACCGCCAGCCTAATTGGTAAACAGTAATATCGTATTTCGTTTTCCATTCAGGATCAGAGGTGAGCTGGAAAACGGAAGTCAGGGATCCCATACCACCTCCCAGAACTGCAATCTTCTGTATTGCCATATTATTTTATTAAAATTTTATAAATTCGATATAAGAAAGTTTCCAATCGTAATCCATGTGAAATGCACCCAACGGATTTTGAGTAATAGCCGGCGAACTGATGATGCCGGCAGGCATGAACTGGCAGGATAAATTATTGTAATCCAGTCCCGCTGCCGCAATGTCAATATTTTCATAAGCTATTTTATAAATAGAACTTACATATCCATAAGGCCCATGTTCAATCACGGGCAATTGTAAAATGTTCGTAATCTTTTGAAAATTAGGAACAGACTTATCCGGTTGTAAAAACCCCATCATCAGCGTTACCCCGGAAAGTAATGTGTTGGATGTAGATTCCTCCAACACAAAAAAATCTGATGGAGTCACAGAAAAACCGGCCATCTCTTTATTAAACTCCCAGAAAATTCTTCCACCCAATACGGCTAAAATACTATCAAGGTATAAAATAGGTAAATAACAATAAGGTCCTTTACTTTTATATTGTGGATCTTTAAATTGAACATAAGGTAACATTACAATGAATTCATAATATTTCAGCGTTAATCCAATATTCTCCACCATCGCAATCCTTTCAAGATTCGAATTGGTCCTCAGCAAAGTATTATTGAACATGAGCAAAAGCGGGTGCTTTCCGGCAGGGGTATATTGCTGCGGAGCTAAAACAAGGTCATCAGGTAAAAGCGATTGTAGAAAATCCGAATCAACACTGCTAAAAGCAAATCTTCCTTCGCAGTGACCTTCTAGTGGATATTTTTGAAGCAGTGCTAATCTATGTTGATCTCCAATATTGACTGGCATTCAGAATTAATTTAATGAACGTTCAAAATTATTTCAGGCTTACAATTCACAGGATGAGAAGTCAAAGGATAATGGATTGTTAATCACTTTCAAAAGTACAAATAATTTAATACGGTAATAAAATATAATTGGTGTTCAAACTTTCATTGATTAGCGGATCCCGAAAAAGAAACCTGGAACAGCAGCAAAACCGCAGCAGTAAACTTTTTTGAGTTGAAATAAAAAACAACAGATCGGGAGTTATTAAATTATCTCTACTTTAATTATTGTTTATGAAAAATCAGGGTTGCCAACCTTCCAAGGTTGGCAACCCTCAAAAACTGTAATATCGGCTACTGGCGGTGTACACGCCAGGCGGAAGTTGTTACTCAGCCATAAACGTGTCGTTGTTTTTGTCTTCAGTCCAGTTAAATTCAATTTCAAATGCGACTTTTCTTGCAAATGTAATTCCGTGTCTGTCGCTTAAAAATCCTAAAGCCATATCCATTCCCGCACTTACACCGGACGAAGTGTAAAATTTTCCATTAACTGTCCAACGTGCTTTTTTATTCCATAATACATTTGCTCCGTTTGTAGTTACCCATTTAAATGCTCTTTTGTTTGATGTTGCATTTTTGTTATCCAATAAACCGGTCCTTGCAAGCAATGCACTTCCTGTGCAAACTGTCAACACATACTTGCTGAAATTTGATATTTCTTTGATTTTGTCAATGAGTAATTTGTTGTCAACTTCTTTTCGTGTGCCCGGGCCACCAGGGATTAAAAATATTTCCAGGTCATGGCTAATTTTTTTCATCGTTTCAGTCAAAACGGATACTCCGTGCCTGTTTTTTATTTGTCCTCCGTTTATTGAATAAAATTTAATTACATACAATTCAATAAGTCGCCCAAAAATTTCAACGGGGCCAAAAACATCTAAGGTTTCAAAGTCGTCAAAAAGTAATACTGCTATTTCCATACTGCTGTTTTTTATTCGGTATTTATTTCTCCAATCAAATATAATTTCGCTTGCCCGCTAATTTGTACTCTGTCTCCTGACAAGCTACATTTTAAAAAACCTTTCCTTTCAGAAAGTTGCGTAGCTGTCAATTCTAATTTGTTTAATTGTTTTGCCCAATAAGGTGTCAATGTGGTATGAGCAGATCCTGTAACCGGGTCTTCAGTTACGCCGGTTTGTGGTGCAAAAAATCTTGAAACAAAATCAGTATTGTCGCCTTTCGCAGTTACAATGATTCCCCTCGCTTCAAGTTGAGCGATTTTGTCAAAAGATGGTTTCAGATTTTGTATTTGCTTTTCATTTTCGAAGATCACCATAAAATCAGTTTTACCCTTAAAAGCAAGTTTTGGTTTTTGATCAAAACAATCAAAAATCTCACTTGTCAATTCAATTGGCATAAGATGATCTGCGGGAAAATCCAGTGTTAAAAAATTACCTTGTTTGCTGGCGGTTAATTCACCACTTTGGTGCGAATAAAAATGGATAATATTTTCCTGGTGATTTTCATAGTTGAATAATACAAAAGCGGTTGCAAGTGTGGCATGTCCACACAGGTCAACTTCTACTTTCGGTGTAAACCAACGAATTTGATAACTGTCCTCATTTTTCACATAGAAAGCGGTTTCGGCAAGATTATTTTCGGCTGCAATTTTTAGCATCACTTCATCACTCAACCATTGGTCAAGAGGACAAACGGCTGCCGGATTTCCTGAAAAAAGCTGGCTGGCAAAAGCATCTATTTGATATATTTTTTGTTTCATTTTTTGGATAATTAGTTACTGCGAAATTCGATAAAGTCCCTTCTTAAGATTTTTCATGATTTGTTCTGCAATTGGACGAGGCCCGCTTGTGTCGTCATAAATAGTGTATTGCTTCGCTTCATCGAAAGACAAGTATAGGTCATGGTAAGGAATGTAATCAGTAATTTTCCCTTCAACCCGGGCAGCAGCTCTTTCAGCGCATATCTTTTCACTCGCATTTACAACAATATATTCTAAAGGTATTTCCCTTTTGTTGGTTATCTTAAAAGCAGTAGGAACAAACCATGGCGGAATCGAAAAGTCAAGAATCACTTCATAACCTGCATGAGCATAGGGTATTGCAGCCACAGTCATTGATGCCATAATTGTTTTGAAATTCTTAAAACGTCCTATGCTTTCGAATCCTTTTACAATATAAAACCAGAATTTATCACCTTCAATATATACAACGGGGGATGAAAATGCCTTAATAATTTCTTGTGCAACTGTACTTTTACCCGCACCCACTGGTCCGGAAAGTATAATTATACGCTTTGTTGTTTCTTTTGCCATGTATGAATTGTCTTACAGATTTCTGCTTACGGCTTTGTATTGCCTGCAGGTGGGGTAATAGCACCCGTGTCATACTTTTGCTCCCGGCACAGATACTGAACAGATCTCCCTTTTCAATTGCAAAAAAATGATAGTGACCGATACGACCTCTCTGGTCATTGCCTCAACTGATAAATTGTTCCGCCGGAATGATGGGTGAGGACAGGCAGCATTAATGGCCACTGCAACAATCAATTATTTTCAATCATTTTATCAAAGTAGAAAAAAGACGTCAATCCCAACGAAGTTCCATTGTTTACATCTTCATACGAACATGAGCTTTTAAGATCCCAGCCTTTAGAAGACATATAATTCAAAATATCAACATTGGATTCAAACTTATTTGATTGAATAAATTCGATTATTTTGTTGGCCGCTGTGTCCATTGACTGAGGATTTTCTTGTCCAAAAGAAACGGTCGCTACTATTTTTTTTGAAAGAAACGCATTGCTGCTTTTCACCTCACAGTATTTCTCAACTTTATTTTGTCCATAAGTTATTGTTGCCAGAGCAAAAAAGAGAACGGCAGTAAATGCAAATTTTGTCATCATAAATTGTTTTAGAATGTAAAGAGGTAAAATTAATTGTTATTTGATTGATAGATAACCAGGAAGTTTAAAATTAAGTGATTATTAAGTTTCACTTGTTTGTTAATATTAAATAACTAATCCCTTTTCGTGGCCGGCGTTCTAAACCATTATTGCCCGGATAAAACTTGCGAATCAGCTAAAACACTTTAGAGACCACGGCCCTCTCCCTTGGGAGAGGCCTGCCCGACTGGTTCATTCAGACGGGGGTTGGGGTGAGGCTTTACAGCCTGGCAAAGGCTTTCATGCATTTAGCCGGACAAGACTTAACGGTAAAGGACATACGTAACAAAGCCCCATTAAATGGGGCTTTGTTTATAATTATTTTTTTGGAGGAGCTGCTGCCTGCATGTATTGAAACATGAGATTGGCCTTGCCATCATTATTAAATCTCCACGTCTCCTGTATGTTAGATGAATCAACTTTTCCTTTTTTATCTGTATCAACTTCCCCTCCCCAAATGAGGGCCCAATGTTCATTCCTGTCAAGGCTTTTTAAAGCCATTATAGCATTTACTCTACTTACCACCTTGGCAGACATGTCCCTGTGTTTCTGTGCTACTGCGATTACACTATCCTTTGGTCCATGCAAAACGGTACCATCCGAAAGAAGAAAAACTACGGTGTCTGCAAACATATCTTTAGCAGCACTTAAATCTCCATTATCATAATCTTTCCAGAGCGCTAAAAGAGTTTCTGCATTTTTGGGATCATCCACTGCAAAACTGGAGGAATACCCGATTGCATAAGGAGATTTAATAGCGGCAGGCATAGTTACCTCTGCCGCCGGCTTAACAGAATCAGCCGTTGAGCCTGTCTTTGTGGGCTCATTGGAATTACAGGCTGCCATCACAACGACAGCAGAAAGAACAAAAATTCTTTTCATAAAAGTTTATATTTTTTTTGATGATTAAAATATTTGCACAGGGAAATACGGGCAGAATTGATAGGGTAAAAGACTGAATGAGAAGTCTAAGATAGAAAAAAAATGAAATATCTTATTATTTTTCTTTGTATAGTTACCTTCGAAGGACCAATTCTGAATCTCTGCATACATCGGGGTTTCCGGAGAGGTTATTTTCAATTCGATGTTAGTAAACCGGAAAACCCCGCTGAGACACTGAACTTTCCAAAAGTTTGATTTAATCCACAGCGCCGGCCTGTATCTACCTCTACACAATAATCACCCACCTTATTCGGTTATACATATATCATTCAAAAACTTACCATTATGATATCCACTGAAGAAAATAACCGACCTAACGGTAATGCTTATACTAACTTACGGCTTACTAAAAGAGAAATTGAAATCATAACTCTCATTTGCAGGGAGTACAGTACCAAGCAAATAGCTTCTGAGCTTGTCATAAGTCCCTTTACGGTTGAAACCCACACAAAAAGAATCCGTAAAAAATTCGGTGTTTTTACCATAGTAGGAGTGGCAGTGGCGGCTGTACAGAATAAAATAATTATTCCTGCTCTCGCATTATTGTACCCCTCTTTCCTTTTCTCCGATCTTTTTGAAATATTTTCTACTGAATTAATCTCGTGAATTAAGTAACTTTTGGAAAGTTCATATCAGAACTTCGAATTCAGAAAAATATCTCCCAACTTTCCAAAAGTTTTATTTGACTATAAATGCAATAAATTCTTACCTCTAACCCGCGGTTCTGACCTTCGGTGCCGACCGCTTTCTATTAATCGGCAGCGGTCGGTATCTTCGACATCAGACCGCGGTTATCCTTTCAGATATTGAAAAAACTTTTGGAAAGTTTATATCAGAACTTCGAAAATCAGAAAAATATTTCCCAACTTTCCAAAAGTTTTATTTGGCTGAAGTAACTTTTGGAAAGTTCATATCAGAACTTCGAACTTAGAAAAGTATCTCCCAACTTTCCAAAAGTTTTATTTGACTATAAATGCAATAAATTCTTACCTCTAACCCGCGGTACTGACCTCCGGTGCCGACCGCTTTTTTCTAATCGGTAGACTCACCTCCCAACCTTAGTAGAAAATGTCTAAATAAAATCTAACTACCTTATTACCTTATTCTGCTTTATTTTTTTTATTTGAAATAAGGTAATAAGGTT